>Ga0209777_10006510_pt1 | contig 13144 bp, 10 predicted proteins | sample FrelakmetHBP12HB_FD_187147 | JGI IMG/M metagenome (GOLD analysis project Ga0209777, IMG submission 187147) | Freshwater lake sediment microbial communities from the University of Notre Dame, USA, for methane emissions studies -HBP12 HB (SPAdes)... | ecosystem: Environmental > Aquatic >...
GTTCGAGGTCTTGCCCTGCATGACGGCGGTGAGGCGCTCCAGGCCCATGCCCGTGTCCACGCAGGGGGCCGGGAGCGGGCCCAGACGGCCGGCGTCGTCCCTGTCGTACTGCATGAACACGAGGTTCCAGACCTCGATCCAGCGGTCGCACTCGCACTCCACGCCCTTGCACCGTCCGCCTCCGGCCTCTTCGGCGCACGAGAGGTGCTCCCCCTGAAAGAGATGGACCTCGGAGCACGGGCCGCAAGGCCCGGTGTCCCCCATGGACCAGAAATTGTCGTGCATGCCGAGCTCGAATACGCTGTCCGCTGGGAGGTACTTGCGCCAGAGCCCATGGGCCGCCTCGTCTCTGGGCACGCCCTCTTCGCCTCGAAAGACCGTCGCGACCATATGCTCCGGAGGTAGCTCGCAGGTCTTTGTCAAGAACTCCCAGGCGAAGGCGATGGCCTCCTCCTTGAAGTAGTCCCCGAAAGAGAAATTGCCCAGCATCTCGAAGAACGTGTGGTGGCGCGCCGTGCGTCCCACGTTTTCAAGGTCGTTGTGCTTGCCGCCCGCCCGGACGCACTTCTGGCTGGAGGTGGCACGCTTGTAGTCGCGCTGTTCCTTGCCGAGGAAGAGGTCCTTGAACTGGTTCATGCCCGCGTTGGAAAAGAGCAGGGTCGGGTCTCCCGCGGGGATGAGAGAGGAGGAGCGTACCACGCGGTGCCCCCGCTCTTCGAAGTATCTTAGAAACGCCGCCCGGATTTCATTTCCAGTCATCGCAAATCCTCTGAGAATATTCACCACCAAGTCACAAAGACACCAAGAAAAGATCCGAGATTCAAGTGGCCAAGAGCGTTGGTCCGGCTACTCACAACCGGAGCGTCATGGTGACCTCGGCCACTCCTTGAAATCCTTCCCTTTGCCGATTCTCCCAAAGCCCCTGTCCTCTTGGTGCCTTGGTGTCTTTGTGGTTAGTCCTGTTCTTCTTCAGCGAGGGGCCCCATTACGCAGGCGATGGCGGCGGGCGTGTAGCCCCGGCCCCTTAAGAAACGCAGTATTTTGGCCCTTTCGCGGACCTCTGTCAACGCTCGGGGCGCTAGGTTCTTGCGTAGCAGGAACTGCCGGAGTGACTCTGCCTCCGCCTCCCGATGCGTGGGCTCTTCACCGGGCGGGAGGCCGCGCTGGCGCAACTTCGCGCGTATGTAGGCGAGGCCGTGGCCGCGTCCCAGTTCAGCTTCAAAAAGGGCACTGGAGCACTTGGCATCGTCCAGCAGGCCGTCGGCCTCGAGCTTTTCGAGCGCCCCTTTGATTTGGGAGGGGGTGAATCCGCGGACCTGGAGCTTGCGCTGGAGCTCCGCCCGGCCGTGGTCGCGCCCCGACAGGAGCCGGCGCGCGGCCTCGAGGACGCTCCTTGGTCCTCGGGGAGCCCCGGGCATTAGAATTTCACGAACGTCGAGGGCGCCGATCCTGGCGTCGAGACGGACTCCATCTGTTCCTTTGCCACGTCGGACGTGGACTGAACGCCTTGGATGCGGAGCTTGAACTCGTCCGGGTTGGTGGCCCTCCTGAGGGCCTCCTCTAGCGAGATGAAGCCCTGGGTGTACAGGAAGTAGAGCGACTGGTCGAAGGTCTGCATCCCGTACTGGCTGTAACCTTGCTCGATGTAGTCGCGGATCAGTTTGGTTTTTTCCTTGTTCTCCACGCAGTCGCGGATGGTCGAGGTGGTGATCATGACCTCCACCGCTGGGACGCGGCCTTTGCCATCGGCCCGCGGCAGCAGGCGCAGGGAGATGACCGCCCTGAGGACGCCGGCGAGCTGAAGGCGGATCTGCTTCTGCTGGTGCGGAGGAAACACGGCGATGACGCGGTTGATGGTTTCGGTGGCGTCCAGCGTGTGCAGGGTGGAGAACACGAGGTGGCCCGTCTCAGCCGCCAGGAGGGCGGTCTCGATGGTCTCGTAGTCACGCATCTCGCCGACGAGGATGACGTCAGGGTCCTCGCGCAGGGCCACGCGGAGCGCAGCGGCGAAGGAGCGGGTGTCGATGCCCACTTCCCGCTGGTTCACGATGGATTTCTTGTCTCGGTGCAGGAACTCGATGGGGTCCTCGATGGTGATGATGTGCTCGCTCCTCGTCCCGTTGATGGAGTCGATCATGGCCGCCAGCGTCGTGGACTTGCCGGAGCCCGTAGTCCCAGTGCACAGGACGAGGCCCCTTTGCTCCTGGCTGATCTTCTCCAAGATGGGCGGGAGCTGGAGGTCACGGATGGTCTTGATTCCGATGGGAATGACGCGGCAAACGATGCCCACCGTGCCTCTCTGCTGGAAGATATTCACGCGGAAGCGGCCCAGGCCGGGCACCGAGTAGGCGATATCCAGCTCCAGGTTGGTCTTGAACTTCTCTTTCTGCTTGGCGTCCATGATGGAGAACGCCATGGCGATGGTGTCTTCCTGCATGAGGCGCTTGCAGTCCACCATGGGCCTCAAGGCCCCGTCCACCCGGATGACGGGGTGGGAGCCAACCTTGAGGTGGAGGTCGCTGGCCCCGTGGTCGATGGCCAACTTCAGAAGGTCGTTGATATGCATGGCGCCTCCTAATAAATAGCTTGTAGCTTCCAGCTACAAGCTATTTATACACCGGCGCGAGCCAGCCGTAAACGTCCTCGGCCTGTCCGCTAGCCAGCGCCAGGTAACGTTTCTGGACGGCCTCGGTGATGGGACCCCTCGTGCCCTTACCCACGGGGTGCTTGTCCACGGTGGCGATGGGCGTCACCTCGGCCGCGGTTCCCGTGAAAAAGAGCTCGTCCGCGAGGTAGAGCATCTCCCTTGGAATGGCCTGGTGCTTCACCTCGAGCTTGAGCTCGCCCGTCAAGATCTTCAAGACGCCGTCCCGCGTGATGCCCGGGAGGACGGCGTGGGCCAGGGATGGCGTGTAGATCGTGTTGTTCTTCACGAGGAAAATGTTCTCGCCCGAGCCTTCGGAAACGTACCCGTTCACGTCCAGCGCGATGCCTTCGGCGTAGCCGTGAAGGATCGCCTCCATCTTGATGAGTTGGCCGTTCATATAGTTGGCGGCGCACTTGGCCATGGCCGGCAGGGAGTTGGGCGAAGGCCTGTTCCAGGTGGAGACCATGACGTCCACGCCCCTCGCGAGGGCCTCTTCACCGAGGTAGGCGCCCCAGTCCCAAACCGCGACGGAGGTTTCTACTGGGCACGGGAGCGGGTTCACGCCCACCTCTCCGTAACCGCGGTATACGACCGGGCGGATGTAGCAGGCCTTAATGTCGTTCCTGCGAACGACCTCGAGGCAGGTCTCGCAGTATTCATCCAGCGTGTATGGAACGGACATCCGGTAGATCTTCGCGGAGCCGTATAGCCTCGTGATGTGGTCCTTGAGTCTGAGGACCATGGGCCCCTTGGGCGTGGCGTAGCAGCGGATCCCTTCAAAAACGCTCGAACCGTAATGGATGACGTGCGAAAGGATGTGGATCTTGGCGTCGTCCCAGCGGACAAACTGGCCATTCATCCAAATCCAATCCGTTTTTTTCACGGGCATGGCTGTCCCCTTTCTTCAAGGATCGAGTATACCCGCGCCCCTTGGAGGGGTCAATCGGAGGCATCGACTGGAAGTGAGGAGTTAGGAGGCAGGAGCGAGGAGTAAGACATTTCCCGACAAGCTCGGACCATCCTTATAGGGTTCTCTCTTTTCTTCACTCCCTCACTCCTCACTCTCTTGCTCCTCACTGTCTTTCTGCACTCTTCACTTCGTCGTTCCTCGCAGGAACGCTCCAACACGATCAGCCACCGCCTTTGCGTTGGCGATGCAGTTGCCCACGGAGACTCCGTAGAGGAGATTGCCCGAAAGGAAGAGCCCGGGGTTGGCCGCTTCCAGAATCTTGGCGGCCTCCTTGAAGGCCCCGTGCCCGAGGTTGTACTGGGGAATCGCGGGGCGCCAGCGCTCGACGCGGGTGAGGACAGGAGACCCCTTGAGGCCGAGGAGGTCGTCCACGTCCTTCAGCACCTTCTTGAGCAGGGTGGACTCCTCCTCAGAGGCCCTTTCGGGGTGGACCGCGCCGCCCAGGAAGACCGAGAGGGCCACGTGCCCTTCCGGGGCGCGCCCGGGGAAAAGCGAAGAGGTGAAAAGACAGCCCAGGAAATGGCGGCCCTCCACCTCTGGCGCCAGGCAGCCGAAACCGTCCAGGGGATGGACCACGTCCTCCCGCCTGAAGCCCAGGCACACGAGGGCCACGTCAGCGTATGGCAGGCTCCGGATACTGCCGGGGAACTCTCCACCCAACGGCAGGAGAGCCTGGCTCGCCGCCGCCGCCGGCAGGGCGCAGATGACGGCCCGGGATTTCAGCGTCACGTTCTCATTTCTCGGGCCCGTGGCTGTAATCAAGAACCCGTCCTCGCTCCTGTCGACGCGGCTCACGGAATGGCCGGGGTGGTACCCCTCCTCGAGTCGCTCCGCCAAGGTCCTTGGCAGGACCGCAAGGCCCTCGGGGAAGGAGAATAGGCCTCCCGCCGGCGCAGGGCCCTTCTTCTTGGCGATGGCGCCTTTGATGAGGCTCCCGTAGTTTTCTTCGAGCGCGTAGATCTTGGGTACGGCGTGCTGCACCGACAGCTTCTCGGGGTCGCCCGCGTAAACGCCCGAGACGAACGGCCCCACGGCGTACTGGAGCATCTCTTCGCCAAGCCGCCTTCGGACGAAGGTCGCGATGCTCTCCTCCACGTCGCGGGGCGCGGGCCTCACGAACGGCTCTTTCAAAAGGCCCAGCTTGGTCTTCAGCGAAAAGAGCGACGTAAACAAGAAGGCCGCCGGATTGTTTGGGAGGGGTACGAGCTTCCCCCCCCTCACGATGAAGCGCCTTTTTGAAGCCGGATTGGCCGTGAGCCTGCGGCCGAGGATCCCCGCGGTTTCGCACAGGGCGTCTATCTCCAGGGCGTTGTTGAGGACCGTGTTGGGCCCGAGCTCGAAGAGGAAGCCCTCTTTGGCCCATGTCGTGATGCAGCCCCCCGGCCTCTCCGAGCTCTCGAACAGGTGGACTTTCAGGCCCCTATGGCGCAGCCAGAATCCCGCCGTGAGGCCGCTGATCCCACCGCCCAGGATGGCGACGTCCGCGTCAGTGGACATAGGTGTGCTCCTCACTCGCAGGCAGCGGTGACACGCGCCGCGAGGCCGCCGATGAAGCGGGAATCCACGCCGAGAGTGGGCACCCGCCGGACGGCTATCCCGAGATCTCTGGCCATCCCGCCGTAGAGCACGTCCAGCTCGTAGAGCGTCTCGCTGTGCTCGTTCACGAAGGAGACCGGGACGAGGATCAGCTCTTTGACGTTCTCTCCAGCCCACTCTTCCAAGACCGTCTCCACCGAGGGCTCCAGCCACTTCATGGGCCCTACCTTGCTCTGCCACGCAAGCGTGCCTCTGAAGGGTGAGGAGGTAGGAGTGAGGAGTGAGGAGTGACAGCGCCCGTTCTCGGCGTCTGTTTCTTTCCCTTCTCTCCTTCCTCCTGACTCCTCACTCCTTACTTTTCCGCAGGAAGCAGGGGGGTGCAAGTCTGGGATGGCGCCGGGAACGGAGACGGGATCCAGGAGAACATTCAGGCGTCGGGAGACCTCCCGGACGGTGGCGGCGATTTGGCCCGGATAAGGGTCCTTCCCAGCGACCGAGAGAGGGAGGCCGTGGGCGGAGAAGAGGACGCGCGTCCCTACGGGCGCCCGTTCCAAGGCCGAAGACACGCCAGCCGCAAAGGCTTCCAGGTACCCGGGATCCTCCCAGAAGGAGCGCACCTCGCGGATCTCTCCAGCGTACTCGAGCTTCCTGATGCAGCGCCTCGCCTCGTTGATGGATGAGCCGGTGGTGCTGTTGGACTCGTGCGGGTAAAGGGGCAGAAGCACGATTCGCCCAAAGCCTCCCCGCGAGATTTCCTCACAGGCGTCGGCGATGAACGGCTTCCAGTAGCGCATGCCCACCGTACAGTGGAAGCTCTCCCCCAGGGCTTTTTCGAGGGCCGCGGCCTGCGCCCTCGTCTCCTCCAAGATGGGGCTGTAACGCCCCATGGCCTCGTAATTTTGTTTGAGCTTGGGCGCCCGCCGGCTCGAAGCCAGCGCGGCCACCAGCGGCCGAACCAAGCCGGACATGGGGATCAGGTCCGGGTCCATGAAGATGTTTCTGAGATAGGGCCCGCACTCCTGGGCCTTCGTGGGCCCGCCGTAGTTCATCAAAAGAATGGCAGTTTGCATGGCCTACGCGGAAAGTGAGGAGTTAGGAGTTAGGAGCAAGGAGAGAAAGAAGAGCCATCGCACGTCCCAACCGACGCCTTTTTTGCAATCTGTCACACCTCACTCCTCACTCTCTCACTCCTCACTGTCTTTCTGCACTCCTCACTCCTCACTCCTCACTCCTCACTCAGACAGTCCTTGAGAACCGTTTCGCGTCGCCCTTCTTCAGGTAGGCGTCGAAGCACATGGCGATGTTTCGGACTAGCAGGCGCCCCAAGGGGTTCACCTCGATCCGGTCGGCTCGCAGGGAGACGAGACCGTCCTGCTCCATGGGCGTGAGGGCCTCGAGGGCATCTGCGAAAGTCTCGTCGAAACGGATCTTGTGCTGGGACTCGATCTCAGCCTTGTAGAGGACGAAGTGGCACATGAGGCGCGTGATCACGTCGCGCCTCAGGAGGTCGTCCTCCGTGAGGAGGACGCCGCGGAAAACCGCCAGTCCGGCCTCCTGAATTTTCTCCTGGTAGCTCTTCAGGTCCTTGGCGTTCTGGGCGTAGCAGGGCCCCACCTGGCCGATGGCCGTGACCCCCACGCCGTACAGGTCACACCCCGCCTTCGTTGTGTAGCCCTGGAAGTTTCTGTAGAGCGTCCGCTCCCTGAGGGCCACGCAGAGCTCGTCCTCTGGCCTGGCGAAGTGGTCCATGCCTACGTATACGTAGCCGGAACCGGTGAACTTCTCCACCACCATCTCGAGAATGGAGAGCTTTTCGGAAGGGTTCGGCATGGCCTCCTTGGGGATGGCCCTCTGGTGCCCGATCATCTCCGGGAGGTAGGCGAAGTTGAAAGCCGCGATCCGGTCAGGGCTCATGGCCGAGATCTTGTCCACAGTGTCCGCAAACCGGTCCCGGGACTGATAGGGCAGGCCGTAGATGAGGTCCACGTTGATGGATTCGAAGCCCAGCGCGCGGCAGCGGTTGAACACGTGGAGCGTCAGCTCCTCGGGCTGGATACGGTGCACGGCCTTCTGGACCTGCGGATCGAAATCCTGGATGCCCAATGAGAGACGGTTGAAACCGCTCTGCGCGAAGAAGGAGAGGTGCTCCTCCGTGACCTCGCGGGGATCTATCTCCACGCCGATCTCCGCCTCTGGAAGGATGTCAAAGCGTGCCACAATGCCGTCCCAGAGCCTCTTGAGCACGCCCGCCGGGATGAAGGTCGGCGTCCCTCCGCCCCAGTGGATCTGCGCGACTTGGCGGCCCAGCTTCATCTTCGCGGAGAGGGTGTCCATTTCTTTGAGGAGACAATCCACGTACAGGCCGCCCAGAGTCCTGTCCTTTGTGAAGACGACGTTGCACCCGCAAAAGTAGCAGACCGACTTGCAGAACGGGAGGTGGAAATAGAGGGAGAGGGGCGGCGGCTCTGGCGCCTCGTTTGTTTTTTCGATGACCTCGGCGTACGCCTTGGAGTCGAAGCCCGTGTGAAAGTACGGGGCCGTAGGGTACGAGGTGTACCTCGGCCCGGGCTTGTCGTACTTGAGGATCATGTCCTTGTCAAAAACGGGCGCGTCCCAGCGCTCAGCCATGCTGCCCTCGAACGAGTCCCTTTGGAAAAGTCAAAAGTGAAAAGTCAAAAGTCAAAAGAGAATGCACGGCAGCCTCCTGCGCTCGTCAGCGCCTCGTTGCTCTGCCTCGTTACTCCCCAGCTCGCTAGCTCTCCAGCTCCCCAGCTCAATCCTCTCAAGGTTCTTTGCGGCCGAGGCGGTGCACGCATTCCACGAGCGCCTGGGCTGCTTCCACGGGGGTCTCGGGTTGGATGCCGTGGCCCAAGTTGAAGACGTGCCCCCTGTCGGGGGCTTCGCCAAGGACGCGGACAACCTCTCTCTCGAGGGTCGCTTGGGGCGCGAAGAGAGCCATGGGATCCAAGTTCCCCTGGAGGGACACTGTGCCCCGCGTCCTTCCCGCCGCTTCCGACAGGGATACCCTCCAATCCACCGAGAGTACATCAACGCCGGATGCGGCCATCTCTTCCAAGAAAGGGGAGCAACCATTGACGTAGAGGATGACCGGCACGCCGAGCCCTTTGAGCGCCTGCACGATCCTGGCCGTCCCCGGGAGGGCGAACTCCCGGTAGAGCCGCCGGGAGAGGAGGCCGGCCCACGTGTCGAAAACCTGGACGGCCTGGGCGCCGGCTTCCACCTGCGCCCTAAGGTAGAGGATGACGGTTTCCGTGAGGAGGTCCAGGAGGCGCGTGAAGCCTTGTGGATCGGAGTACATCCAGGAGAGCACGCGGCGGAAGTTCTTGGAGGTACCCCCTTCCACGATGTAGGTGGCGAGCGTGAAGGGCGCCCCCGAGAATCCGATGAGCGGCACCCGGCTGCCGAGTTCGCGTCTGATGAGCCGGACGGCATCCAGGACGAAGCCCATCTCCTGGGCCGGGTCGGGAACGTGGAGTTTCTTGAGCTCCTCCTCCCCGCGAACGGGTTCCAGCTTGGGGCCTTCGCCCTCGGAGAACACGAGCGGGACGCCCATGGCCTCGACCGGAATGAGGATGTCCGAGAAGAGGATGGCCGCGTCTACATCGAGGATGCCTATGGGCTGAAGAGTGACTTCGCAGGCCAAGTCGGGGGTCTTGCAGAGGGTCAGGAAGTCACCTGCCTTCGCCCGGGTCTGCCGGTACTGAGGCAGGTAGCGCCCGGCCTGGCGCATGATCCAGACGGGGGTCGCGTCAACGGGTTGGCGCCGGCACGCCCTCAGAAACCGCTGCCCCTCGAACAATCGGCCACCTCCTCTGCTGGGCTCCGCCAGTTCAAGACCCCGGCTCTCCCGGGGCCGCTGGTCAAGCGGAGGCGCGTGCGCTACATTGTAACAAACGGGAGGAGGCCATGCTGAACTGGAAGAGAATCGTCTGCCCCATTGACTTCTCCGAAGTCTCGATGAGCGCCCTGCGGCTCGCCAAGGAGATCTGCTTCTCCCAGCAGGGCACGCTCGTGGCCGTGTACGTGGTGGAGCCCATCGTCGCCCCCACGGACTTCACCTACGGCTCGCTGACCTCCGGCGAGCTGGAGGACCGCTTGGTGGAGCGCTCTCGCCAGGCGCTGGCCGAAGTGATCGAGAGCGCGGGCCTCAAGGAGCCGCAGGTCGTGCAAAGGGTGGAGAGGGGCCGGGCTTCCGCCGAGATCGTGAGGGTGGCCGACGAGGAGAAGGCCGACCTGATTGTGATCGGCACCCACGGCTACACCGGGATGGCCCACGTCCTACTGGGCTCCACGGCCGAGCGCGTGATCAGGAAGGCTCCTTGCCCCGTCCTCACGGTCAGGCCCAAGGAGTCCGCGGCGAAGGAGGGGTGAAATTTCCCCTCCGGGGACCTATATTATAGGTACTCGGCGGCCTCTCCTGAACAAGCCGGCGAGTTATGAGGACGGCCTGGAATTCCCCCCCATTCCGGCCGTCCTTTGATTTTCTTCGAAGGAGCCCGTTGAAAGAGTGAGGAGTAAAGAGTTAGGAGTGAGGAGTCAAAGACTTGAACGAAGGCCTCTGGAAAGCAGCGGCCACCTTCCAATCTTTTCTGTGGCTCCTTCCTCCTCACTCCTCACTCCTCACTTTCCCCGGAGGGCTCCATCCAAAGAGAGCGGCCGCATTCTCCGAGGTTCTGCGGGCGAACTCGTCCTCGGGGACGCCCAGGAACTGAGCGAGATATCTCCCCACGATGGCTGCATGGGCCGGTTCGCAGCGCTTTCCCCGGAAGGGAACGGGCGCGAGGTAGGGCGCATCGGTCTCCACAAGGAGCTTGCTCGATGGCACGAGCTTCGCGGCTTCCCGAAGCTGCGGAGCTTTGGGAAAGGTGGCGATGCCCGAGAAGGAGATGGCGTAACCCAGGTCCATGAAGGCCTCGGCTTCCGCGGGCCCGTAAGCGAAGCAGTGCAGTACGCCCTGCAGGTGGGGCGCGTGCTCCCTCAATGCGGCCAGGGTATCCTCGAAAGCCTCCCTGGAGTGCACGACGACGGGAAGGCCACGCCCGCGCGCGGCGGCCAACTGGGCCGCGAAGGCCCCGCGCTGGGCCTCCCTAGGGGAAAAGTCGTAGTGGTAATCCAGACCGATTTCCCCCACCGCCGAAATCGTGGGACCCTCCAGGGCTTGCGAGAGAGCTTCCGCGAGCGCCGAATCCCATCGCGAGGCCTCGTGCGGGTGGAGGCCGGCCGTGCACCGAAACCCGTGACGCTCGGCCAGGCCGGCCGCCCCGGCCCAATCCTCGGGGTTCGTCCCCACCACGAGCATACGGAGAACGCCCGCCTGGAACGCCCTCTGGATGACATCTTCCCTGTCCGGATCGAAGGGCGCCATGACCAGGTGGTTGTGGGAATCGGTCCAGATGGCTCCCTCAGACAATTGCCGGCCCCACCGCAGGCGGATTATTGACGTCCGAGAGCAGCTCTTGGAAGGCCTCGAATACCCTTTCGGCGGAGAGCCTTCCCATGCACGCCTCGTGCTTGCAGGAGGGGCCGGCGCAGGGGCGCGTCACCCCCTCTTGAAAGAGGATCCTGTGGCGGTCTCCGAAGGGGCTGTTGATGACCGGGTCCGTCGGGCCCATGAGGGCCACGGTCGGCACGCCGACCAGGGCCGCGATGTGCATGGCGCCCGTGTCGGCCCCGACGAAGGCCTTGGCGCGGCCGATCGCCGAGATGAGCTGCGCCAGGGGCCAATCGGGCGCGAGGTGAAGCCCGTCCGCCTTCCGGAGGGACTGAACTTCCCCCTCCTCGTCAGGGCCCCACACCAGAACAGTGGGGAGCCCTTTCCTCTGCCACAGCAGGCGGGCCAGATCGAGAAAGCGGGGCAGGGGCCAGCGCTTGAAAGCCTGGGCTCTGCTAGTCCCGATGAAAGCGAAAATGTATTCGCCCTCGGCGAGGCCCTCTCGCTCCAGGAATTCCCGCACTTCTGCTCCCGCTTCGGCGGGAACCTGAGGCCGCAGGTAGCCTGCACCGGGCCTGGGAAAACCGAGCGCTTCCAGTGTCCCAGAGTACCGCTCGTACCGTGAGATGCGCGGTGATGGGCCGGGGACCACGGGACGGTCGTAGAAGAAATGGCTCCCTTCCTTGCCAAATCCTCTCCCGTAGCCCGCGGTTTCCTTCGCCCCCGAAATCCGGGCCAGCAAGGCCGACCTGAGGATGCCGTGGAGGTCCAGGGCCAGATCGTAGCGGCCCTGCCTCAGGCTCCCGGCGTACCGGGCGAAAGCCCGGGACCAGGCCAGGGGGTGGCGGAGCGCGGGGCTTACGGACTTCCTGGGATAGGGGAAAACTCTGTCGGGGATCGGAAAGAGGCCGAAGAGCCCGGCGAAGCGGTCTTCAACGGCCACGTCCACGGTCCGGCTCTCCTCGCTCTTGAGGGCCGCCAGGGCTGGGAGCATCCGGGCTAGGTCTCCTAAGGACGAGAGGCGGATCACCAGGATTCGCGACCAGCCTTCCGGCGTCATGGACCCAAGAATATCATGGCGCCGTTTTTTCTGTGCTTGACACACTTTCCAGCACGCGTCCATAATTCAGATGGGAGGTGCGGATGTCTCAAGGCACGCGATCGCTCCGCCGCGGCGAGCTCCTCGCTATCCTGGGAGAGATCCACAGGGACAAGGAGACTGGGACCCTGGTCCTCCAGCAGGAACAGGTCAGCAAGTTCCTTTACGCTCAAGACGGAAACCTCATTTTCGCGGCCTCCAATTCCCCAGAGGACAAGTTCACGCAGATCCTCATCGACAAGGGGAAGCTCACGCCGGAGCAGCTCGCCCTCGCCCAGGAGAAGAAAGAGGGACGCACCATCGGGCGGACGCTCGTGGAGATGGGCTTTCTCGGCTCAGAGGACCTCCTGGACGCCCTCATCAACCAGATGCGCAAAATCGCCGCCTCCGTCCTGAATTGGGAGTCGGGATTCGCCGCTTTCAAGCCTGGGATCCTCCCGCCCAACCTGGCCAAGCTCCCCATCTCCACTCCCCGCTTCATCGTGGACACGGCCCTCTCCATCGAGGACCGGGACTGGGCCGCGGCCAGCTTGGGGCGTCTCGAAATCCCGATCCAAATTGACCAGGCCCACCGCGACCTGGCCAAGACTCTCACCCTGACGGCCGACGAGATGCGGGTCCTGGAGCGCATCGACGGGCAGAGGAATGCGAGGCAGGTTTGCTTGGACGCAGATGTCAACCTGTTCTCCGGCATCCGTTTCCTCATCGGCCTGTACTACCTCGGCTGGGTGACCATCGAACAAGCTCCGGCGGCACCCGGGCAGAAACCCACGAAGGAACCGATGGATCTCTCCTTCCTGGACAAAGTGGCCCCTTCAGCCCCACCCGTTCGCCCCGTGGGAGAAGTGCCCGTGACGCCGCGGCGTCTGCCTCCCGAGCCCAAAGTGGCCCCGACGCCGCCCACGGTGCCCGAACCCCTCCCCTTCGAGGCCCAGGAGGACGCGGAGGAACTCAAGGCCGCGCGGGAGCCGGAACCCCTGCCCGTCCTCTTGCTCGAGCCGACTGGCGAACGACCCAAACCTCTGTTCCAGCCGGCGCCCCGGATGGAGCCGACGCCAACGCCCGTGAAACCTATCCCGCCCGGAATCGTCGCCGAACCGCAGCTTCTGGCGCCCCTAGGCGCAGAAGAAGAAGAGGAAGAGCAGGCGGAGGACGCGCAGGAAGGGCCCTCTCGCGGCGGTGCTGCCTCTTTCAAGTTAGCGGAGAGCCAGGAGCCCAAGCGCCTCGGCAAGTTCATCGGCATAGTCGCAGCGACTTTCGTGGTTGGCGTCGCCCTTATTGCGGGCTACTGGTTTCTTTTCATGAGAAGGTCCCCTAACATCCCCCTCCAGCCGAAGCCCCCACTGACGAAACCCCTCGGACCCGAACCCAAGCCGAGCCTGAAGCCGTCCTCGCCAGGCCCGGCCGCCGTGAAACCAAACCTTCCCGTGGCGGGGCCCG
>Ga0209777_10006511_pt1 | contig 13144 bp, 12 predicted proteins | sample FrelakmetHBP12HB_FD_187147 | JGI IMG/M metagenome (GOLD analysis project Ga0209777, IMG submission 187147) | Freshwater lake sediment microbial communities from the University of Notre Dame, USA, for methane emissions studies -HBP12 HB (SPAdes)... | ecosystem: Environmental > Aquatic >...
CCGCTGGGAGGAACAGCGCCCGATGGGCAAGGCGAGCCGCGCGAAACGGCCGGGAGGCGAGCCGGCCGCGGCCGGGGCAAAGGCCGCGGCGACGACGGGGTCGACGAGGCGGGCGAACGCAGCGCCGGAGGCTCCCGCCACGGGATTCGACCGCGTGCTCGCCCGCTGGGGCGCCGGCCTCGCGGCGATCGCGGCGACGTTCTGGCTCCTGGGGCATATCCCGGCGCTCGCCCCGTTGGCGATCCCCGCCTGGATCGTCACGGGCCTCGCGCTGGGCCTCCTCCAGCCGTGGCTGGGACTCCTTCTCACGATCGCGGTCGTCCCGTTCCTGGGCGGCGCGATCAACCCGGTGTACGGCGAGGTCCTCCGCGTCGTGCCGATCTACGGCGCCGCGGCCCGGGTCCTCCTCGACCGGTTCGTGATTGGGCCGGGCTACGGCCGCGTCAGCCGGCAGGGACCGCCGTGGTGGGTCGTCGCGGCGGCCATCGCGGCGACGGCGCTCTACGCGTACACCGCGCAGACCGGCTTCCTTGCCGTGGGCCAGGATCCGCTATTCTTCGACTCCGGCCTGCACTGGCTGGCCGGCGGCCCGATGGCGATGATGGCCGCCTGGATCGCCGCCTCCCACCTCGTGGCGGGCCGGGACCGGACGCTCACGAACGTCGTTCTGGGGACCACAGTCGTCGGATGTCTCATCGCGGTCGTTGCGTGGGTCGGCGTCCCCGGCGTGGATCTCCTCACGTTCCCGGCCATCATCACCGGCCGCCTGGCCGCGCTCGGCTGGCCGACCCCGACGGCGATGGGCGTCGCGACGGCGCTGCCGTTCGCGGTGGCGGCGGCGCTCCGCTACAAGCGCTGGCTCGCCTTCGGGGTCGTCGGGCTCGGGCTCGTAGCCTTGATCCTCGCCGGGTCCCGCGGCCCGCTGATCGCCATCGGCGTCGGGACGGTCCTCGCGGTGCTCGCGAGTGGGCGGGTTGAACGGCGCTTCTGGATCGTCGGCGTCGCGGTCGGCGCGATCGCCTTCGTCGGTTTGGTCGCCGTCCGCTACGGGACGAACATCGACGGGATCGTCTCCGCCATCAACGGCAACGCCGGCGGCGACGTGGACCGCGTACGCACCTGGGGCGCGGCGGTCGCGATCACCATCGCGAACCCGATCGTCGGCGGCGGCTGGCGGAGCCTGGAACGGTTCGGCGATTTTGCCGCGCACCAGATCGCCTACGCTCACGACCTCCTCCTCCACGGCTTCTCGGAGGGGGGCCTTCCGCTCGGGATCGCGAACGCCATCGTGATCCTCTACCCCGCCTGGATGGTCTGGCGGCGCCGGCACACCATGGCGCCGTACCTCATCGCGGCGGTCGTCACGTTCCTGGTCTGCGGCTTCTGGGACATCCCGCAGGTCCGGAGCTATGCCGCGGTCATGGGCGGGATCGCCTTGGGGATGGCCGCCGGGCCTCTCATCGGACGAGTGGATGGGCGCGTGAAGGGAGTGATCGAAGCCCGTGCGGCTCGGTGACCGGCGTCTGTTCCTCTTCCCCACCCTGTGGGTGCTGGCCTCGGGAACGCGCGCCGCCCTGCGGCTGAGCTTCCGCTGGCCGCGCGAGCGCGGGTACAACGCGCGGTTCGCCGTGGTCGTCGGAGCCGGCCCCGCGACCAGGCGTTTGCCACGCCGGCTGGTGGCGCAAGCCGAGCTGCGCATCCGGGTCCTGGGCTTCGTCGACGACGAGGACACCTTCGCCTTCTCGGGCCGGTTGCCGCTCCTGGGCCCGTTCGCCGACCTCCCGACCATCCTCCGCGAGCGCGTGGTGGACGAAGTCGTGACCTGTCTCCCGTTCTCGCAATTGAACCAAGTCGACGGGATCGCCCGGATCAGCGAGGACGAAGGCAAGATCGTCCGGGTCCCGAGGGACGTCCTGGATCACGCCTTTGCCGCCGGGAAAGTGGAAGAGCTTGATGGGACGCCGGTCCTGTCGCTCGTCTCCGGGCCGGACCGCACCCTTGCCCTGGCCATCAAGCGGCTTGTGGATGTGGTCAGCGGCGTCCTGGTCCGGCGCGAGGACGGCGGGCCCGCCTTCTTCCGCCAGAAGCGGGTGGGCTTGCACGGCCGTCCCTTCGAGGTCGTCAAGTTCCGCTCCATGATCCTGGACGCGGAGGGCCTGCGGGCGGACCTGGTGGCGCACAACGAGATCAACGGGCCGGCCTTCAAGGTCACCGCGGATCCGCCGGTCACGCGAACGGGTCGCCGTCTGCGCGGCCTCTCCATCGATGAGCTGCCCCAGGTCTGGAACGTCCTGCGCAGCGAGACAAGCCTGGTGGGTTCGCAGCCGCCGCTCCCGCAGGAAGTTGCGGCCTACGACGTCTGGCACCGCCGCCGGCTGTCGATGAAGGCGGGCACGACCGGTCTCTGGCAGGTCCGGGCGCGGCGCGAGCCGGAATTCGACCGCTGGGTATCCGCCGACCTGGAGTACATCGACCGCTGGTCGCTGTGGCTGGATCGGAAGATCATGGCGCGGACCATTCGAACCGCGCTGGAAGGACGGTGACCCCGCTTGGCGGTCAGGCGCCGGGCCCGGACGATCCCGGATGGATGGGGCGGGTCTCGTCAAAGCTCGGTGCCACAGACGCCGTGATGAACGTCTCGGGAAGCGTCGTTCTCGGCCTTTACGTGCTGGGGCTCACGGCGTACTTGTACACGAGCGCAGGACCTTCCGCATTCGGAGTCTGGGTATCGGTTAGTGCCGTCATCGCGCCGCTCAGCGTCCTCGACGCGGGGCTGACGCTTGCCGTCACGCGCAGTACCGCGGCGCGAGTTGCGGGCGAACGCGAGAGCGTCCACGAACTGGCGGCCGCGGTCAGCCTCTACGTCATCCTTGGGCTTGTCGCCTGGGTCGCGGCAGTCGTGCTCACAACGATCCCGATAGTGACTCTGACTCGTTCCGGCGAATCCGTCATCGCAACCTTCGCGGTTGGGTTCTTCCTGGGCCTCGATGTGGCAGTCGGCCTAGTCACGACACCTTGGCTATCGGCTCTACGCGGTCTGCGGCGGTTCCGCAGCGTTCTCATCGGCAGCGTGGTCCAGGTCGCTGTCGCAATCCCCCTCACGCTGACCCTATTTGCCCTGTTCGGTCTCCCGGGAGCGGCAATGGCTCAGGCGGCGGCTCGGGTCGCAGGTCGGACCGTGATCGGCATAGCGCTCCGGGGATCGGCACGCTGGTTTCCGATGAGACCGCGGATACCGCGACGCGCCTTCGTTCGCCGCGTCCTTTCATTTTCGAGTCCGCTCATCGTCATCGCGGTTGCGAGCCAGGTGAGCTTCGCCAGCGACATACTCGTCGTCGGCGCCTTCGCCGGCTCCCTCGCAGCAAGCGCATTTGCCATCGGGGCCAAGCTTCCTGCCCTTGCATTGTCCTTCGTGCAACAGGCGCTAGACGTGTTCTTCCCTTCATTCGTGGCGGGAGCAACAACGGGAAACGCAACCAAAGGGGCGACTGCAGATCGAGCACTCCGCCTCGCTGGTCTCATGGGAGGGGCCGTCTTCTTCTTCCTCATTCTTGCGCGCGATCCGGTCCTGGTGCTGTGGGTAGGCCCTGTGGACCCTCTCGCATCACAGGTGCTGCTGGTCTATTCGCTAGCATGGTGCCTGCACACGCCAGCACACGTGATCGCTCTCCTGCTAGTGGCTTCGGGTCGACATCGCCAGCTCGCTCCAATCACCGGTCTCGAGTCAATCCTGAACTTGGCGTTGAGTATCATCCTGGTGCTGACCATAGGGCCAATTGGGGCAGCAATCGGCTCGCTAGTGGCAGTCGCGATCTCCAATCTTATCCTTGTGCCCGCTTTGGGCCACCGACAAGTCGGGCTCCCGACGACGTTTTCAGTTCGAGAGATAGTTGCGGGCGGTGCCCTGGGTCTCGCAATCGCCGTTGCTGCGTATGCGCTGCCCGTTCTCGCAGTCGAGCCTGGGCGACTTCGCCTTGCCGTCCAATGCATGGTGGGAGCCAGCCTAGGGGGCGCGGCAGTCTACTGGCTATGGCCGGGGATCTCGTCCGCGGGGCAGTCGAGCAGAGTCGACTAAGGCACGTCGACAAGCCGGACCGGAGGAGTCGATGGGTTTGACGATTCTCAAGAACCGCGAAGAGATGGAGTCCGCCAGCCGGATTCTGCACGCGCGCGGCCTTGGACCGTCCCGTTTCCCGGATGGCTACGTTCGTGGGGTCGCATACATGATCCGTACGCAGTCGCGACTCCCGCCGCCCGAGTGGAGAAAGGCCTGGGACCTCGAGAGGACGATCAGCCTGATCGAAAGCGCCGTGCCGAAGGACGCGACCGTCCTCGATCTCGGGGCGTTCAACTCGGGAGTGATCCCCGCGTTAGCGCGGCTCGGGTACACGAATATCGTCGGGATCGACCTCGACCCCCGCGTCCGGTACGGCCCACGTCGCGACGTGGTCCGCTATGTTGTGGCCGATTTCCACGAGACGGGCTTGAACGATGCCTCGTGCGACGTCGTCACGGCGATGTCGACGATCGAGCACGGGTGGCAGGGCGACAGGCTTTTCTCGGAGGTCTCACGTCTCCTGAAGCCCGGTGGCCTGTTCATTGCCTCGACCGACTACTGGCCGATAAAGATCGACACGAGGGGCGTTATGGCCTTCGGACTGCCTTGGATCATCTTCTCGGAAGAGGAGATGCGCGGCTTGATATCGACGGCCGCCACCCACAGACTGCTGCCTTCTGGCGTGCTCGACTTCAGCGCTATGGAGCCGGTCATCAGTTGGACTGGGCGAACCTATACGTTCGCTCATCTGGTCCTCAAACGCGTTTGAGTCCGGCCCGTTCAATCCTTCGATTGACTCAGCTGGAACGCGACATGCCATAGGCTCCGACATGAGCGCGAGCAACATCACGCCAGCTGTCGGCCACGTCATGGGGGGCCATGCGTGGATGGGATCGGGCCTCGAGTATCGCATGAGCCAGGCCCGCGGGGTCGCCGGGCGGGACGAAGGTCGTGTTTGAGTCCGCGTCGAAGCCGACACGATCTTCGCTCGTCGTCACCACGTAGAGCCCGTGCGCAACAGCGCCAAGGTACGTGGTCCTGTTTGCGGCGAGGCCGTCGACGAACGGCAGCACACAGACATCGAGCGACATGAGCGTCGCTGACAATTTCTCTTCCGTTTGCCAGCCCGTGAACATCACGCTTGATGCGTGCGGAGATTCGCGGACATGTTTCCTCACGTGTGCGATGAATCCCGCGTCCGGCCCAGAGTCGCCGGCGAAGACGAGTCGTGCTGATCGCGCAGCCGCAACGATGTCGAAGGCATCAAGCAGCGTGTCTGTCCCCTTGTCCGCCCGCAGGAAGCCCCAGGTTCCCACGACGAGACCGGCGCCAGAATCTACGCCTGGCCCGATGTCCATCGGCGAGCTTGACATGATGGGTCCGATGTTGGCCGCCATCGGGATCTCGACAATCCGAGGGCGCCGCCAATCCATCGGCGAGCCCAAGGCATCGACTTGTAGTCGATCTGGCGTCACGACAAGATGCGCCGCGATCGCCGCGACTCGGACGAGCAAGCGGCGGCGCGCCAAGAAGCGATTGAACTCGTGCAGCGTCAACACAACCCGAACGCGCGGGGCAAGAACGCGAACGAGCGGGAGAAGCAGCAACGGCGCCGTACCTCCCATGTAGCCGACAGTTGGGTATTGCACGTGAACAACTTGGGGTCCCGTTCTGAGCACCGTGCGCAGGACGAATGCGCTTCGGCACGCGGACCAGCCTCCCGGGATGCCGACACTGGAGTAGGACTCGGCGGCTCTGACGCGAGGGTCGGCGGAAGTGACGACGGTTACGGCGGCACCGACCTCGGCCAATGCGCCGGCGAGGCGGTGTGTGTAATCACCGACTCCACAAGGCATGTCTGGGGCCGATCCGGAGACAAGCGTGACACGAATCCCGTGACCGACAGAATCGGATCCCCTCGGCCTAGCCACCGATGAGGCGCGTATATACGTCGGCAACGGCACGAGCGGTTGAGGTCCAATCGAAGTGTCTCGCCTGGCCGATCGAGCGACGTGCGACGAGGAGACGTTCGGACTCGGACAAGCTCATTGCCTCACGAAGGCCCCGTGCGATGTCCTCAGGGTCGTACGGATCGACCAGGAATCCGGCGTCCCCGGCCACCTCGGGCATCGAGGAACGGTTGGACGTCACTGTCGGCGCGCCGCAGGCCATGGCTTCCACGACTGGCAAGCCAAATCCCTCGTAGAGCGACACGTACGCGGCTGCTCCAGCGCCCGTCAGGAGAGCGGGCAAAGCGTCGCCGGGCACGTACCCAAGGACCTTAATGCGGCTCGAAACCCGCGACTCGGCGATGGCGGCCATCGCGCTTTGATAGCCCCAGCCGGGCTGGCCAGCGATCGCGAGCACGATGTCATCATCGATCTCGCCGCGTGTGGCCAGCGTCTCGAACGCCGCGATCAGCCTAAGGTGGTTCTTGCGGGGCTCGATTGTCCCGAGCGCTAGGATGTATCGGCCCTCGACGAGGTCGTACCGGGGTAGAACCCCAGCGATCGTCACTTCGTCCGCCGGGACCACCTCGCGCTGGGGCGCGTAAGGAATCACCTCAATACGGTTCGCCGGGACACCACAGAGATGCATCACTTCTTCCGCGGTCACCCGCGAGGGGACGATTACGACGTCGGCGAGACGCGGCGACATCAATGCAAACGGAATCCTCGCGTACCTGGGCCACGAGTGCGTCTTACGCTGCCGCACGACCGACATGTCGTGGACGGTTAAGACAGTCCGGCCGTGCCGGAAGATCGGGACGATCCCATCGGCATAGTGGATGATGTCAGCGCCCGCCAACTTGGCATCATGTGCCGACCGGAACCCGATCCACACCAGGTACGGGAGGCGCGCGGACCGCGAACTCGTCGGCACGGTTTCGGGTAAGCCGGCCGCGTCCGGTCGGCGGCCGATCAAGCGGAGCGCCCCGGGCGGCAGCGCCTCGTCAAGCGCGTGTGCCATCGCGGTCGCATACAGTCCGACGCCAGCCGGTCGATCACGTACTGGGCCAACGTCGAAGGCAACGATCATCGGGTCATCTTGCTTGCGCCGCGGACCTCCACTGCATTCCGATCGGACCGTATGGTACGAGGTGCGAACTTAGCTTAGCGAGGGAGCCCCAACCGAATGGACCAACCGCGAGCCGCACTCGTTCAAGGCTTCTTCGTCGCCGAGGGCGGGGCCGAGGCGTGCGCGATCGTGTTCGCCCGGATACTCCCAGGGGCCCATGTTTGCACGAACTTCTTGCGTTCCGTGGCGGCGGCGTGATCGACGGACGGACGGGAGCGTTCTTCGACGAGCCCACCGCCGAGTCGCTCGCCGAGGCGATCAGACGGCTCGACTCGATGACGCTCGACCCCGCTCTCAACCGCACTCGAGCCGAGGAGTTCGACGTCGCCGTGTTCCGTGCCCGCTGGCGCGACCTCTTCGCCCGATTGGGCGCCGATCCGTCCCTATACTTGCCCGCATGAAGCCAACTGCGCTCATCACCGGGATCACGGGCCAGGACGGCTCCTACCTCGCGGAGCTCCTCCTCGAGAAGGGCTACTCGGTCGTGGGGATGACTCGCCGGTCGAGCACCGCGACGTACGAGCGGATTGCCCACTTGGCAGGCCGCCTGGAGCTGATCCAAGGGGACCTGCTTGACCAGGCCTCGCTGGTAGCGGCACTCAGGGACGTCCGGCCGACTGAGGTCTACAACCTCGCGGCGCAGAGCTTCGTGCCGACGTCATGGAACCAGCCGGTCCTCACCGGTGAGTTCACCGGCCTCGGCGTGACCAGGATGCTCGAGGCGGTTCGGCAGGTAGACCCGTCGGTCCGCTTCTACCAGGCGTCTTCGAGTGAGATGTTTGGGAAGGTCCGCGAGGAGCCGCAGACGGAGTTGACGCCCTTCCACCCACGCAGCCCGTACGGAGTGGCCAAGGCCTACGGCCACTTCCTCACGGTCAACTACCGGGAGAGCTACAACCTCTTCGCGGTCTCGGGAATCCTCTTCAATCACGAGTCGCCGCGGCGAGGGCTGGAGTTCGTTTCGCGCAAGGTCACGGACGGGGCTGCGCGGATCGCGCTGGGCCTGTCGACAACGCTGGCGATGGGGAACCTCGACGCGCGCAGGGACTGGGGCTTCGCCGGCGACTTCGTCCGGGCGATGTGGCTGATGCTGCAGCAGTCAGAACCGCGTGACTGCGTCGTGGCCACAGGGGAGACGCACAGCGTGCGCGACCTCTGTCGGATCGCCTTCGAGCGGGTCGGCCTCGACTACGAGAAGCACGTGGTCATCGACCCGGCGCTCATTCGGCCGGCCGAGGTCGACCGTCTTCGTGGAGATGCGTCCAGGGCACGCACAGAGCTCGGATGGGCGCCGACGGTCGATTTCCGCGGCCTCGTGGAGATGATGATGGACGCGGACGTGGCACGGATCCGTCGCCAGATCGACACGGGTGCGTTCACGGGGCAACCCCCAGCCTCGCGATGAAGGTCCTCGTCACCGGGGCGACGGGTTTCGTAGGGCGGTGGCTGTTGCGGGAGCTGGCGAACGCCGGACACCACGCGGTGGCAGCGCCGCCCAGCGCAGCGCTCGACGTGACCGATGCGGGCGCCGTCGCCCGACTAGTGCACGAGATTCGGCCGGACGCCATCGCGCATCTCGCCGCAGTGGCCTTCGGCCCTGCTGCTGCCGCTGATCCCGAGCAAGCGCTCCGGACCGCCGTCGTCGGAACCCAGGCGGTATTCGAAGGCATTCGTGCCGCGGGCCTCCGCTGCGCGGTCCTAGTGTCGGGCTCGTCCGAGGTGTACGGCGACCCGGAGCCCGGCGACCTGCCGCTCGACGAATACGCTCCGCTCCGCGCGACGCGACCATACGGCCTGGTCAAGCTGGCGCAGGAGAGTGTCGCGCTTGCTGCCGGAGCGCGGTACCGGATCCCGGTCATCGTGACGCGCTCCTTCAATCACGTCGGCCCGGGGCAGCGACGTGTGTTCGTGATCCCGGCGTTTGCGAGGCGAGTTCGCGCTCTTCGCGAGGGAGTCGCTCCCGACATCCCGGTCGGCAACCTCGACGTCCGGCGGGACCTGACCGATGTCCGGGATGTCGCCCGCGCCTACAGGCTGCTCCTCGAGGGCATCACAGCGGGTCTCGACACCCCGCTCGTCGTGAACGTCGCGTCAGGTCACTCCACCGCGATCCGCGACGTCCTGGAGCAGTTGTGCCAGATCGCGGGGGTTGAGGCGAGGGTGCGCGTGGACGCGGCGTTCGTCCGCCCTGGGGAACCGTCGGAGGTCGTCGGCAACTCCGCCCTCCTCGCGAGCCTGACAGGTTGGCGGCCCGAGATTCCGCTCGAGCGGACGCTGGAGGACGTCTTTGCCGAAATGCCGAGTCCGACGGCGGCGGCTTGACGCAGGCGTCGGCGGGTCAGCCCGGGCGCTCGGCACCCTCCGGTGGAGGAGCGCCGTGCGGAAGATGTCCCGGGCCACGCGCAGGCCCATTGCGAGGCCTGGGTGCATCCGCGAGCCCCGCTTGTCCGACCAGACGATGGGGACGATCGCCAGCCGATAGCCGCGTCTCCGGGTGAGGAAGATCAGCTCGACGCCGAAGACGATGCTCGTGACGCGCTGGAGTGAGAAGAGGTCGCGGGCGGCCTCCCGCATGAAGCCCTTGAAGCCGCACTGGGTGTCCTGGACGAGCCCGACGGCCCAAGCCGAAGTCAGCGAGTGAAAGGCTGTACCAAGCCAGCGGCGATGGCGCGGCTGGCTGCGCCGCATGTCGCTGCCGTCCGGCTGAATCCGGCTGCCGAGCGCAACGTCGTGGTCTCGAAGCGCCTCCGCGAGGAGGCTGCAGGGGGCCGCGATGCCAAATCGGACAGGCGGGCTGCTGCTGGCCAAGACACAGACCGCTGATTCGACCGCGGGTGCTGCGCGCCGGCGTGCGCTCGGCTATCCTCGGAACGTTGGCCGCGCCTCCGCGGCCTGGTCTGTCCATCGCGGTCTGGCATCGGTGCCAGTGCTGTCAACCCTGTCGGATCCGCGGGCCGTCGTCTCCTTCCGGGCGATGTCGTCTCCTTCCGGGCGATGGATGTAAGGGTGCTGATTGACCAGAGAGTCCTGCAAGGGCCCGACATCAGGAACCGCTGCCGAGGCTCGCACGTCTCCATTCGCCCGCCGCGATCGCGGCCCGGACCGCGTCAAGCTCCATCGTTCTGCTCTGACCGACCGTGCTCCGTTCTGAACCGTTCCCTGGACCGGGACTCGCTGGGGCCCTCCAAGTCACGCCAGGCCAGCGCGTCCTGGTGGTTTCGATCACGGGCTTCTTCCTGACGTTGCCGCTCGCCAACACGCTGACGCTGGACCTCGGGTTCCCGCTGACCGTCGCCCATCTCTTCTCTGTGGTCGTCGCGGTCACGTTGCTCCGGTCGGATGGGTTCCGTCCTCGGCTCGTCACATGGCTTCCAGCCTCTCTGTTCGCCGCCTTCTGCATCGTCTACGCGTTCTCCTTCGTCTCCAACCTTGGAACGGACGTCCACCAGTACCCGTGGGCCATCGGCCGCAACGCGCCCGGGATCAGATCGACGACCAAGCTCCTGTGGCTGATCGGCAACGTCGCGATCGCCGTCCTCATCGCGAACGGCGTGCGGCGGACACACTCGGAGGGAAGAGCTATCAGAGCACTTGCCCTCGGTGCGGTGCTCTCGGCGCTCTACGGCCTCTATCAGGTCATCGGTGAGACCCACGGGGTGTTCGTCCCCGTTCTGCCGGGTACAGGCTTCATCATCGGATCTCCTTCCTACTGGATCGTCCTTAGGGCGAAGTCGACATTCCTCGAGCCGTCATTCTTCGGGGCGTATCTAGCCGCGGCCGTCCCCTTCGTGGCGGTTGGATGGATGCACGCATCGACGCGGGGACAGACCGGAACGAGGACCACGATCCTGATGCTGTCGACGGTGATCGCCGGCATCGTGGTCACGTTCGCGATCGGGGGATGGCTCCCGGCCGCCATCGCCGGAATCGCCTTGCTCGCGCTCTCCGGTCCGATCGGGGTGAGAGCCCTGGCGCTGCGTGTGGGGGCGTCCGCACTCATCGCGGCCGTGGTAATCGTGGTTCTCATCCCGGCTGTGCCCCACGCGGTTTCGGTGCTCTTCTACAAGGGTGCGATCGGCAGCGGTGTCGTCGCCTTACCTTCGACGGCGCCGTCGGCTACCGCTGGACCTGAAGATCTGTCACCCGCCGCAGCAGAGAGATCCGCCACCGAACGTTCCGCAACGGCCAAGGCGGCTTTCGGGATGTTCGCATCCAGCCCGATCGTAGGGATCGGTCCGGGAAACTTCGGCTTGCGATATCCGGAGTTCCGACCGCTCGGCGTGGCCGAGCCCACGCAACTCCTCATCGCAAACAACATCTACCTCGAAGTCCTCGCCGAGTCCGGACTCGTCGGATTCCTCGCGTTCTTCGGCGGGTTCTTGGGCCTCGTGATCCTCGCCACTCGGGCATACCGTCGGGAGGAGGGCCGCAACAGGATGGAACTTGGCGCAGGATTAGCCGCCCTGGCAGCGATCGCCGTCGCCTTTCTCACGAGCCCCACGTTCACGCTTCTCTACCAATGGGCGATCCTGGGCCTGGTCGCCGCCTTCGTTGCCCGGAGCCAGCGATCGAGTGCCCCGAGCGGCCAGACACCCAAGCTCGACTCTGCTGACTCACCCGCCCGATGACGGCTCGCTTCGGTGGGCCGGACGGCTCCGCGATCGTCCACGAGTACTTCATCCAGGACGGCGGCGCCGAGCGCTGCGCCGTCGAGTTCGCAATCCTGCTGCCCACGGCCCGCATCTACACAACGTTCTTCGACGAGTCCCGGTTCGGCGGGCGGATCGCGCCCGAGCGGGTGAGATCGTGGGTACTCCAGCGCTTCATCGGTCCGACTCGGCACTTCCGGGCTCTCCTGCCCGCGTATCCGCTCTACTTTTCCTTCCTTCGCATCGAGCAGGCTTCGCTCGTGCTCAGCAGTTCGATCGCATTCACCAAGGCGGTCAGGGTCGCGCCCGGGGCCATCCACGTGTCGTACGTCTACACGCCGATGCGGTATGCCTGGGACCTCGACACGTACCTTGACGGATCGAGTTTCTCGCGGTCGTCGCGAATTGCGGTGAGGACCATCCGACCGGTGCTGCAGCTGTGGGACAGATGCACCAGTCGCCGGCCGGATGTCATCGTCGCGATATCGCAGACGGTGCGGCAGCGAATCAAGGATCGCTGGGGACGTGACAGCGAGGTCATCTACCCGCCGGTCGATGTCTCGGAGATAATCGCGACGGGCGAAGATGACGGCTTCTACCTGGTGGCCGCGCGGCTTCTCGCCTACCGGCGGATCGACCTTGCCGTTCTTGCCTGCACCCGCCTCGGACGTTCACTCATCGTCGTCGGCAACGGTCCCGAGCGCGCGGCACTCGCTGCGATGGCGGGACCGACGGTCCAGTTCGTCGGGCATGTGGATCGGGAGCGCCTGGTCCGGTACTTCCAGACCTGCCGGGCATACATCGTGCCGGGGGTAGAGGACTTCGGGATCGCGCCCGTGGAGGCAATGGCCGCCGGGAAGCCAATCATCGCGTTCGGGAGAGGCGGGGCTGCCGAGACAGTGGTGGATGGTGAGACTGGCCTGCACGTCGAGGAGCCAACTGTGGATGCCTTCGCGGCAGCCATCGTCCGCTCGGAGGAGATGGTCTGGGACCCGTCTGTCATCCGGGCGAGGGCCGAGGTGTTCGACCGCTCCGTGTTCATCCTCCGGTGGAGAGAGTTGATCGAGCGGCTGGGCATGGGCCGGCACCTGTCGTCCCAGGCGTGGTCCACCGTGACCTCGCCCGAGCCCGAGGTGGAGTCCTGAATCCGCTGGACGAGTGAAAACGGCGTAGCTCCAAAGTGACCCCTCCAAGTCGCGGGAGAGGACCACGCGGCGGAACGAAGGCTGGCGCCGACGTCCGGTCGCGCCGCCGGGACGCGATCACTTTCCACGGCAGGGGGAGCCCGCCCGCTGTGATCCGGCGACACATGATGGCCCTCCGGCTCGGCCTGATCGCCGCCGACTGGGCCAGCGCGACC
>Ga0209777_10006512_pt1 | contig 13143 bp, 12 predicted proteins | sample FrelakmetHBP12HB_FD_187147 | JGI IMG/M metagenome (GOLD analysis project Ga0209777, IMG submission 187147) | Freshwater lake sediment microbial communities from the University of Notre Dame, USA, for methane emissions studies -HBP12 HB (SPAdes)... | ecosystem: Environmental > Aquatic >...
AGGTATTTCAACAATCAATACTGCAGCCGGCAAGACATTGAGTTCTACGGGTATTGCTGGTTATATTACAAATCCATACAGTAGCGGAATACCATTTATTGCTGGTATCAATGCTAACACTGTGGCCTTGTATAATTCTTCTGGATTGATATCTGCAACTGACACAATCTTACATATTGGATATGTTCGTCAAGCGTCAGATGCAAACATTCACACCGAATATGAATTTATTGCTGATGGCCGCCCTAGTGATTTCTTGAATGACAATTTATATCGCAAGCTCCAAGACAGTTTGTGCGGTGTTGATACTGCTGGTAATCTAGTTCCTGATCCTGGACTCAGCCCAGGCGAACAATACGGTGTACAGTATAGACCCCGTCAAAGCATGTTTGTTGATCGTTTCATGGCATTGCAAAACTATTTGACTCGTGCCAATAGCATATTGTTGCAATACCCAATATCTGAAACACGAAACTTTAGCATGCTAAACAGTGCAGAAGCTCTGCCTACTAACTCAGTGGCCACAGGAACACAGTGTTCAATATCCGGAAACACATTGACAATAGCTGGCGAAATCACTGGAAGATTCAGTGTCGGCATGTTGGTTCTTGGCAATAATCTTGTCAGTGTTGCACCTGGTACAATTATCACCGGACTTGGCACAGGCACAGGCGGTGCAGGAACATACACAGTTAATATATCTCAAACAGTGGTTGCCACAAACATTATTTGTGTGTATGGATGGAATCAGGAAGTACCAACACTACAAGTTTTGGATTATCAAAATCTCAACCAAGTGCCTGTAGGATACATTTATCTAGTAGATTCTGATTCCAGTCAGAATGGCCTATGGACAGTGTATCAAGTGGATTTAGCTGCCACAGGCAACAGAATACTTTCATTGATCCGTATTCAAAACTACGATACTAAACTCTATTGGGACTATGTCAACTGGTACATGCCTGGATACAATAGTTCTATTCAACCCATTGCCACTGTGCCTAACTATGCTGGCTTGTCCACTTTGAGTTTGACTGCTGCTCCTGTTGGCAGTAGTGTCAAAGTTTCTGCCAACGGTCAAGGTAAGTTTGAAATTTATCTTAGAAATGCCACAGGATGGGAGCGTGTGGGACTAGAAGACGGTACTATACAGTTTGATGAATCTTTGTGGAACTACAATGTTGGACGATTTGGATTTGATAACGAAGTGTTTGATGCACAGTATTTTGATCAAGATCCAACTACAGAAACAAGAAAAATTATTCAAGCAATCAATGAACAATTATTCATTGACGAATTGTTGATTGAAAAAAATCAATTGTTGATCCTGATGTTCAACTACATCTACAGTGAATTTACTGCACCAAATTGGTTGATGAAAACCAGTTTTGTCAGTGTAGACCACACAATTCGTGCACTGTTGCCGTATCAATTCTACATACAAGACAATCAGACTTTTGTTGAAGATTACCTACAAGAAGTCAAACCTTATCATACACAGATACTTGAGTTTAACTTGATCTATGATGGCCTGGACACTTATCCTGGCAGCATGACTGACTTTGATTTGCCAGCATACTACGACAATAGCTTGACTTTCCCACAGTTTGTGAGTCCAATACTTACACCTTACACTGCCAGCGGAAGCAAGGTTGAAAGTTTTGTCAGCGATGCTGAACCCAACGCTGAAATTTGGACACAGGATCCATGGAGCCAATGGTACAACAATTACCTGTTAGAAATAATGAGTGTGAATGTGATCAATGGCGGGTATGGATACACTGTACCACCAGTGGTCACTGTCACAGGTAACTGTATCACTCCAGCCACAATGACTGCTGTTATCAACAGCGCAGGACAAGTAATCGGAGTGAACATTGTTGATCCAGGCTACGGATATACAACCACTGCACAGATCGCACTAGAAGGTGGCAACGGTTACGATGCCATAGCAGTAGCAGTAATGGGCAATGGATTGGTAAGATCCATTAAAACTGTTATCAAATACGATCGCTATGAGTACAATAGCAGCATCGTAGATTGGCAACCAAATGTGGTATACACACAAGGTACCTTGGTTAGATATGCCAATGTAGTATGGAGTGCACCTACAACTGTTGTGGGTACTGTGTTTATTCCCACAGAATGGACATTGGTTGATGCCAGCACACTAAGCGGTGTTAACCGTACCATGGGATATTATACTCCTACTCCAGACGAGCCAGGATTAAGTTTGCCATTGTTGATTAATGGGGTTGAGTATCCAGGTGTACAAGTAACTGCACCAACATACAATCAAAACACAGGCTTTGATGTGGGTAATTTTGATGTCAACCCGTTTGATAACATTGTTTATAGCCCTGAAGGCTTTCCGACCTATGATCCATCTATTTTAGATGCAGCATACAGTAGCAGTTATCTAGACACATATCTAGGAACAAGACCCACAGACATCAACATTGATGGCGGCAAATACATTGATGCATACAGCAGTTATGCTCCAGAAGAACTAGTACCAGGTGCTGAATTTGATACCCTGGATTTCAGAGTATATACTACTCCAGGAGCAGACTGGACCGGTCGTGGACATGGTGTAGCTATTGCTGGTCGTAGATACGCCTATGATCCAGCTAATCCGTTGTTGTATTTTGGTGACATTATACCGTTCCCAATGACAGTGTTTGTATTCAACATTACCAATGGTTACGGAGTTGAATCAGATGGATATGATTGGTTAAACTACCAATTATATGTTAGCCCAGCTAATCCATTGGTTGCTCCAGGCGATATTATACAAGTAGCAGTATCAGGCACCGGCGGCGGAAACCAATTGCTAAATGCAACATACACCGGGTCTGAAGTACAGGCAGCAAATAATTCAATTACCGTGCCGTTTCCATATAGTTCAATTTACGAATTTGTGATTTACATTGGCGAGTACGGTCCGCTGACATTGGACGAAGAATATTACTTTGTTCCAATTTATGCAGATACAGGTCCTCAAGCAGTTTATAGTCCTATAAGCAGTGGAACTAATCTGGTTGTTTCTTCAGTAATTGGCATTTCTGTAGGATCTTTGATATTTGGCAACGGATTTACTCAAGGACAGACTGTGGTCAGCATAGACGGTCCAACATCAATGACCATCAGTGCTCCGCCAGATTCAACTCCAGGTGATGTGTTGACATTCCTTGCAGACACAGGTTCCACACTGATTCAATTTACATTTGAAATATTCCCAGTATATCGCGTAAATTTAACTTGTTTGGGTTACGAGTCCAACGGCCCAACACATAGTTATTCACTACCAACATTCCAGACTTGGGATGCTGACGGAAGTTTATCAGTTACACTAACCAACAGTTTGCAAGGAACAAATCCTGCCAACATGATTATTGCGGTCAACGGTCTTCGTGCTAGACCACCAGAGGGCATAAGATATATTTCAGATGGATCCACCGTGACCTATGCATTGCCACGCAACGGTGGTTATAGTCAAAGCCTAGTGTCCGACAATGATGTTGCGGTTTACTTAGATGATAGTATTCAGCTTATCTTAGGAGTTGACTATGTTGTTGATCCATATGTTAACGACGCAACTCCACGCACAATTACTTTGTCTAATTCTGTGCCTGTTGGATCTGTAATATTGATTTCTGTGAGAACAATTGCTCAGTACTGGATACTTGGTGACCAACTTCAATTCCGACCAGATCAAGGACTGTATCCTCAAATTGGATACAGAGTTGAAATTGTGACCTGGAATGATACTTCACAACAAGGACTTGAAACACAAGTTTGGATTGGCCCTATCACTGAAGGTGTACTAGTAAGTGAAACCTACGACTCAACTGACTTTGACATTGGAACAGTGAATGATGCTTCTGGATCATTTGACTACAGTGTTGGCACACAAAAACAAGTAAATGTGTTTGACACTGGTAGATTGATTACCAATGCAGAAAGAATATTTGTGTCATTGGATGGATACTTCCTGTTTGATGGCAACGGTTACATTGTTGATGGTACCAAGATAATTATTCCAGGTCCTGCAATTGGTCCCACATCAACTGTGGTAATTACCAGCTTCACACAAAATATTGTGCCACAGGCCATGGCATTCCGCATATTCCAAGACATGCGTGGTAATCAATTGACATATCGTATTACACCAGAAACAACAACCACTTTGCAAACACCATTGTTGGCCACAGATGATATAATTTTTGTAACTGATGCCAGTGCACTGGTTGATCCAAACTTGGAAGAAAACATCTGGGGTGTGTTGACCATTGATGGTGAAAGAATTATGTATCGTTTGCGCGACACAGTTTTTAACACAGTCAGTGGATTGATGAGAGGAACTGCTGGAACTGCAGCTGCTGATCATGCAGTGGGCGCAACTGTGTATAACATAGGACTTGGCAATTTGTTGTATCCAGAATATCAAAATTACATTGTAGAAACCAATATCCTAGGCGATGGTTCGACCAGTGTGTTTGTTGCGGAAAACATTGTGACTCAGACCTTAAATGAAGCAAAAGCTGCAGTTGAAGTGTATGTGGGCGGAACCCTTGTAGAAAATAACATTTACAATTATACGATAGACAGTTATAATCCTGTCACTGTAAACTTCTATTTCCCTCCTGCTGCAGGGTCAATGGTCACTATATTAGTACGCAGAGGCGAGTCTTGGTACAATACTTCTGGTGTGCCACTGCAAGAAACTGACACAAAGGCTGCAAGGTTTTTACGGGGACTATAAACAAGGTAAATAATCCATGACTCAGAATAATATACCAAAGCAATCTCAACCTGCTGCTCCTACACCCAAAAGACCCAATGAGCGTGGAACTATTTCGGTTGAAGGATTTGTAAAGATTTTTGACCCTAAAACCAAAGAAAAATTTGTGGAGAAGCGAGCATGATTCAACCAGGGCTAGCTAAAATTGAAGGATTTGTTAAAATCCATGACCCTAAAACTGGCGAGATCCTAGTGGATAAAAAGAATGCTATTCACTATGAAAACATCAGTATTGCCATGGCAAACATGTTAGCAGACAAAGACCTAGGCTACATTTACGAAATGGCGTTTGGTAATGGAGGTAGTGCAGTAGATCCCACTGGTGTTATTACCTATTTGCCCCCAAATACCACTGGACAAAATGCAGATTTATATAATGAAACCTATGCCAAAGTTGTAGACAACAACTCTGCTGCTGATGTGGATCCAGCAAACAACTACATAACTGTACTACATACCGCTGGAAATGTTTATACAGACATTGTGGTCACTTGCTTACTGGATTATGGCGAACCCGCCGGACAACAAGCGTTTGATAATAGTACTAATCTTAATGGTGAGTATGTGTTTGATGAATTGGGATTAAAAAGCTGGAACGGAGATACCAGCAATTTATTGCTAATAACGCATGTTATTTTTCACCCTGTACAAAAAAGTTTAAATCGACAAATTCAAATTGATTATACTTTGCGTATACAAACACTAACAAACCTAAGTGCTGCATAAATATGAACATATTATCATGCACTAAATACATGACGACGGAGTAACTGAAACATGGCATATACAATTACATTAACCAATGGTACTATATTTGCGGTAATCGCAGACGGTACTGTTAACCAATCTAGCTCAATGACACTAGTTGGTAAAAACTGGGCTGGTTACGGTCAGTTTCTAGACGATAACTTTATTCGTTTGCTAGAAAGTGGAGCAAATAGCTCGCCACCCGGAGCACCATTGACTGGTCAGCTTTGGTGGGATAGTACCAACAATGTTCTAAAGATTTACAATGGTTCTATATTTAAAACCATTTCTGCTGCCACTGCTAGCACAACTGCTCCTACTAGTAATTCGGTTGGTGACCTTTGGTTTGATACAACCAATCAACAGCTTAAAGTTTGGACTGGTTCACAATGGTTATTGATTGGTCCACAGTTTACTGCTGGTCAAGGTGTTACAGGTGCTATTCCAGTTACTATTGCAGACAATGCATCGGGCGCACACTACTGTATCGAATTGTATTGTAACAACGACATTGTTGGTATTATCAGCCAAGACGCTACATTTACTCCAGCGGTCGGTATTCCAGGATTTACAACAATCCGTCCAGGTATCACACTGGCAAGTATTGTTGGTGCCAATGTTCCGTTGTTCCAAGGTACTGCAACAAATTCTCAAACATTGAACGGACTTACCAGTTCTGAATTCATGCGCAGTGATACTTCAACTAGTACTTCTGGTACATTGAGCGTGTTAAACAACAGTGGTTTATCAGCTGGTGTTAACAGTGACTTCCGTGTCAGCGTTGCAGGTACTGCTGTGACATTGGCTAATCAAACCAGTGGTGGTAACATTTATTTTGGTGTGAACATTGCTGGTACACCCACAACAGTAATGACAATCAATGGCGCATCTGGCGCAATTTCCGGCAATCAAATCACTGCTAACTACGCCGATGTGGCAGAACGCTTTGCTGCAGATGCTGTTTATGAAGCAGGTACAGTGGTTGAACTTGGTGGTGAACAAGAAATCACATATTCAAGATCAGATTTAAGTGAAACTGTATTTGGTGTGATAAGTACTAAAGCTGCCTACTTGATGAACAGTAGTGCAGGTAACGATTCTACACACCCACCAGTTGCGATGACTGGACGAGTTCCTGTTAGAGCAATCGGAACAGTTGCCAAAGGTGATCGATTGGTATCCGCGGGTAATGGATTGGCTAGAGCTGCAAAGCCTGGTGAAGCTACTGCATTTAATGTAATTGGCCGTGCGTTGCGAGATAAATTAGATTCAGCTGAAGGCACAGTAGAAGCCATCGTTACAATAAATTGATTGGAAACTTAAAAAATGACATATTCAACAGGCGGAACAGTACAAGCAACAGACTATAACGGATTTGTTAGCACTACATCTGGCGCTAATATAAATGCTACCTGGGGTACTGCTAGTAGCAGTGGCGGGTATGGCCAGGGCAATATTGCCACAGTTAATGTGGCCGATATAGTAACTGCCACACAATGGGCTACTTTAAATTCTAGAATTAGTTCAATGGCCAGTCACCAAGGAACATCAATTACTGCTCGTACAAGTCCGGTTGCTGGTAATGTTATTAGTGTATTGGCAGCAGTTAACACTGACATCACAAACTGTTATACAAACAGAGCCAATGCAGCAAGTTCTGGTGCACAAGTTTCTAACTGGACTGGTACAACTGCCAAAACAGGTAGTACAGGATCTGGCGGTAGTGCATGGACTATTACATTTACTCATACCATGACTTTTGCAAACAGTGCTGCGTTCTTTAGCTTTTTTAATGCTGGCGGATATACTCAAATTCAATTTGGCAAAACATCCACTGGTACAGTGGCCGATCAAGAATGGAACTCATTTATTGGTAACGGAACCAGCAACGGTGTTGTAAGTAGATTAACACAAACTGGCACTGCAGGGTCAAAGACTATTGCATCTACTAACTACACAGGTTTCACTAAATTTAGCGGATCTGGATCCCCAACAACATATGCAACCACAATTGGTGCATTTGCATTAACCACAAGCCCACAGACTATATACAAACAGTTTGACTCAGGTTCTGCATATTCAAGTAACTATGTTCAAGTTAATGCTCAAGTTGACAACAACTCAGCACCAACAGTGATTACCTATACAACAACTTGGTATGATGCTGGCGACGGTACTACGGGTTCTACCGCTCAAATCACAGGCGGTACACAAGGAACAGGTACAACATTTGGTACTGCACCAACTACATTGTTAACTTACTACCCACCAGAAACAACATATCTGAGCAATGTATGGGGCACACCCACTGTTGCTGCCACAGTGGCATAACATTAGGTTAATTAATATTACCAAAAGGGCCCAAGGGCCCTTTACCTTTAGTCAAATTTAGTGTATACTTGTTACATGAATACTGACGAATTAATTGTACATAGTCGAAGCCGTTTTGACCATGCGGTTGCAAAACGAGTTCTCAAAGAAAAATATCAAGCCAAAATGACTTTTGCTCATGCAGGAGGACTTTGGCGTGCCGGCCCGGAATTGCAATCAATGATTTTTACTTGTGGCAAAATCGGCGAAGCAGTGCTATTAGATCTTTACGAAACTCCTGTAAAAGTCAACACCACAGAGCTCATGGCATTAAGTCAGCAACGCTGGCAAGAACAAATGAATGCTTGGTTGATAGAACACGAAGAGCTAACCAAACAAAGATGACTACCGGTGTACTAATATTTGCCTACAACAATGAGCACATTGATTATCTTGCTATGGCCAATTGGTCTGCACAAAACATTCGCAGACATTTAAATTTGCCAGTGTGTGTGGTAACTGATCAAGTTGTTCCGGACAGCTATAAATTTGAACAAGTGGTTTATGCAACATCTGGTAATCAAAATTCTCGTTGGTTTGCTGACATAGATGCCACAGTAACTTGGTACAACGGCAACAGATCAAACGCATTTGAACTAAGCCCTTGGGATCAAACTCTTGTACTTGATGCAGACTATGTGGTAGCAAGCGATCAATTAACCCAGCTATTGACCATTGATCAAGACTTTATGTGTCACGGTCATGCATATGATGTTAGTGGTCAAATGTCGTTTGACGAAAATAACTTTTTTGGAAAGCATCGCATGCCCATGAATTGGGCCACAGTGATGTTGTTTCGTAGAACCAAGCCCACAGAATTGATTTTTGAAACCATGCAAATGGTAAGAGATAACTGGGATCATTACAGAAATTTGTATGGTATTTTAAAATCTACATATCGCAATGATTTTGCATTAAGTATAGCAATGAACACAGTTGATGGGCACACACTCAGTACTCCGACTATACCTTGGTCGTTGGCATCAGTGCTGCCAGATCACAAATTAACACAGTTAGACCCGGACCGATATCGTGTTGACTTTGTTACACAAGATAAAAAACCTCGTTGGATTACAGTAACATCGGACTTTCATGCTATAGGCAAAAAACATCTAGGAGATATAATTGCCAGTTCTTGCTGAAAGAGGCTATTTAATTCCAGCATTTAATACCAGCGAAGTTGACTATGTAGCATGTGCCAAGCAACTTGCTGATAGCATACGACAATGGCATCCTGATGCCAACATAACTGTACTAACCAAAGAAATGTTGCCCTATGGTGATCTAGGCGGCTATGCCAATGACTGGCAAGTGTTTCATGCTAGCCCGTACAGACAAACTATCAAATTAGAAGCAGACATGTTGGCAGCTAGTCCCATTGACCACTGGTGGACCTTGTTTGAACTTCGCGATGTTGTAGTCAGTCAAGGTGCTAGAGATTTTTACGATCAGACCACTGAGTCAAGATACTATAGAAAAATATTTGATAACAACAATTTACCAGATGTTTACAATGCTATAACCTACTGGCGTGTGAGCCAAACTGCCAAAGAATTTTTTGGTCTTGTAAGAAATATTTTTGAAAATTGGCCAGACTACAGAAAACTATTAAAAATGCCCGATGAGCAAGCCAGCACAGATGTTGTATATGCCATGGCCGCAGTAATCATGGGACTGGATCGTGTTACTTTGCCTACAGGATTAGGTCCTAGTATCGTGCATATGAAAAAGCACATCGTACCTATTGCCACTGACAATTGGACCAATGAACTGGTTTGGGAACATACCAATCCTGGGCTTAGAGTAAATACCATAGCCCAGTGGGGGTTGTTTCACTATCACATCAAAGATTGGATTCACAATGAGTAAAGAAGAAGACAAATTCAAACATTCCAAGCGTTTACAAAAAGATGACAATGCTATTGCCAAACAAGTAAAAATTGCCAAATCTAACAGTCATTTTGATCAACAGAATATCAAAGAACCACATCGTTTGGTCAAGCATCATGCCATGGATTGCGGCAATCCAGAATGTTACATGTGCGGTAATCCTCGCAAAACACACAAAGACAAACTGACACAACAAGAAAAAAGACTGTTTCAAGATGTAGACAAAACAACAGACCGACACAGCAATGGGTTAGCACCAAAAGATGAATGACACCACAGAAAACTTTTGGGCTGCCTGGGCAATACCGTCGGAGGCTCCAAAACCGATATTTTATAGAGTATACTATGATGATCACGGAGACTTCCTATTTTACAGCATGGAAGATGTTCCAGGTAATTACTTAGAGATAGATCAAGCTACCTATGCACAGTCATCGCCGAGAATAAGAGTTGTAGACGGAAAGCTCTATCATATAAAAACAAATGTCGCAACAAAACTGGTTCCTAGCAACCAAGGACAAGCATGTGATCCTAGAGATGTTACTGTGGTAACCACAGGTCAACACAAACAATATTGGGAATTGAAAGCCACTGATGAATCAAATTGATATTGCAGATTTAGACTGCATTTACTTAACATATGACGAACCACAAAAAGAAGAATTTTGGATCCGTATTAAAAACATGGTACCATGGGCCAAGCGTGTGGACGGTGTTAAAGGATCGGATGCCGCCCACAAAGCAGCGGCCCATGCTAGTGATACTGATCGCTTTGTGCTTATTGACGGAGATAATCTGCCTGACGCTGATTTCTTCAACCTCCAATTACATTTGGATTCTACTAATGATAATTGCGTTTTCCGTTGGCGGGCTCGCAATAGCATTAATGGCCTAATGTATGGCAATGGCGGATTGAGTTGTTGGACCAAAGAATTTATCAACAACATGAAGACACACGAAAACTCAGATGGCACTGAAGAAAACGATGTAGAATTTTGTTTTTATTCCAACTATCTAGCCATGCATGATTGTTATAGCGTAACACATCCCAATGGCAGTGCTTATCATGCTTGGCGTGCTGGATTTCGTGAAGGTGTTAAGATGTGCTTGGATCGAGGACGCAGACCCAGTGTAAATGAATTCAAAGATCGTGTACACAGTAGAAATTTAGATCATCTAACAATTTGGCACAATGTAGGTCGAGATGCTGAACATGGTATATGGGCAATCGCTGGTGCCAGGATGGGCACATACATGACCATGCTCACCGCCTGGGACTACAAGTCGGTGCAAGACTTTGATGCGCTGAAAGAATTATGGACCACAGTGGAAGAGTCAAATCCAGAAATACTTGCTGGGCGTGTTGCTGAGGATTTGGTAACGCAATTAGACTTGCCTATCAACAGATTGGACGAGCAAGAAAGCAAATTCTTCAAACATCACTACAAGTCCAACTGGCACAACCGTGGTATTATGACAACCGAAATTGATGTGATACGAGCACAAGAAGGATGGTAAAATGATTGGATTAATTGGCAGTACTGGATTAATTGGTCAAGTATTGTCTCAGCACATCCAATTTGATAAGACATTTAATTCTGCTAACATAGAATCAATTGTTGACTATCAGTTTGATATTGTGTATTGTTCTGCACCATCAGGCAACAGACTACTGGCCAATCAAAATCCACAACAAGATTCTGCCAGTATTCAAAAATTAATAAACATCTTGGCACATGCCCGTATACAAAAATTTGTATTGATCAGCACAGTTGATGCAGTACATGCCAGTGATACAACCTACGGCAGCAATAGAAAATTGCTTGAAGATTTTGTCAAGCAACAATTTGCAGATCATCACATTGTTAGATTATGCGGTTTGATTTCAAAACATATCAAGAAAAACACCCTGTATGATCTCAAACATTCTCAGTACATCTCAGATATTAAATTAGATTTAAAATGTCATTGGTACCCACTGACTAACCTAGTCAAAGATTTATCAACTATTATCAGCAATAATATTCGCGAAGAAAATTTGGTTTCAGAACTTGTTTCGAACAGAGAAATTGTTAATAAATTTTACCCTGACTACATTGATTCTATACTGCCATCAACTGAGTTTGAATCGTACAACTTAACATGCAACAACACTGATATTTTTGGGCAATATCTACTGACCAAACAAGATATTTTTAACTCAATGCAGGATTACATAAATGACAATTGATGTAGTTACCAGTGATTCTATTATTTGGAACAGCAACACTTTTATCGTAGAATTTATTTCTGCAATGTTAAAGAATGACCGTGTAGAAGTATACCTGGCTCCGGAAGGCCCGTGTGCTAAACAACTTGAATTTTACACATTGTTAGACAATATTTGTGCTGAGTTTAAGTTTGATAAAAATAGAATAACCATAGTAACATGCAATCGTTTGGAAACACACTCTGAATATAAAATTAGATATGTGCATAGAATAGCAACATATTTAGGAACTGCAAAACAATATTCTGCACAAATTTCCAACACTGATAAAACTTTCAATGATCAATTTAAATATTTTGGTCATTTTATTGGACATGGAAATCTTCCGAGATTACTACTAGGCAGTTATCTGTATAATCATCAGCAAGATAAAACATTGCAAACATATCATTGTGATATTACATCAGATTATCACAAACCGTTTTTGGGAATAAATGACATGATATCCAGTGGCTGCACCTGGGATCAAATCAGTGATGCTATAAACTTAATAAAAAATTCTCCCTTGACAATTGACAAAATTGATCAGTACCCAATATTGTCGCCTGCTACATTAAACATATCTAAAGTTTATCCAGATTTTTTTGTTGAAATAGTATCGTTAACATACTACACTGGAAATACTTTTTACACTGATGAGAAAATATGGCGCCCTATAATGATGAAAACACCTTTTATCATACAAGGCCCTCCACACTATATAACCAACTTACACAAACTTGGATTCAAGACATTTGACCATTGGTGGAGTGAAGGTTATTGTGATGATGAATTGCCATGGCAGTATCGACAAATAGTTGATATCATTGATGTTCTTGCATCCAAGTCCGTAACTGAAATAAAACAAATGTATACAGAAATGATTCCGGTATTAGAACACAACTTCAATAGGATGTTGGAATTAACTGGCAAAGACTTTGATAATCTAATATGAAAAAATTAAAAATACCCTATTGTGAATTCTATATTACCAATGTGTGTAATATGTCTTGCACTGGGTGTAATAGATTTAACAATTTTCATTTCACCGGGTTTCAAAAATGGGAAGATTATAAAGATATCT
>Ga0209777_10006513_pt1 | contig 13143 bp, 17 predicted proteins | sample FrelakmetHBP12HB_FD_187147 | JGI IMG/M metagenome (GOLD analysis project Ga0209777, IMG submission 187147) | Freshwater lake sediment microbial communities from the University of Notre Dame, USA, for methane emissions studies -HBP12 HB (SPAdes)... | ecosystem: Environmental > Aquatic >...
TCTCCAAGGTTGCTCAACCGATTAAGATGACCATGAATCTGATCTCTTTCGGTTATAAATATGGACTTCCCAATGAAGCGGACATCGTAATGGATGTCCGCTTCTTACCCAACCCCTATTTTGTTACGGAGTTGAAGGACATGGATGGTAATCAAAAACCGGTCATTGATTATATTATGAAACGGAAAGAGACCAGGGTTTTTTTAAAAGACTTTTATCAGTTAATTTCCTTTCTAATTCCTCAATATCAAAAGGAAGGAAAATCACAATTGAGTATTGCCGTGGGCTGCACAGGCGGAAGACACCGTTCGGTAACCATAATAAATGCCATATCTGAATTTTTAAAGAAACAGAAACTGTTGATCAATATCCGCCATCGGGATATTCGGTTGGGGTAAAAAAAAAACGAAAGAGGCAACGAGCTTATGATTGGAATTGTTATCGTGACCCACTGTAATCTGGGTCAGGAACTGGTGCGATCTGCGGAATTTATCGTGGGAAAGCTTAAGCAGACCAGGGCAGTCTCTCTTAACCCAGAGGATCAGGATGAGGCCCTACGGGGAAAGATTGCCGAGGCCATTGAAAAGGTCGATGCCGGGGATGGAGTTATTCTTCTCACGGATATGTTTGGTGGAACACCGTCCAATGTCAGCCTTTCTTTTTTAGCCGACGGAAAGGTTGAGGTGGTTACCGGGGTGAATCTACCGATGTTGATCGGTCTGGCTTCCAAAAGGGAAGGTAAATCCTTGAACCAAGCGGCTCAAGAGATCAAGGATTATGGTTTGCGAAGTATCGCCTTGGCCGGAGAGATCTTGAAAAAGGAGATCAAATAAAGGATTCATCTTTGATCCTTATCCCCGCTCAATTAGTCGACCTGCCTGATCTATCGACCATTGAATCAGCCTCTTTTGCTCACCCCTGGTCGGAAGCCGTCTTTCTTTCTGAATTAAGCAAGTTTCCCCCCAGTATCTATGTGGTCCGCAGGGGTCCAGAAGATCCTGTCATGGGGTATATTTGTTTCTGGCCGGTGGCCGACGAAATCCAGATGCTTAATCTCGCCGTCCATCCCAACTATCGCCGTCAAGGAATAGGACGTACCTTAATGACCTTTCTTCTTAACCAGATTAGAGGAAAAAAGGCCCTCAAAGTGTTCCTCGAAGTCCGTCCTTCCAACCAGCCAGCTATTGCCTTGTACCGCTCCCTCGGATTCAAAACACTTTACCGCCGTCCAGGTTATTATGCCCCAGAAGGAGAAGATGCCTTGGTGATGGAATGGTCCGATCAATAAACCCGTTCCCAATACCCTGGAGCCCAGTACCGTTCGTAATCCCCGTAACGTCCATAGCTTTCAACCCAATGTCCTGGTACCCAACGTTCCCGAAAGGCAGGAGGAGGTGGACAATACTCGGGTGGATTATAGACAGGTACTGGACGGTAATCGGTATAATAGGCCCTTGGGGGATTTAAGATACTTCCCAAAAGAATGGCTGATCCTAACCCAACGGCTAACCCCGGCCAAAAACTATTCCCCCCGGCTGCGGCTGGGGTGACGGTCAATAGGGTCACGGTCAGACATAAGACCATAAAAATGATAAAGGTTTTTTTCATCTTTACCCCACCCCTCCTTTCGTTTTTTATTATATTGACTTTTCATGGGGTAGAAAGGTTAAAAGAATTTGTGACTATATTAGGATTCAAGGGATAGAGGGGCAAATAATTAAAAGCCTAAGGCTCAGGGCGAACGGCACAAGGGAAAACAAACCTTTAACCCTTTAACCCTGTACCATTTCCCTGCCCCCTTGAATCCTTTGGGGTGACTAATCAGGAGAAAATTCCCTCCTTTTTGTTTTAACTATTTATTTGCTTTTGTGTCTAAAAACTAAGAAGAAATAATATATGACCGACGACCAGTTAGTTGAGCGGGTAAAGGAGGGAGATTCGCGAGCCTTTGAGGATCTGGTCCTTCGACACCAAAAGTCAGTTTATTATTTCGTCTTAAGGATCTTGAAAAACCCTTTAGATGCTGAAGATACCGTCCAAAAAATATTTTTGCTGGCCTATCAAAACATCAAAGGTTTTCGGTCTGATTCGACTTTTAAAACGTGGTTATATCGAATCGGGATAAATCAATGTAATAATTATTTTCGGCAGAAAAGGAACCGTGACTATATCCCCTTGGATGAAATCCCAGTGGCTGATACCCGGGCCAACCAAGAAGGAGATTTTTTCGACAAAGAAAGGCTCATTCATCTTCAAAAGGCCGTAGGACGCCTTCCTTATAAACAGAGAATGGTAGTCACCTTGCGAATTTATCAGGAACTTTCTTTTGAAGAGATTGGGATGGCCCTCAATATTCGGGCCAATTCTGCCAAGGTTAATTTTCACCACGCCATAGAAAAACTAAAGAATTGGATAAAAACATCAGAGCCATGAAAGAAGTACCCTGCAACAAGATTAAAAAAATAGCCGGCGATTATTATCAAAACCTCCTGCCGCCCAGCCTTGTTCAGCGGGTGGAAACTCATCTAGGTGAATGTTCTTCCTGCCGGAAGCTATATCAGGAAACCCAAGAGGTTCTGAATTTATTAAAACAGGATCTTATATCGGATCCAGGGCCGGGATTCTGGAACGGCTTGAGTTCCCGGATTATGACCAGTGTCCGTCTTATCAGACCTGAGCCGGTGAAAGTCCCCTGGTATAAAAAGGTTTGGGAGTACCCTTTTGGGTGGCCAGGATATGCTTGGGCCACTGCTTTGATCCTTATCCTCTTGACCCCTGTGGCCTTTTATACTATGAAAAGTTATAAGACACCCTCGTTCCAGGAAATTCAAGGCAATGAATTGAAATGGGAGACGGGTTTTGAGTCGTTGCCTTCGGCTATCGAGTCCCTTTCTGCCAAAGAGTCTACCCGTTTAGGGAAAAGGATAGTAGCCCAGATGGGAAAGGAATTAAAAGGACACGGCTATTTGTTGGTTGAGGATGAGTTGCATTGGGATGTTTCTCCTTCACTGGAAGGTCTAACCGTGCAAGAACTGGACGCCCTTATTAAAAGAATAAAAAGCGGAAAGTCCGCGGGTTTTTGGGAAGGACAGTACTATGTCTCCTAAGAATATTTTATGGATTTTATTTCTTTCTTTGATCCTGGGGAGTTCATCGGCTTGGGGGCAACTCGGGAGGGAAGGTAAAAATCCTCATGAAAAGACCCAGGAACGAATTCATATGATTAAGATGTTGAAACTGACCGAGGCCCTTAAGCTGGACCGGGAAGGGGCTGCCCGTTTTTTTGCTTTAGATAATCAATATGAAGAGAACAAAAGAAGGCTTCATAGGGATTTTCATGAGGATATCCAGAGACTTCGGAATATCATACGGGATATGAATCCTCCGGAACGGGAACTGCGGGATCTCTTGCTCCGTTTGCAAAACCGGAAGAAAGAACTCGACGATCTGTCAAGAAAGCAAATGGAAGAAGAAATGAATCTACTGCGGCCCGAACAGCAGGCCAGATATATTCTATTCCAAATTGATTTCCGGCGGGAGATTGAAAATTTAATCCGTGAGGTTCGGGAAGAGAGACCAATCAGACCGGGATATGAAAAATATCCAGAAAAAATAAGATGAACAACAGATATGAAACTTAAAGATAAAGTGGCTATTGTTACCGGAGCTGGTCAAGGGATCGGCCGGGCCGTTGCCTGGCTTTGTTCTCGAGAAGGGGCCAGAGTAGCACTGGTGGATTGGAATCAGGAAACCGGTCAGGAAACCTTAAAAGGTTTGGAAAAATCAGGAGGGGAAGGATTTCTCATTGTTGCCGATATTTCCCAAGCAGTAGAGATCAAGGGGGTGGTCGATAGTGTTCGAGGTCGCTGGGGCCGGATCGATATTCTGATTAATAACGCCGGATTTGACCGTCCGTCCGGGATTTTTAAGATAAAAGAAGAGGATTGGGATGCTGTACAAGGGGTCCACCTTCGGGCAGCCATGCTTTTCTTGCGTCAAGTGATGCCTATCATGAGAGAACAAAAGTACGGTCAAATCGTCAACATTTCTTCGATTTACGGCAAGGTGGGCGGTAAAGGGGAAATCGCCTATGCCACGGCTAAGGCAGGCCTCCTGGGGTTGACCAAGAGTGTTGCCAAAGAGGTTGGCAGATATGGAATCCGGGTCAATGCCGTCTTGCCAGGCATAACCGAGACTCCTACTATTCAGGCCATGATGGCCGAAAAGTACAAAGAGGAGGTCCTATCCCAGACACCTCTGGGAAGAATGGCTCAACCGGAAGAGATCGCTATGGCCGCTATATTCTTGGCCTCTGATGAAGCCAGTTATATTACCGGAGCCTGTTTGGAAGTAAGCGGAGGGTGGGAAATGTGAGCCAGGTTTCATAATTTCTTCTTATAGTTCCCAGTAAAAGTCATCTTTCAATATTCCCGGACATTCTGCACCATTCCTTATCTAACTATTAATCCGTAAAATCTTTCCAAAAAGTTTTTGCTTGCCTGAATTAGCATTTTTCATTATAATTATAAAATTTACTAAATTCTCACGCTTTTTCGGTCCCGGGGGTGAATCTTTAAAAATTCGGGCAACCTATTGAAAAAGCGGCGGAACAACCCAAAAGGAGGAGAGATATGTCTTATGTTTCTATGAAGCAGTTATTGGAGGCCGGAGTTCATTTCGGCCATCAGACCAAACGTTGGAATCCTAAAATGAAGCCCTATATTTATGGGGCCAGGAATGGGATTTATATCATTGACCTGCAAAAAACGGTAAATCTTTTTAAAACAGCCTATGATTTTATTGTGGATACTGTAGCCCAAGGAGGATTGGTCCTGTTTGTCGGCACAAAGAAACAATCCCAGGAAGCAATAAAGGAAGAAGCCGATCGCTGCGGAATGTTTTATGTCAATCATCGCTGGCTCGGGGGGACACTAACCAATTTTGTGACCATTCGTTTGGGAATTGAACGTTTAAAATATTTAGAAGGGATCAAGGCCGACGGCAGTATTCAGAGGTTTCCTAAAAAAGAAATCATCAGCCTGGAGCGAGAGTATACTAAGCTGATGCGCAACTTGGGTGGCATCAAGGAGTTGGATGTTCTCCCCAAGGCCCTGTTTGTGGTTGATCCTCGAAAGGAAAGGATTGCCATACTGGAGGGGAGAAAATTGGAAATTCCCTTGGTATCGATTGTGGATACCAATTGTGATCCAGATGAAGTCGATTATATCATCCCCGGAAATGATGATGCCATCCGGGCCATTCGGTTGATTACCGCTAAAATAGCCGATGCTTGTATAGAAGGCAAGGCAAGAGGGGAAGAAATTCAGCAGGCAGTGTTAGACAAAGAAGGGGTGTACGAGGAAGCTGTTGCTGGAGAGGCTATTTCGACAGGGGGAGAGGGTGAAAGTCCTCCAAGCCCGGGAGGTCCGGAAGTAATCATAATTCGAAAGTCGGAAAAAATACCAACCCAGGGAGGTGCGGAAAGTTGAATATAACATCAGAGTTAGTCAAGACCCTTCGAGATAAGACCCAAGCCGGAATGATGGATTGCAAAGAGGCCTTGAAAACGGCCGATGGGGATATGGAAAAGGCCATCGAGTACTTACGTAAAAAAGGACTGGCCACCGCCCAAAAAAGGGCCGGCAGGACTACTTCCCAAGGACAAATTGGTTCCTACATTCACGCCGGAGGGAAAATTGGGGTCTTGGTAGAGGTCAATTGTGAAACCGATTTTGTCGGCCGGACAGAACAATTCGGCGAGCTGGTTCACAACTTGGCCATGCATATAGCTGCCGCCAATCCGGTCAGCGTCCGGCGAGAAGAGATGCCAGCCGAAATTTTGGCCAAGGAGAGAGAGATCTATCGGGCTCAGGCCAAAGAGTCTGGAAAACCGGAAAAGGTTCTTGAAAAAATTGTGGAAGGTAAAATGGAAAAATATTTTAAAGAGTTCTGTTTGATGGAACAGGCCTATGTTAAAAACCCGGATATCACTATTACCGATTTAATAAATGAAAAGGTGGCCCAAATCGGGGAAAACATCACTATACGTCGATTTACACGATACCAATTAGGGGAAGAATAAAGAAGAAACCAGAATCCAGAATTCAGGAGTCAGGAATAGAATCAAAATAAACTGATTCAAATTTTTTAGACAGGATAAACAGGATTTTTAGATTTATTTCTTTCAGCCTTTTCGGAAAAAAGGCTGAAAGAAGCCTGTCGCCATTGGCAAAGCCATTGTTTTCCCCTTTCATCAGGAAAGGGGAAAATGGATCTTGTTGATCCTGTAAATCCTGTCAGAAAAATTTTCCGACTTCTTCGGATTGAAAAAACATGGCCGGAATCAAAAGTAAATACAAAAAAATCCTGTTGAAGCTAAGTGGTGAGGCCCTGGCCGGCGGCCAAGGATTTGGTATAGATGCCAAGATCGTCCAGAAGACCGCCCGGGAAATCAAAGAAGTAATAGCCCTGGGTGCCCGATTGGGGATAGTAATCGGAGGGGGAAATATCTTTCGCGGAGTGGCGGCCAGTGCCCGGGGGATGGATCGGATTCAGGCGGATTATTTGGGGATGTTAGCTACCCTATTTAATGCCGTGGCAATTAAGGAGGCCTTGAAAAAAGAAAAAGTTCAGGCCCAGGTCTTATCGGCCTTACCGGTTCAAGGGCTAACCGAGCCCTACGTTCCTCAATCTGCCAAGGCCATGATTGAAAAGGGAACGGTTCTTCTGTTAGCTGCGGGAACAGGCAACCCTTTTTTTACGACTGACACTGCGGCAGCCTTAAGGGCCTCCGAGCTGGGAGTGGAAGTGATCTTAAAGGCTACACAAGTGGATGGAGTTTTTGATCAAGATCCTAAATTGCATCCCAGGGCCAAGATCTATAAAGAGATTAGCTATGCCCAGTTTTTGCAGGATCACCTTCGGGTCATGGATGCCACGGCTGTTTCTTTAGCCAGGGAAAACAATATTCCGATCATCGTCTTTAATGGCCGAATAAAGGGGAATTTAAAAAAGATCGTTCTGGGATTCCCTATTGGGACCCTAATAAAGGGGTAAATCATGGTGGAGAAGGTGTACAAGGAGACCAAGGGAAGGATGGAGAAGGCTATAGAGGCCTTGAAGAAAGAACTGAGCCGTATTCGCACTGGCCGGGCATCGGTTTCCCTGCTGGACGGGATTCGAGTCCAATATTATGGAAGTCAGGTTCCCTTAAACCAAGTGGCCTCAATAGCCGTTCCTGAAAGCCGGCTGATTACCATTCAACCCTGGGATAATAAGGCGATCGGTGATATTGAGAAAGCTCTCCTTAAATCTGAATTAGGACTTACCCCGGTTAATGATGGGAAAATTATTCGCATCAACATACCCCCTTTAACCGAGGAAAGACGCCGGGATTTAGTAAAGGTGATCAAAAAGATGGCCGAAGAATCACGGGTGACTTTGAGGAATATACGCCGAGAATCCAACGAATCGTTCAAAGAGTTGAAAAAAGATAAAACTGTTTCTGAAGATGCATTTTTTAAGGGGCAAGAAGAAGTCCAAAAGATCACTAATGAGTATATTGAAAAAGTGGATCGGATCAGTGAGGAGAAAGAAAAAGAGATTTTATCCTTTTAACGGCTTCATAAAAGCCTGTCGATTCGCTTAGGGCGGATTGTGCTTCACCTTTTCTCATTCCAATGAAATGGATTAAAACAGAAAAAATGCCTCGGCATATTGCCATTATTATGGATGGAAACGGTCGGTGGGCTCAAAAGCGATCCCTGCCCCGTATTGCCGGACACAAACAAGGTGTGGAGTCTGTTCGAGAAGTGGTGAAGACCTGTAGAGAATTAGGTGTTCCGGTTTTGACCATTTATGCTTTTTCAAGAGAAAACTGGAATCGTCCCAAATGGGAGGTTAAGGCCTTGATGCAGCTGCTTTCGCGATATTTGAAATCCGAAATCGGAGAACTGAAAAAGAACGGAATTGCTTTAAGGGTCATTGGGAACCTTGAACAGTTACCGGAGAAGCTTCAGCCTCAAATATTGAAGGCCATAGAACAAACCAGAGAGAACAAAGACATGATCTTGAATGTGGCCTTAAGTTACAGCGGCCGGGCTGAAATCCTTATGGCGGTACGCAGGATTGCCGAATCCATTGTTAATAAATCCCTTTCTATTGATGATATTTCGGAAAAAAAGTTTGAGAGCTTTCTGTATACCCAGGGTCTGCCTGACCCCGATTTGCTCATTCGAACCAGCGGAGAGTACCGGCTCAGTGATTTCTTGATTTATCAATTGGCTTACACAGAGATTTATGTGACCCAGACCCTTTGGCCTGATTTCCGCAAAAGGCATCTCCTAACCGCCATTCAAGAATTTCAAAAAAGGGAAAGACGCTTCGGCTTGACCGGGGATCAGGTTCGCCGAAAAGGACCCTCGACTCACCAAGAAAGTTCCTGAGGAACTGTTTTGGGTTTTAAGCCTTCTACCACCCATAGTAAGCGCTTGATCACCGCTTCCTTGCTAATACTCCTGCTTTTTATCTGCATCTATTGGGGAGGGCCGATTCTTTTCGTCTTGCTGGTTTGGGCCGGCTTTTCCTTAGGAAATCGAGAATTTTTTCATTTGATTTATGGAAAACCCTCTGCGGTCCTCCTGTGGTTTTATTGGTTTTTGGGAACTTTGGCTATTGGAGGAGCTTATTTCAAGGGCACAGAAGGCTTTTCCTTAATTATAATCCTGGGGTTTATTTTATGTATCGTCCGATTGATCATCTCCTTCCCGCATGAGAATCGATTTTTTGAATCCTTGGGCAAACAGGTATTTGCTCTCTGGTACTTACCCCTTTTTTTCCCTTTTTTTATCCTGATTCGAATGGGAGACCAGGGCCTTTATTGGATCTTTTTCTTATTGGCCGTAAACTATGCCGGGGATACTGCTGCTTTTTATGTAGGACGCACCTGGGGAAGGCATAAGCTGGCCCCCTTGATAAGTCCCCAAAAAACTATAGAGGGGTCTCTGGGAGGGTTGATGGCCAATGGGCTTATAGCCTGGGTTTTTCAACAGAGCCTTTTATCCCAATTTTCCTGGCTCCAGATGGTCGGATTGGGTTTGATAATTGGTATTGTCAGTCAACTGGGTGATTTGTTAGAATCTATGTTCAAACGGGCTGCCCGGGTAAAAGACTCAGGTTCCCTTTTCCCCGGACATGGGGGGATTCTGGATCGAGTGGACAGTCTGCTGCTGCCGGCGCCTTTGCTTTATTTTTTTATTATTTTTTTTCAGAAGTGATGGAGTTGTAAAAATATACCTTCAATTTTTAGTGTCCGAGGGACCTTCTTTATTTTTTTGTTTTTTGGTTTGAATGGTGAAGACCTTATCTTTATTAGGTAGTACCGGCTCCATTGGGGTACAGGTCCTCAAACTGGTGAAGCAGTTTGAAAATCAATTTCGTATCATTGGACTGGCAGCTGGTAAAAACATTGGACTGCTCAGAAAGCAGATCCTTCATTTTAAACCTCAAGCAGTCTCTGTGGCCTCAGAGAAAGAGGCTGTTGACCTCACCAGTGATGGATTTCCGGGATTTCCCCTAAAGGTCCTTTGGGGGCATGAAGGCCATCAAGAAGTAGCCACCCTGAAAGAGGCTGACATGGTTGTCTCTGCTATGGTAGGGGCGGTTGGTTTACGACCCACCTTGGCAGCAATTAAGGCCAAGAAAACGATTGCTTTGGCCAATAAGGAGCCTTTGGTGATGGCCGGGGCTTTGATAATGGAAGAAGCCCGAAAACATGGGGTTACTATTTTGCCTGTCGATAGTGAACATAGTGCCATTTTTCAAGTTCTACAGGGTCAGCACCGAGGGGGATTAAAACGGATTATCATTACTGCTTCAGGGGGGCCTTTTTGGGATAGTCCCAAAGAAGATATGGGACGGATTACCGGTCAAGAGGCCCTGAACCATCCCAGATGGAAAATGGGTCCCAAAATCACCATTGATTCATCCACTCTAATGAATAAAGGGCTGGAAGCGATGGAGGCCCAATGGTTGTTCGGGGTATCTCTGGATCAGGTGGATATCTATATTCATCCCCAAAGTATCATCCATTCCATGGTCGAATATCAAGACGGCTCTATCTTGGCCCAAATGGGAAATCCGGATATGAGTATACCTATAGCCTATGCCCTTTCTTATCCCAGACGCCTGCCCTTGAAACAAGGTTTTCTGGATCTGATCAGCCTGACCGGTTTAACCTTTTACCTGCCGGACCTGGAAAGATTCCCTTGTCTGAGATTGGCTCTGGAAGCGGGAAGGATAGGCGGGAGTATGCCTGTGGTATTAAATGCTGCCAACGAAGTGGCTGTTTCCTCTTTTTTAAATGGGACATTGCCATATCAGGGGATTTCAGTTGTAATAGAGGAGACGATGAGAAATCACGAACATTTTATCCCGGCCGGCCTGGAAGAAATCCTAACTGTAGACAACTGGGCTAGAAAGCAAGCCAGTTCCTGGATTGCAAAGTACGGTCCGGGACTAAAAGGAAATAAGTAATGGATGTGATGATTCTGCAGATTCAAAATCTTTTCTCTGTTCTTGCGGTAACAGCCGAATTCCAATCCGTATTATACGGGTTTGTGTTTAAATTGGTTCCCTTTATTATTGTTCTCGGGTTGCTGATTTTTTTTCATGAGTTGGGACATTTCTTGGCGGCAAAAATTTTCGGCGTTAAAGTGGAGCGGTTTTCCTTCGGGCTGGGACCTCGCTTGGTTGGTCTTAAGGTAGGGGAAACCGATTACCGAATATCAGCCTTTCCCTTAGGGGGCTATGTAAAAATGGTGGGGGAAGCGTTGGATGAGGAAGTTCCGGAAGAAGAAAAGAAATACTCCTTTTCGCATAAGGCCGTCTGGAAACGGATGATTATTGTCCTTTGCGGCCCTTTGTTTAATTTATTTTTTGCAATTGGGGTCTTTTTTTTGGGCTTTTTATTCGTCGGGCAAGTTATCCTGACCACTGAGATCGGTGAGGTCAAGCCCAACTATCCTGCCTATAACGCCGGGCTTCAACCTGGAGATAAGATTATCCAGATGGCCGGCAAGCCCATCACTGCCTGGAAAGATCTGCCGGAGATCGTCCGGAAGAATCCAGAAAAACCCATTCCCCTGATATTCGTCAGGGGAAGCCGACAATATGCAACTGAGGTTACTCCAATCAGAAGTATGGTCAAAAACGTTTTTGGGGAAGAGATTCAGGAAACAGTGATTGGCGTCACCCCGGCTGGGAAGTTTTTTACTAAGGAGTTGGGCCTTTTTGAGGCCTTTCAAAACGGTGTTTTACAAACCTGGGGGATTATTAAAATGACGGTAGTCAGTTTGATAAAGCTGATTCAGCGAAAGGTGCCCTTAGAAACCCTGGGTGGTCCGATCTTTATTGCCCAGTTGGCCGGCCAACAGGCCCAGGAGGGATGGACCAATCTCTTATTTTTTACCGCTTTACTGAGTGTAAATCTGGGGATATTGAATCTCCTGCCTATCCCAATTCTGGACGGAGGGCATTTGGTCTTTTTTGGCTTTGAAGGGCTCCGGGGCAAGCCACTAAGTCTAAAAAAAAGAGAAATGGCCCAACAGGTGGGAATGGTAATCCTAATCATGCTTATGGTCTTTGTTTTTTATAATGACATTATCCGCATCCTCCAGCAATGAATCCTTTTTCATGTTTCGCTGGTGCCCTTCAGGATATGAGGGTTTAGGAGGAGAAAAACCTGAAAATATTGGCCTTAGATACCTCAACTGAGATCGGGGGAGTGGCACTCCTAGAAGGGGAGATGTTGCGGGCTCAGGCCCAGATACGGGTGACCAAGACCCATGCCAATCGATTATGGAAGACCATTTTTTTTCTTTTAGAACAGGCTGAGTGGGGGCTGCAGGATATAGACCTTTGGGCCGTAACCATTGGTCCAGGAAGTTTCACGGGTCTGCGCATTGGGATTGCTACTGTTAAAGGCCTGGCCCTATCTACACAAAAACCGATTATAGGAGTTTCAACTCTGGAAGCCCTGGCCTTTTCTTTTCCTTACTGCCCCTTCTTAATCTGCACCATGATTGATGCCAGAAAGAGAGAGGTTTTTAGTGCTTCTTTTAGGTCTACAACTGATGGGAAAGTCAATATGATTGGGGAACCCAAAAATATAAAACCCCAGTTCTTGGTTCAAGAAATCAAAGAACCGGTTATTCTGGTGGGCAATGGGGCCAGGCTCTACCAGGATTTTTTGATGGAAAACCTCGGTTCCAAGGCCCTGTTTCCCAAACCCCATCTGCACCTGATATCTCCCTTGGTCATTGGGGCCATTGCCCAGTCGCGATTTCAGCAGGGCCAAAGACCCGCCCTGGAAGAGATTCGTCCCCTTTATATTCGCCCTTCGGATGCAGAAATAAAAGCCCCGGCCCGATAAATTAGGTCCTGCCTAAGCAGATTCTTATAGTCCGTTGGATGTTTTTCCTACATTTTCAGATGGAAATATTCAAAAGATCATTAAATAATTAAAGTTTTTCTATTTAAATATCGATAAATAAATAAGAGTTGCCTGCCGTTATGGAGAAAGATTTCTATTGGCCAAGATACGTTGGTTTTCTTGGGAAAAAGAAATTTAGGGTTTTTTGAAGGAGGGGGAATTCCGGTGTCGCCTCATATCAAAATCTTGCATATCGATGCGGATTATCACGTTTTTTTAATGGTTATTGATAAAGGAGACAGTAGGTTGTCAAATCTGTCCCTCCAGGAGGCATTAGACCTTATCAAAACCCAGGAAATTAATTTGATTCTTTCAGAACCTCAAAACATGGCTATTTTTAATAAATCGATTCCGTCAGTTCTCACGATAAATTAGCTTTTTTCTTGATGACCTTTGTATGGGAAGATCAGACTTTCCCTCTTTCCTTACTATTGGTGACCAATACCCCGGCTTTGCCTTCTAGGGGGCATTTGTTTTCACAAATGCCGCAGCCGATACATAACCGGTCAAGAAGATAGGGTTGTTTAATCAAGACCCTTTCCCCCTCAGAATTGGTAACCACCGCTTCATGGAACTTAATGGCCTTCTCCGGCGTGGGGCAGTGTTCTTCGCAGACGATGCAAGGGCTTCCTTTGGCGTAAGGCAGACAGCGA
>Ga0209777_10006514_pt1 | contig 13142 bp, 11 predicted proteins | sample FrelakmetHBP12HB_FD_187147 | JGI IMG/M metagenome (GOLD analysis project Ga0209777, IMG submission 187147) | Freshwater lake sediment microbial communities from the University of Notre Dame, USA, for methane emissions studies -HBP12 HB (SPAdes)... | ecosystem: Environmental > Aquatic >...
GATGACTAGGGATGAGATCGACCGGAAGAAACAGACGATCATCAACTTTTCGGAGCTGGGGGAGTTCATCCACGAACCCATCAAGACATATTCTTCCGGCATGACGATGAGGCTCGCGTTCTCTATCGCGATTCATGCGGACCCAACGTGCTTCCTAGTTGATGAGGCGCTCGCTGTCGGGGATGCGTACTTCCAGCAGAAGTGCATGAGGAAGATCCAGGAGTTCCGGTCGAGCGGGGGATCGATCGTGTTTGTATCGCATGATATGAATGCGCTGCGAACATTGTGTGATTCGGCGATTATGATAGATCATGGGAAAATAACAATAACCGGAAGTCCCAAAGTGGTTGTAGATTATTACAATAATTTTATTTTAAAAAAATCACATCAAGGAAATCAAGACGATCTCAAGATCGAACAAATAAATCGGGATGGATGGGGAGTACACTCAGATCTAAAGTCTGAATGTGTTGAAGTAATTACCTTTAGGATATTGTCCGAAACCGGTGGTGAAATTAATACAATAACAAGCGAGGAGAATATTATCCTTGATCTAAAATTTGTGGCTAATTCGCCCTTACAAGGCCCTCATTTTGGATTTATAGTCAGAAATAAATATGGTCAGGTAATTTTTGAGACAAGTTCTTGGTGGTTAGGAATGAAAAGTTTATCGGTAAAGGCAAATACAATTATTCATGCACAATTTTTTATGAATTTTCCGCTTATATCCGGAGACTATTCATTTTCGCTGGGTATTGCCGACAAAGAACTTGGCCAAGGGGTATATAAAGATTATTTACTTATGATTCATGATTTAACAATACTACATGTTTTAAAAAACGAAAATGCAAAGGGATACAGTGGAATCTTCAATATGAAACCCACTATTTCACTTTTGGAGAATTAATATGAATGTTTTTCAGTCCCTTGATACTATAAAAGAGGAATCCTTTGGGAAAAAGTTATTGTACGATAAAATGCGTTTTTCAAATAATAAATACTTAAATAAAATTTTATCAAAATTTCCTTCCCAAACAATGTCCCGACCCTTAATGATACATATTGAAACGGTGAACAGTTGCAATCATAATTGTATTTTTTGTGCCTATGAATTCAATAAAGATAAAAAAACTGTCATGCCTATTGATTTATTCTCAAAAATAATATCTGATTATGTAGATATTGGGGGTGGTCCGATTTCATTTACACCCTCCCCGGGAGAGATTTTTTTAGACCCTCTTCTTAAAAAAAGACTTCAATTATTAGAAAAGGTTTCAAAAATAACTAGTCTAGCCATAACAACTAACGGTATTGGATCGGAAAAAATTACGGATACCGATCTACGCTATTTACTAAGCAGGTTTGAACGGATTCATATTTCAATATATGGACTTGATGCATCTGAATATCAACGAATTACAAGGCGTCATACTTTTGATCAATGTATTTCCTCAATTAAACGGATTGTTGAGTTTTCAAAACCTGGAACAGTATGCTTTGGTTTTCGGTTAATATATGCCAGAAGCGCTGATGAAATCAGAAACTGGATCCAGACTTTTTTTGGACAGGATATCCCTTTTGGATATACGCTAGAGTATTGTACTTGGGGGGCATTAATTGGATCAAAGTTAAATGAATTGCCGGGGAACGCTCGATGGAAAGATATGCCTCCCATAACTACCCCTTGTTTCCGTCCTTTCATTACAATAAAAGTATGTGTAAATGGTGATGTGTCATTATGTTGCTGTTCGGACAAAACCGCTCATGAATTAAATCTTGGTTCCGTTATAGACAAATCAATTGAAGTTCTGTATAATTCTAAAAAATGCAAACAATTTTGGAGTTCGGGTAAAAACATTCCGGATACTTGTAGGAACTGTACCACTTATCAATCAATGGAATATTTTAATCCAATATGGATTGAAAAACCTATTGATTTTATTGGAGGTTAGATTTATGCTAATATCCTGACTGTAGCGTGGTATAATTTAGGCTAAAGGATGAAGTAATTAGTGCATAATTTATAATTGATAATAATTGGATCTTAAGGAGCTCAGCTGAATGTACGACAATACCATAGAAATCCGCGATGATGAGATTAATGTCGAAGATATTATTCAAACAATCCAAGGGAACATCCGGCGCAGACATTCGGCGGAAGAATTTTCCTTATATCCTGATACCTTAAATCCATCCCTTTCTCGTATAGGATCAAATACAGAATTCAATGAATCCTTACAGCGCGATCTCTCTATTCTCAAGTCCATAGAAGATATTCATAATAACAATTATTTCATCAGTTCCCATCATCCGTATTTTGGAAAATTTCTCGTCAAAGGTCGTCAGCTTGTTCACGGGGAGGTACGCCGTTATATTGACCCGATAATCTCTAAGCAGAATAAATTTAATTCAATTGACATTCGAATTCATACTCAGATATTACAAAAATGCGGAGAACTGGAGATTCATTTTTCACGAAAAGAAGAGGAATTTAAACAAGCAATTGCTCATCAGAAAGAGGAATTTAAACAAGCAATTGCTCATCAGAAAGAGGAATTGCAAACAAATATAATAAACAGTGTTGACTCCCAGTTCCGTGCTGTTTTTTCTCAAGTTGATTCGGATCTCCGGTCACGCATAAAGCTAGCTCAAATACTTGAGAACCGGATTGCAAAAAGATTAGAGCAAAAAAATGCAGACCTGGAGCAAGAGACAAAATCCGATAACAATTACCTCCTCTTTGAAGATCGGTTCCGAGGTTCCAGTGAGGACATCAAACAGCGGCAGTTGTCATTTCTTCCCTACTTTGAAAAATGTTCGCACGTGCTCGATATCGGTTGTGGAAGAGGTGAATTTCTTGAGATCCTTCGTGACCATAAGATTGGTGGTATAGGGGTAGAACTTGATGCAGATCTGGCGGAATACTGCCGATCCCACCAGTTGGATGTGGAGCATTCGGATGCGATCACGTATCTTGAAAAACTGGAAGATAACAGCCTTGAAGGGATCTTTATCGATCAGGTAGTGGAGCACCTGGAGCCTAAATACCTTGTAAAGATGCTTTCACTCTGCTTCCAAAAGCTGAAATCTGGATATTATATTGTAATCGAGACCGTGAATCCATTATCATTTGTTTCCTTTGTTAATTTCTACATCGATATGACCCATACAAAGCCTGTCCATCCTGAGACATTGAAGTTTTTAATCGGAGCAGCAGGATTCAAAGAAATTGAAACAAAAGTTTCAACACCGGTCTCTTCTGAATACCGATTAAAGAAAATTCCAGATATTGCAGGAGCTGATGAATCTTCGAAAATGTCCCAGGCAATATACAATGAAAATATTGAAAAGTTAAATGATATTTTATATGGAGACCAAGATTATTCCGTAATTGGGAAGAAAATATAGAATTGTTTTTTAAAGAGTACTAATGAAAAATTAATGAAAATCGGACGAATAATATGAAAATCGCAGTTTGTGCAGTTCAAGTACCATTTATGAAAGGTGGAGCGGAATTTTTATGCGATAATTTATTTAATGAACTTGTTAAACGAAATTATGAAGTTGAATATATAAAAATACCATTTAAATGGTATCCTCCTCAAGAAATCATAAATAATGCATTAATTTGGAGATTATTAGATATTAAGGAAAGTGATGGGCAAAAAATTGATGGAATCATCACAACAAAATTTCCGTCCTATTTGGTTAAACATCCAAATAAAGTTACATGGCTGATTCATCAACATCGATCGGCTTATGATCTGGCATTCTCGGGATTTGATGATTTCGCTCAATATAATGCACTGGGAGACATTGTGAGAAAGAAGATAGTATCAATGGATAATAAATCATTGAAAGAATCCAAAAAAATTTTTTCTATATCCCAAAACGTCACAAACCGGCTTAATAATTATAATAATCTTAAATCAGATGTTCTCTATCCCCCACCCCCATTTAATGGAAAATATTACTGCAAAAATTTTGAAAATTATATTCTTTATCCTAGTCGTCTTGATCCAATAAAAAGGCAGGATCTCATTATAAAAAGTTTGAAATATGTTAATAAAGAGCTGACACTAAAAATTGCGGGAACTGGCCCTCACTTAGATTATCTTAAACATATAGCAAAAGAATGTGGAGTTGAAAAGAGAGTTGAATTTTTAGGATTTGTCCCAAATTCTGAACTCCTCGATCTATATGCGAATGCTTTTTGTATACCCTATACACCCCTTGATGAAGATTTAGGGTATGTTTCCATGGAAAGTATACTTTCAAAAAAACCTGTAATTACCTGTACTGACTCCGGTGGAAGTCTTGAATTTATTGAAAATGAAGTTAACGGATATGTTGTAGAACCAACACCAAAAAAGATTGGTGACTCTATAAATAAAATTTTTAATGATGGCTCTGCAAAAAAAATGGGTGAGATGGGTTATAAAAAATTTAAAAATAATCTTCTTTCCTGGGATATAGTTATTAAGAAATTGATGGAATCGATATCATGAGGATTGCTTTTTTCACTCCCGTTAGTCCGCAAAAAACGGGTATTTCTGACTATTCAGAACAAGAGATATTACCCTATCTATCAAAATTTTGTAATATCGATATTTTTATCGATGAAAATATTCAACCCAGTAATAAATTTTTAATTAACAATTTTGATATACATCCGTATTCTGATTTTCCGTCTTTGAAAAAAAATTACGATATTCCTGTTTATCAAATGGGAAACAATCCCATGCATCAATTTGTTTATGATACAATGGAACAATATCCCGGGATAGTTGTATTACATGATATTTTTCTTCATGGTTTTTTATGGAACATTAGTCTCTCGAAAGGAGATTGTAAAAAATATATTGATCACTTTAAATACTGTTATGGCGAAAAGGGAGTGAATATTGCAAAGATCGCAATTGATACTGGAGTATATCCGGAATTTGAATATCCTTTAATAAAAAAAATAATTGATCGTAGTTTAGGAGTAATCTGTCATAGCGAATACGGTATTAATCAAATAATGAAAGAAAATAAGGAATCAGTTGTAAAAAAAATTAATCAGCCATATACAGTTCTTTATGAAGAGGGAAACATGAATTCTTATTTTAAAATAAAAACTGATCTTAAACTGACAAAATTTTTTCCGATTATTACCAGTTTTGGTTATATTTTCCCTCATAAAAGATTTAATATCATTTTGAAAGCCTTTAAAAAATTTTTAGAGCGATATCCTAATGCAATTTTAATCTTAGTTGGCGAGGATATGATGAATATCAATCAGATGATTGTAGATCATGCTTTGACAAAATCTGTTATTCAAACGGGTTTTGCATCTCAATCCCTGGCACAACAATACCTCGATGTGTCTGATTTCTGTATAAATTTACGATCTCCGACAGCGGGGGAAACAAGCCGAAGTGTCCTGCAAATTATGGCTTCTCAAAAACCCGTAATTGTATCAAATGTTGGTTGGTTTTCGGAATTACCTGATAACAGCTGTTTAAAAGTGAATGTCGATGAATTTGAAGAAGATACTCTTTTGGAATATATGGTTGCATTAACATCCAATGAAAAACTAAAAAATGCACTTGGTAAAAAAGCACGAGATTATGTAATCAAGGAACATAATCCAGATAAGATTGCCCATGATTATTATTCATTTATAAAAAATATTTTAGATTGTAACGAATACATTATGAATACACTATCTGGGAGGTTGTATGAAATGGGCATAAATGAAAATGATAATTTACTTATTAAATATCCCTTAAATAAAATTATTGATCTTTTTTGATAACGTTCATCGCCCATTATACGATTAATATTGTAATTTGTATTTGATAGAATCGCAAATTGAAAAACGAAGCTCAGTAAAGCTCTATAGAGAGATAAGAGAGAAGAGGATGCTATAATATTTTCGAACATACCATTGTGCCAGGTGAGATCAGAAATATACCTGGTTTTCGCCAGATGCATTCTCTCCAACAACGATTATACTGAGGGGTTACTTTTTTTCGAGTTATGCAACTGCTTCTTCAGAGAATATATCCGATTAAACAACCATAACAGATTTTGAAAATATGTTTCCAAACCATTTTTGAAATTCCCAAACCATTTGAAATTTCAGATAATATTCCCCTTTTTCAGCAGGGCATTTTAATTGAAAATTAAAATCATAACAATCACCTGGTTTAATTACAATATTTTCTGGGATATCGATCCTACCTACCCCAAATTTGAATGCATCACTGTCATTATCACCAAGAACACCCAGTCTGATCAAATCTTGATTATTCCAGATGCAATTTCCAGTATTCCTGATAACAATTGATACATGATAGGACACCCCGAATTTCATTACTGATGGTATAGTATGAGAAATGATTGATGAATTTAATTTTTGATCTGATTGTACACCACCAGTTTTTATTAAAACTACAATCCCATTATTTTTTTCATAATTATTCATTAATTCAGATAAGATTTTTAGTAAATTCGTTCTATTAAATACCTTTTTTCTATAAAAAATCTCTCGAATATCCCTTATATGTGGATATACTTGAAATGAATTAAAGCCTGCTTTTTTGCCAGATTGAATTATTTTTTCCGGATCCATATCCTTTTCTGTGACATCGAATTTTTTTACAGCATTCACAGAATATTCCGCTTCCCCATGTCCCTTACCAGGTTCAAGAGCAATACAAATGCCTCCCGGTTTTAGGGCATTATACACACTGGCGAGTGCAGCATCTTCATTTATAGCATGATGCAATGAATCAAAAAAAATAGCACAATCAAACTCTTCAAAAAAATTCAAATCTTCATAATCAGATACAATAAATTGGAGGTTATCCAGATTTTCTCGTTTCTTATTTTGATTTGCATGTTCAATCATATCCTCCGAGATGTCCTGTCCGATTACTTCATACCCACATTTTGCAAGAAAGACACTGGTCCATCCAGTACCACAACCAAGGTCTAAAATTTTTTTAGGAGGGCTGGGTAACAAAGACATTAGTGTTCCAATTTCCAATAAATAACGACTGCAATCAGAGTCTGAGAATGGCTTATTTATTGCGTGTTTAACACTATTACTTCCAATTTTTTTTAAATAATTTTTTTCCCCTTCTTTTGACATGGTAAACTCCGTGTATTTATTGATGAAAATATTTGTTTTTTCTATGTCAAATCACTCGTAATACATTCCTGCATTGCCTAATTGATATATTTTGGACAGCAACACTCAAACATCTCATATCTGTGCTGTTTAATTCTAAGATTGAGTTGGGACGTTCGACTACCTCCAATGATATCAATGCCGTGCGAATTCGATCTGAATAGATTGCGATCATTGCTTCATCATTTATCTAGTGGATAGGGCTGCATCTGTCAATGGGGGTTAAGAATTCCATACCACCCATCAAGCAATATAATTGTCAAATTATCATAGATTTGGTTGGGATTGTTTTTCGCAATACTTTTTGGACTTTTCAAGATCATTACTTTGTACAAAAACCCAATCTACCTGAATCCCGAGATCCCGAATATCTTTTGAACCGTAATCGCTTGGATTCCAAGTATTTGTATCGATTTCTAATATATTATAATAATCATTTAGGTAACCGTCTGGAATAGCATATGAAATTATTTTTTGGTTTCCAGTATAGGTAATATTGCCAAGGGAATGATCATTTATTAAAAATATTACATTTGCTGGATTATTTGCAGGTCGATCACCCCCAATTTTTACAGAAATGTTCAATTCACCACAACTTTGGGGATATTTAATTAATATTTTTGAATAGTTTTTTGTCCATCTGAATTGATTATTTTCTGCGGAATGAAAATTTTCAATTTTTTCTTCATCGTTTAATCCGATATCTATTGTGTATGGTAATTCAATGCTATGGTTTTCTGGTTTTTCAAGAGTATAAAGTTTATATCCCGATTCAGACGCGTTAATAAAATGATAGGGTAAAATTCTGGGAGATATTATATAATCTAAATCCTGATTCTGTTGACATTTAACCTTGGATAATACTGTGCAAGCGTCGTTTCTTATCAGATACCCTTTAATATAAAATTGGGTTCCAAACCATATATTAGGGCCCAAAACTTGATTGTAATCCTCATTCGTCATTAAAATACTACTTGATTCATTTGAATTAGTTATTAAATACTGACTGATCTGGTTTATACCTACGATATAATTTGATTGTGTTAATTGACTTTGAAGTGTAGAATAAATTCCTATAATAGAGATTATCATGAGAAAAAGTATGAATAGCGGCCATAATTTTTTATAGTACACAATGAGAACAAAAAAAATCAGCAATAATATGCCGAATAGACTGATAAATTGAATAACCGGTAGAAAAGTACTAACTTTTTGAATATAAAATATAGCAAACATGTTGGAAATTTTATAATAGGTACTAGGGAAATCAATGGCAAATAAAATGATTAAAAATAAAATTGAGGTAAATAGTAAAAATATAATCTTTTTCTTTTCAAAATTACTATTTAGTAGAATATACAATCCAATTAACCCAAATATAGCAATTATTGGAACAATTGGATCGATGTACCGTCCAAAAATAGAATAATAGAGATCATTTGCCAAAGACATATGAGCAACGGTAATTATTACTAATACAATTGAAGAAACCAAAAAATAAATTATCCCAGATTTTATTGACGTCATTTTTTGATTTTCTTTGCCTTGAGATGAGCCATCCCAACCACTCAAAATCATAGAGAGAGCATACAAAGCGAGAACAAACAAAATAAAATATGATGTTAAAATTAAAAATTCAACCTCATGAATAATTAGTGAGAGAAAACGCGTAAAAGATTGAATATTTGAAACTGCTTGAAAAATGGCTGACCTATACGCTTCTATATTATATTCTCCCGTGGTTATTTCCAGTTTGGACTTATAATATACCCATAAAATTGTAGGAATGAAAAAGGCCATCACTGAATAACTATTTTCTTTAACTATTATCGCAGGTTCTTTCAATTTTAATTGCATTAAAGCATAATATGAAAGAGCGAAGAAAAATCCGATAATCATACCTATACCGGTAGATCTGGTGAAAAATAATAGAAAAATTGAAAAACCGGCCAGTATTCCCCATTTTTTTGAATTTGTTTCAAATGATTCAATTAAAAACCATAAAGAAAACGTATATAAAGGAATAAAAAGATTTTCACTCATAACAACAAAATTATATAGAACAACAGATGGCAAGATTGCAACAAAAATCGAACCCAATATTGAAAATGTGTCTGAACAGTATTTTTTTAAGAGAAAATATGCAGGAAAAATAATCGAAGAGGTTATAAACGAATTAATTGTCAACATAAACTGGTAATTGGCTGTACTATTATCAAATAATAAATTCACAATGGACAAAAACAACGAATATCCTGGCGGATACGTCTGACAATATTGCAACTTACTATAAAATTCACCGTGAAGGATATTTCGCGCTGTTTCAGCATATACAGTTTCATCCTGGAAAATCCATGGGGATTTAAAATAAAATGATATCAAAATTTTTACTGAAACTAATAAAAAGAACGCTGCTATTAGTGGAATATATCCTGAAGAAAGAAAGGATAGATTCAGTTTTTTCATGCTATTATATTGAATTAATGACCATATTAGATTTTAGATGTACCTTAAACAACTATGTGACCGATTCTTATTGTAAATTCCAAATAACACCTAAAGGGTTAATGTAATCAAATGTAAAATAATACAATTGAATGAAACTCGTCATCACAATCCCCTCTTATAATGAGGAGCATTCATTAGCCTCAGTCATCACCGAAATCCCACGAACCATTCCCGGCATTGATCAAGTCCAAATACTCGTAATCAACGATGGCTCAACCGATCGCACTGTTGATATCGCAACACAAGTTGGTGCCGATAAAATACTCTCCCACAAACACAACATGGGTCTTGCAAAAACCTTCCGGGACGGGCTTGATGCCGCGCTGGAAATGGGTGCTGATATTATTGTGAATACCGATGCGGATTTTCAATACAACGGGACAGAAATTCCAAAACTCATTGCACCAATCCTTGAAGGAAAAGCAGACATAGTTCTTGGCGATCGACAGGTTGATAAACTAGATCACATGCCTCGGGGAAATTTGTGGGGGAATAAACTCGCAACCCGGGTTACCCGATGGACAACAGGTCTGCCCATTCAGGATGCTCAAACCGGATTCAGGGCGTTTTCCCGTGAAGCGGCATTAAGAATGAACCTGACTGGAGACTATACCTATACCCAGGAAACCATCATCCAGGCGGCAAATAAACATCTTAAAATTGAACAGATCCCGGTTGAATTCCGGAGGCGGGAGGGGAAGTCCCGGTTAATTTCCAGCATATTCCGATATGCACGATCCGCTGGGGTTACAATATTCCGAAGTTTTGGAGCATACCATCCCTTTGTCATTTTTTCCGGGATTGGCTTTGTATGTATTCTTTTTGGACTTGTAATTGGTTTTAGAGTTATCATGCATTTCTTGACAACAGGCTATGTTACCCCTTACCTCCCATCCGCATTACTCACAACGGTTCTTATCATTGTAGGTAGTCTGGCAATTTTATTTGGTTTGCTTGCAGATATGATTAGGACTCAACGGATGTTATCGGAAGAGATTTTATACAGGCTTAAAAAATGAAAAAGTCGACAATCTTTAAAATTTTTTTAACGATACTACTTCTTGCGGTATTGGTTATTAAGGTAAACTTTTTTGAAATTTTAAGCATCATTTACTCTCTAAATCTCTTTTACCTTATCGGAGCTTTGAGTTTAGTTCCTGTTTTGTATGTTATCAGAACGGTTAGATGGAATATTTTCCTTCATTCCGTCGGGATAACTCTTCCTTTTATTCAATCATTAAAGATCCTTTTAATCGGTAATTTTTATGGACTGATTACTCCAGGGAAAGTAGGAGAACTTGGGCGGGCATACCATTTAAATGAAAAGAAAGTATTGACAATTCCGACAATCATTATGGAGAAAATGATAGATATCTTTACATTAATCGTCCTGTCTCTTCTCACCATTATTTTTTATTTCCAAAAAAGTACATTCATGCAAGGGGGAATTTTTTTATGTAGTATAGCAGTGATTCTCAGCATTTTTTTGTTGACAAATAAAAAAGCAGTATTTTTTATTGCAAAATTATTCAATATCAACCAAGAAAATAGCGAGCAATTTTTCGAGAATTTTCTGGGGATGCTTCATAACTATCCCATAATAGGGTATGCTTTTTTAATTTCATTACTATACTATATGGTTGCGTACCTATTGGGATATTGTGTAATTCTTTCCGCAGGATTTAATTCAATTGTGCTCATTACCCTCCCAATTATTGTTTTAATAGGAAATATTCCAATAACCATATCAGGTCTAGGACTTCGCGAATCTATCGGATCTTTAACATTTATCTATCTTGGGGATACTGCTGCGAATGGATTTGTTTTCGCATTTCTTCTTTTTATTCTGATCACGGTGATTCCCGGGATTTTTGGCTATATTTTAACCATGAAGGAGAATTAAATGGTAAAAAAAAATTATGGACAAATTACAGGATTCGCGTCTCCATTTCTTGAATCGAAAAGAATGAAAAAAATAACTTCGATAGTAAAAGGGGGGGACATTCTTGATTATGGTTGCGGAAACGGAAAATTATCAGAAATGTTACAATACAATTCGTATACTGGGGTTGATTTAGATTATGCAATTGTCTGTCAAGCGAAGATTCGATATTCGGGATTAAAAAATGTAAATTTTTATACGAATGAAGAATTTAATTTCAACCTTGAACTTTATGATTATATTATTCTATCGGCAGTCATCGAACACATTGAAGATCCCACTAAAATTTTAATAATTTTAAAAAATCGGCTGCGAAATCGCGGGAAAATCGTGATTACTACACCAACCCATGTCGGGAATAAATTATTAGAATACGGTTCAAAATTGGGTATATTTAGCTCTAGTGCTTTTAAAGAGCATAATCATATATTTTCAAGAAAAGATTTTATTATATTCTCTAAAAAATTGAACCTCACATTGGATATTTATGAAACTTTTGAATGCGGTTTTAATCAACTTACGGTGTTCTTAAATGACAAATAGATACGATGGGGCGGGTAATCTCTACAACAAATACGAATCAAAAAATCCTGTCGTGAAATTACTCATGGGAAAATTTTTTTCTGATTTAAATAAAATTATTCTCCCAGTTAAAGACGAAATTGTATCAGCATATGATATTGGATGTGGGGAAGGATATATCACAGAATATTTTTCTCAGATGGGTATTCCCATCGAGGGTTCAGACATATCATCGCGGATTGTTGAGATCGCGAGAAAAAATCATCCTTCAATTATTTTTTCGCTTCGTTCAATTTATGACTTAAGTATAATTGAAAAACAGTTTGATTTGATCATTGCGAATGAAGTATTTGAACACTTATCAAATCCTGACATCGCGATTGAACAATTAAAAAAAATTAGCAAAAAATATATTCTGATCACGGTTCCTAATGAGCCACTTTTCAGAATGGCAAACATCTTGAGTTTGAAATATCTTAAGGATGCAGGAAATACACCTGGCCATATTAATCACTGGTCGAAAAAAGGAGTGGAATTATTTCTAACCTCGCATAAATTAATAATTAAAACAACTAAGTGTTCAACACTATGGACGATGGTCTTGTGCAAAAAACCATAATCTCTTATAAAATCTGCTACTCGTAGCTCCTATATATAATTTCAATCCGACCTGAAAATTTGTGTATATTCTGGAAGGAAAAACTAGCAGCGTGAACGTGTTAATGATCATAATCATTTCAAAAACAGGCTTATTAACGTCATTCAACCAAGCCAATGTTCTTGTAAGTACCATAAAAAAAAGGATTTATTCGTTAAATATTCAGCCCCATTTTCCGGTTACCGGCAGATCAGTACTTATTCCCCAATTAATTGCTGTCGTTGTCCAGGAAAGAGCCGTGCCATTCTTGAGATAGAACATATGGGCTGATGGCCGATATACTCCAACATCAGTTATACTATCCCCGTTCCAATCCCCGGTTACCGGCAGAT
>Ga0209777_10006515_pt1 | contig 13140 bp, 12 predicted proteins | sample FrelakmetHBP12HB_FD_187147 | JGI IMG/M metagenome (GOLD analysis project Ga0209777, IMG submission 187147) | Freshwater lake sediment microbial communities from the University of Notre Dame, USA, for methane emissions studies -HBP12 HB (SPAdes)... | ecosystem: Environmental > Aquatic >...
CCGAACCCCCGACGCCGACCCCTTCACGCTCCTCTTCCACAAAACACGCCCCAAGCGCACGTAACTGACCCCTTACACGCGGTGCCAAACGGGGCTTCGGCGGGGCCGGAATGGGGCTGGCGGCCTCTACGGGGCCGATTTGGGGAATTTCAGAAAGGGCTGGTCGATGGGCGAATGGACGGATTTCTGCCAGAGTGGCACAGGTTGGCGGCGGGGGTGATTGCCAAAGTGGCAGCGCCGGCGCGCCTCGTTAGCCGCCCCGCTTGCGGGGCGAGTGTGCCTTGGCCTTTCGCTGAGCGTCGTCAACCAAAACACACGCCCCGCAAGCGGGGCGGCTAACGAGGCGCGGCGCCCGGCGTTCTTTTTCGCCTTTACTCGGCGCCTCACCGACAGCGCGCCCTGCCCCTGCGCCGCATCGCCATCGCCACCACACCAAACGCCACGAGGCCCAGCGTCGCAGGCTCGGGCGTCAGCGTCATCGCCCCGAGGTCCACTCCCCCCATCTGGAGGTCTTTCAGGACGACCAGATGGGCCAGACGCAGGACGACCTTGCCGCCGCTCCCGATGATCAACGTGTCGAGGTGCTGGTCCGCATCGAAATTCACCAGGCCGCCGACCACGTCGATCGACAAGAGGCCCGTGCCGCCGCTTCCGGCGTCGGAGCCGAAGGTGACCGTGCCTGCTTCCACGTCCAGCATGGCCCCGGCCGCATAGCTCTGAGCGCCGTTGATCGCCCACTCTCCGGCCCCGTCCTTGACGAGCGTTTTGTTGCCGCCATCGAAGCCGCCGTCAAAGACCAGCGTGTTGGCCGCGTCCACCACCGTCACCTTCCAGACGTTTCCCGTGACCGCCCCGGACCGGCTGTCGTCCGGATCGGCCTCGACCTTGGGCTGGATCCGGTTGGTCCCGGAGCCCGTGCTGGAAACGCCGGCGGGTCCGACCGTCAGCGTGTTGGCCGCGCCGCCGAGGGTCCAGTCCGCCGTCTTGAAGGCAACGCCGTCGGCATACTCGTGCTGGTAGAGCGTCGGCGGGTGCGAGGTAGCGGTATCGAACGTGGCCACCAGGCCCAGCGTGGCGGCCGGTCCGCCGGTCCAGTTGGCGTCCGCGTCCCAGTGGGCATCGGTCCCGCCGCCCCACGTCACGGCGCTCGTGGCATGTTGCCAGCCGAGGTCGGTCATGCCCGCCCAGTCGAGGTCGGTGAACCGTTTCCGCTGGCCAACCGTCAAGGACGGGGTCATGGCGGCATCCTGGGCGAGGCCATAGACAATGCTCCTCACGCCGGCCGCCCAGTGGCCCGTGTCGTCCAAGGGGACGTTGCCGCCATAGAGCGCCGCGGCCTGGGGCCCCGTGAAAGTCGCGCCGGATGCATAAGTGTCCCAGGAGGTCAGATAATCCTCGGGATAGGGGCTGGCCGCGCCGAATCCCAGTACATGGGCCAGCTCGTGGACCGCGACGGAGTAGAAATCGCTCCGGTTCGCCGGGACCCCGCGGCCCGAGAGGCCGAAGTACCACAAGTTGGGGTTCGAGTTGAACGCGATGGACCCGCCCCAAGGGCCGGTGTCGGTGGGGAGATCGTCGAACGCCCCCATCTGGCCGCGGGCGAATAGCGTATCATACCAGGCGCCGGAACCGCTCGCTGAAACGTACCCGCCCGGCCCGCCCAGACCCAACGTGTTGCCGCTGAGCGCCCTCGCGCCAACATACACGATCAATGTGTTCTGGGGCACAGCCAGGGTAGTGGTCGTTGTGTCGGCGCCCGTGTCCGGGCGCGAGAACTGGGCCATCCACGTATTCGATATAGTGGGCGTGATGGCCTCCAGGGTGTCGCTCAGCCGGCTGATCGTGGCGCCGGCGGCCTGAAGCGCCTTCTTGGCATCCGGATTGGCCGCAAAGAACCCGGACGTGTCGTAAGTATAGTCGAACTGGATAGTTACGTACGCCGAGGCGGCCGACGCGGTTCCCAGCCAGATGGCCAGAACTGCCAGGGCAAGGCCGAGGAGGCGCGCAGCGCGGACCCGCTCGGCCCTGCGGACCACCAGGCTTGTGCCCTTCCCGGCCATGGATTCGCCCCGCTCCAGCGCCGCAACACGCGGCGCACGCACCTAATAATACTCCAAAATCGGCCGCGCACAAATGACTTGAGGGTTTAACCGCGGCACGCTAGCATGCCAACCATGACCAAACGCGATATCATGATCGACGCTCTCTCGTTCCGCCGCCCGGCCTACGTGCCCTGGGCCTGGGGCCCGACCCAGAAGTGCGGCCAGAGGCTGCGCGAGCACCTCGGGACCGATAACCTCGCGGCCTTCTGCGAGTCGCACTTCATCGAGTTCGAGGTGGGGCCCGGACCGTGGGTGCCCCTCGACGCCGGGCACGACCGCGACCCGTACGGCGTCATCTGGGACCGGACGGTCGACAAGGACATCGGCATCCCGTGCGAGTGGCCGATCCGCCGGCCCGCCGACCTCGACCGGTACGTCTGGCCCGAGGAGAAGCGGGAGGAGCCGTGGCAGGCGATCCGCCGGACGCTGGCCGCCCACCCGGACGAGTTCAGCCGGTTCGAGGTCGGGTTCTCCCTGTTCGAGCGGGCCTGGACGATGCGGAGCATGGAAGAACTCCTCATCGACATGATCGAGCGGCCGGAATTCGTCGAGGAGTTCCTCGACCGGATCGTCGAGCAGAACCTGAAGCGGGTCCGCAAGGCCCTGGCCTGCGGCGTCGACGCGGTCTATTTCGGCGACGACTACGGCTCGCAGCGCGGCCTGATCATGGGCATGGAGAAGTGGCGCCGGTTCTTCAAGCCGCGCCTGGCCCGGATGTTCGAGCCCGTTCGGAAGGCCGGCAAGTTCGTCTTCCTGCACTCGTGCGGCCAGGTCGACTCGATCTTCGACGACCTGGTGGAGATCGGCCTCTGCTGCTTCAACCCGTTCCAGCCCGAGGTGATGGATACGCTGGCCCTGATGAAGAAGTACCGCGGGCGGCTGGCATTCCATGGAGGCATGAGCATTCAGAAATGGCTCCCCTTCGGCACCGCCGAGGACGTGCGGCGCGAAGCCCGCCGGCTCGTCGAGGCCGGCCGCGAGGGCGGCTACATTTTCTCCCCCTCCCACGCCGTCCCCGGCGACGTCCCGCCGGAGAACCTGGTGGCGATGATGGAGGTGCTGAGGGAGCAGCCGGGGTACAAGAACGGCAATGCGGAATGTGGAGTGCGGCATGCGGAGTGAACGGCCAACGCAACACATTTCGCCGCCCCGCTTGCGGGGCGCTCGCCTCTAAAGGCAGCGCGGGGTGCGGAGCGCGGAGCAAACGGCCAAGGCGCACGGCCGTTCTTGCCTTTGCCTTTACTCAGTCCTCAGTTCCTCAGTCACTCGCCGTTTCCAGCGAAGCCTTGAACCTGCCCAAGCCGATGAATACACTAGGCCGTCCCTCACCCGGGGACGCGGGCCAGTGCGGAGGAGTCAGCATGGCGAAGAAGTACTTTGTGCTCGACACGAACGTCCTCATCCACGATCCGAGCGCGCTCACGGCGTTCTCGGACAACGAGGTGGTCCTTCCGTTCGAGGTCATCGAGGAACTCGATAAGTTCAAGAAGGGCAACGACGAGGTGAACCGCCACGCGCGCCAGGTGATCCGCACCCTGGACAACCTCCGGGTCCAGGGGCGCCTGTCCGAGGGCGTGCTCGTCAAGGAAACGGGCGGCACGGTGCGGGTCGTCATGGACGATAAGCCGCCGGCCCATCCGATCCTCGCGACGGGGTCGCCGGACGACCGGATCATCGGCGTCGCCTACCGCCTCCTCCAGGAGGGCAAGGCGGCCGTCTTCATCTCGAAGGACATCAACGCCCGCATCAAGAGCGATGCCCTGGGCATCACGACGATGGACTTCGAGAAGGAGAAGGTCGATTTCAGCCATATCTACATGGGCTTCAGGGAAACGGTGGTCGACCGGCCGACGATCGACCGGTTCGAGCGGGAGAAGAAGATCGCCCCGCCCTTCGAAGACCTGTTGCCACACGAGTTCGTCATCCTCAAGGATCAGGAAGACCTGAAGCACGTGGCCGTCGGGCGCTACGAGGTCCACGAGAAGCGCCTGGTGGCCCTGCGGTTCGGCGACAAGACGTACCAGAACATCTCCGCCCGCAACCTCCAGCAGCAGATGGCCATCGAGCTCCTGATGCTCGACCAGGTCCGCATGGTGACCCTGCTCGGCCCGGCGGGAACGGGCAAGACGCTCCTGGCCGTGGCGTGCGGCCTTCAGAAGACCCTCGCGGAGAAGAAGTACGAGAAGCTCCTCGTGTCGCGGCCGATCATCCCGTTCGGCCAGGACATCGGGTACCTCCCCGGCGCGAAGGAAGAGAAGCTCCACGCCTGGATGCAGCCGCTTTTCGACAACCTCGCGTTCATCCTGAGCTCGAAGAAGACGGGCGGCAACGGGGCCATCGAGGAGCGGATCATGGGCCTCCTCGACGACGGCGTCATCGAACTGGAAGCCCTGACGTACATCCGCGGCCGCAGCATCCCCGACCAGTACATCATCATCGACGAGACGCAGAACCTGACGCCCCGCGAGATCAAGACCGTCGCCAGCCGCGTCGGCGAAGATTCCAAGCTCGTCCTGACGGGCGACCCGTACCAGATCGACAACCCGTACCTGGACTCCTCGTCGAACGGCCTCGTCTACGCCGCCGAGCGCATGAAGGGCCTGGACGTGGTCGGCCACGTCATGCTGACGACGAGCGAGCGGAGCGAGCTGGCAAGGCTGGCGGCCGAACGACTTTGATCGCGCCTCGTTAGCCGCCCCGCTTGCGGGGCGCGTGTTTTTTTGCACTTGAAGGCGAACCGCAAGACCACTGAAAGGCAAGACAAATGACTGCTGCCGCCCCTCCTCCTCCGCCCGCCCCCGAAATGATCACGATCCAGGACTTCATCAAGATGCAGCTTCGCGTCGGGAAGGTCCTCGACGTGCGGGACCACCCGAACGCCAATAAGCTGTATATCCTCGACGTGGACCTGGGGCCTGAGATCGGCAAGCGCCAGGTCGTCGCGGGCCTGAAGCCCTTCATGCCGCCCGAGGCGCTGAAGGACAAGCTCGTCGTCATCGTGGCGAACCTGGAGCCGGCCCTCCTGCGGGGCGAGCGGTCCGAGGGGATGCTCCTGGCGGCCCAGGACGGCGACAAGGTCATCCAGTTGACCGTCGCGGGGCCGGTCGCGGCGGGATCGAAGATCCGCTGAGCCATCCCGTGCGTACGCTTGGCCACAATCCCGACGAGATTGTCCTGCGGCGGCCCGACCTGGACTGCCTGCCGCAGCCGTCGCTGCCGCCCGGTTACACCTTGCGGGCCTATCGCGACGGCGACCAGGAGGCGTGGGGCGACCTCTATGCAGCCGCCTTCGCCGAGCTCCAGGGCATGCACGAGTTGCCTCGCAATGCCTTTCTCGACTCGCCGCTCTGGCGCCCCGACCGGGTCCGATTCGCGTGCGCGGACGACGTGCCGGTGGCCTGCGCGGCGGCGTGGGAGGACGCGGCCCTCTGGGGTCCGCGCGTCGGCCAGGTTCATTGGGTGGCCACGCACCCGGCCTACCTGCGGCTCGGCCTGGCCCGCGCCTGCGTCGTGGCGGCCCTGGACTGGATGCGCGGCCACTACGATTCCGCGGCGCTGATCACGCAGACGTTTCGTGTGCCGGCGATCAGGCTCTACGTCGCTCTCGGATTCGTGCCGTCGATGGAAGCCTTCGCCGACATGCCCGCTCGCTGGGCGAAGGTTGGCCTGAACCAGGGGCGCAAGGCGCCGCTTCGTTAGTGCCGGTTGCCATGCTTTCGCGCCGTTGCGAAAGCATGGGCGTGAGCCCGCGCGGCGCATGCTTTCGCAACGGCGCGAAAGCATGGCACCCTTCGACCTTCGACCAGTGGGGCCTTCGGGCATATCACCATGCGGATCGGCATCCAGACCTGGGGCTCGGCCGGGGATGTGCGCCCGATGATCGCCCTGGCCGCGGGCCTTCGAGCCGCGGGGCACGAGGTGCACCTGGTCGCCACACCCGTCGAGAACCGGGACTACCGGCCGCTCTGCCTCGCTCTCGGCGTGCCCTACCGCCAGGCGCCCGAGGTCGTGGCGGCCGACCTCCAGGGCATGGTGCGGGCGGTTCGCCCCTGGCACGGTATCTCCCGGCGCGTGCGGCAGTTCTTCGACACGTGCTTCTTCCCGTATGTCGATACGATGTACGAGGCCGCGCGCGAGCTCGCCGCGACGAGCGACCTCCTCGTTGCGCACTTCTTCCTGTATCCTGCCAAGATCGCGGCCCTCAAGGCGGGCGTGCCGTACGCGTCCGTCGCCTACTGGCCGGCGATCGCGCGGTCGCCTGTCGAGTCGGAGTTCGGCTTGCCAAACATGGGCCGCACGCTCAACCGGCTGGCGGGCCGCGTGCTCCAGGCGGTCGTCAACAGAGCTATCCGCGAAGAGGTCCAGCGGTTCTGGCGGCGCGAAGGTCTTCGGCCGCCACGCCACGCCACCCTCGATGGCGGCGCCTCCGAGACGCTCAGTCTCCTGGCGGCCAGCCCGACCCTGTGGCCGCCGGACCCCGAGTGGCCGCCGCATAACCGGCTTTGCGGCTTCTTTGCGATTCCCGATGCAGTGGAGCCCTGGGAGATGCCCGCCCCGCTCCGCGAGTTCCTGGCCGCCGGCCCCCCGCCTGTCTACATGACCTTCGGCAGCTCCCAGCTCCTCGAGCCCGAGAAGGGGACGGAGCTCCAGATGGCCGCGGCCCGGCTCGCAGGTTGCCGCGCGATCCTCCAAACGTGCTCGCCGCGGTTTCCCGCCGATACGCACGACGGCAACGTCTACTTCCTCGGGCCTGCGGCGCACCGGCTTATCTTTCCGCACTGCGCGGCCATCGTGCATCACGGCGGCGCGGGAACGACCCACTCGGCCACGCTGGCGGGGCGGCCTTCGATCGTCGTCGGATTCTTCGGCGAGCAGATCTCCTGGGGACGAAAGCTGCGGGGTCTCGGCATCGCGGGGCGACCGCTGGCCTACCAGTGGACTTCGCCGCGCGGACTCGCGCGGGCCGTGCGGCACGTGCTCGGCTCGCCCGAGATGCGGCCGCGCGCGGCGCGGCTCGCAGAAAGCATGCGCCAGGAGAACGGCGTGGCACGGGCAATCCAGGAGATTGAGCGGGTGCGCCGATGACTTGGATTTCAGTACATTTCGCCGCCCCGCTTGCGGGGCGCTTGCCGTTGTCGCACGCCCATGCTTTCGCAACGGCGCCAAAGCATGGCACCCGGCCCGTCACGGCGCCCGCCCGGCGAACTGCCGGGCGAAATCAAGGACGGCCCGCGTGAACGTCGCCTCGCCCGTCTCGGGCACGGCACGCGCCGGGGCGCCGAGCCAACTCTGGATCACGACCTCGTCCGGGGCGCCTCCCGCGGCAGCGTAGTCCGCGCCCTGGCGGAGCGTCGAGGCGTACCAGGTCGCGTCCGTGGCTTGGCCGCGCCGCTTCATTTCGGGATAGTCGGCGGCCCAGTAGATCAGGCTGAACGGCAGGCCGCGCCGGCGGCAGTGCTGCTCCAGTTCCTTCACCTCCTGCCACGAGCCACGATGGGCGGCCGTGAAGCACATCCAGTCCACGTCCAAGCGGAAGAAGTCGAGGCCGCGGACCCCCTTTCCGGCCAGCCGCCGCTGGAGCGTGTCGATCCAATGGATCAGGTCCGGCAACGGAAGATAGGGATAAGGCTCAACGTCGCCAATGAGAACGTCCGGGTAGTGCTTCCGCACAAGGGCAACAAAGGTGGCGGTCTCCTCCACGGCGTAGTCGTCGGGCTTCCCAAGGTCCTTCCTCGCGCAGCAAAGCGGCTCGTCCATGGCGATGGCGTGGAGCTTCGCCCCCAGGCGCTGGAACCGGTCCCACATCGGGCGCTCGACGGCAAATGCCTTCTCGCCCGTCGGGCCCCAGGGCTTGACGGCGCCCACTTCCAGTGCGAACTTGAGGCGCCACTCCCGGAGCCTGGGGAACCATGCGCGGAGCTCGTCGTCGGTGAACTGCCGGTTCAGGCAATGGTCCGCGTAGCCGATCCCGTCAACGGCCGCCCGCGTGGCCTTCCACTGGTCGGGCTGCTCGAACAACTCGCGGAGGCAGCGGCCGTTTTCATGGGCGGGCGGACACAGCCAGACGGTGGCACGGGGCGCGGCAGGTTTCGCGCACGCTGAAAGCGACATCGCCACGAGGCTTGCGACGACGAAATGGGCCCAGAGCCTCATGCCAGTCTCAGGTCTGAGGGGTTCCGCCGTCGAACGGGCCTGAGTTGTGGTCGGAATCCGACTTGGCTCGAGAATGCCGTACGACGACCAGGGTGATGATCGCGGCACAGACCGCGATGATCACCACCCCCATGCAACAGAGGCCCATCAGCCACTCGAAAGGACCGGGCACCCAGGCCAGCATGGTGTGCATATCCTCATCCGATCATGTTCAAAGGGTCAAGGGCCCTTTGCTTTGTCGCGTAGAGGAACGCCCCGCAAGCGGGGCGGCGAAATGTGTTGACTTGGCCGTTCACTCCGCATTCCGCACTCCGCACTTAAAGACGCGCGCCCCGCAAGCGGGGCGGCTAACGAGGCGCGCCCTCGCCAACCTACGGCTTATCAAGCTTAATCACCGACAGCGTCGCCGGCTGCTTATGCCCGATCTTCTCGTTCTTGAAGTCGGGGAACGGCCAGTCCATGTTCGACGCGATGATCGTGTTGCCGCGCAGCATCGACTCGCACGGCTGGCACAGCAGGCCCGACTTCTTGTCGGTGACAGGGCCATTGATGGCCAGGGCCTGGATCTTGCCGTCGGGGCTGACGATCTGGATGGCGTTGTTGGCCGAGTCGGACACGTAAAGCTTGTCGGTCCGCGGGTCGCAGGCCATGCCGTCGCAGTTGATCATGCCGGAACCCTGGGCGAAGACCTTGTTCGACAGGACGACGTCGGCCTTGCCGTCCTTGCCGAGCACGAGCTTGTAGATGATGCCTTCGCCGAACTGGCCGATGAAGAGGTTGCCCTTCGAGTCGAAGGCGATGCCGTCGGCGCCGAAGGCCCACTTCTTGGCGTTGGGCATCGTGGCCTTGAACGCGGCGATGACGTGCGGATCGTCCTTCAGCGGCGTCTTCAGCGTCACGTTCTCCTCGTCCAGCTTGAACCGCAGGACGCCGCTCGTGAGCGGGACGGAGCCGACGTCCAGGTCGGATTCCGTAATGTACACATATCCGTCACGGACAGCCGTGCCGTTGGCCACGTTGAGGCCCTGGGCCACGAGGACCATCTTCTCGGGCTTGCCGTCCTTGACGACGATCTTCCACAGGCGGGACTTCCCGTTCTTATCGATCATGTACTGCATGTCGGCCAGGTAGAGGTTTCCGTCCGGCGCGCGGCTCACGCCCATCGGGCGGATCCGCTTGAGGTTGTCCGGGGCGCCGGGGCAATCGGGCAGGTCGTACCACTTCTCGGCCTTGTTGTCGGCGGTGATCCGCATCATCACCGGCGGCGACTTCTCGTCGTTGAAGTTGGGCATCGAAAGGATGAAGCTGCCGTCCGGCTGGAGCGACATGCCGTCGGGCGTGTTGCAGTAGTCGGGCAGGGCCACAAGGAGCTCGGCCGTCTTGAGCCCCTTCTGGGCCTGCGGCTCGCATCCGACGGCCACCAGCGCCGCCACGGCCAGCAGTGTGACGACCGACCACCGTGCCGCACTCGTTTTTCCGCGCATGGAACGTTCCTCTCCCTAAGGGGCTTCTGAATGGCCTGCGTGGCGGTCCCCACCGTCTGGCCGCGCCCGCAGGTGCGTGCCGTCTCCCCGCCCGGCACGACGCTCGGCGAATTGAGCCGCTCGATTCTAACGCCGGGTCGAGCGGAGTCAAAACTTCTTCGGACAGGACGGGGACGCCCTCGACGTGCGTCGTTTGCCATGTAGGCCCCGCCGCGGCGGGGGGCCGTGGCTGTTCAACATCATAAGGAAGCCGCGGCACGCCGCGGCCTACACTATCCGTCACGGCTTGGCCGTAGGCACGTCCGCCGGGTCCGCCACTTGGACCCAGACGTCCGTGGCCCGGATCTTCGACTCTACACAGTGCTCGTAGGGCAGCTTGACGTTGGCGCCGGCATCCTTGGCAAGTTTCTGGTCGAGCTTGACAACGCTCCGGGCCGCGCCGATGGCCTTGCCGTTTTCGTCGCGCATCACGGCGCTGATCTCGACGGCCTCGATCGCGCTGGTGCCGCGGTTCCAGATTTTCTGGTCGACGACGCCCGAGGCCATAGCCTCGCCCTCGGGGTCCGCTTTCGGCCAAGCCACGCCTTCCAACTCAATCACGGCCGGCGGCTTGGCGACTCCCGGCGGATCCATCTGGTACACCGGGTCGCCGTGGCCGCCCGGCTCCAGGTCGGCCTGATAGTCCAGGATGGCCACGAGCGGCGCCGCCTTGCCGGACGGCAGGTCGCGGATAATGGCCTTGGCGTCGCCCATCGCGACCTTCGTCTTGTCGACCACCGGGATGCTGATCGTCATCGCGCGGATCGTCTTGGGGGTCATGTTCGTGACCTTGCCGGTCAGATAGGCGCGCGTCCCGTTCCGGAAGCCCCAGAGGATCTTGTGGTCCACTTCGACCGGTTCGTCGCCGGGCGCGACAGTTCCCTCAGCAGGGGGCGTGTCCACCTTGGCCGGCGCCCCGGCCATCTGGACGCGGACCGGCACTTGGGGGCCCGTGGCCACGGGCTGGCTGGGCGGCGGCTCCACCACGTTGCCGAACCCGCCGTTCATTATCTTGTAGGCCAGCAGGGACACGACGGCAACGGCGCCCACGCCAATGATGATCGCCCACGTGTAGGCCACGGTCGGGCTTCGCACGCCGCCCCTGAACTGGGTCGGCCGGCGTTTCGCCTGGGCCGCCTGCTTGGAGGTCTCGGGGGAGCTGAGCGCCTCAATGGCCTCGCGGCCGACGTCGGAGATGGCGGAGATCTTCACGACCGTCTTGCAGTGCGGGCAATGGACCTGCCGGCCCAGTTGGTCGGGACGGAGCTTGAACTGCTTGTGACAGAAACCGCATTGCGCCGGAATCAGTTCTGCCATGGCCGATGCCCACCCTCCCAAGGATAATACGAGCCGCCACCGCGTCCGCGCTCGGAAATGGCCGCGCCCGATCCATCCAACCGGACCATTCTACAGACGGGCTCGGGGCCGTCAAGCACGCCCGGGAAGCCGCCTTGCCTTGCGCATTGTGTGCGCCCCCTTCACGTCAGTATAATGTAGGGTATGGTTGGATTGCGCGTCATGCCGATCGAGGCCGCGGGCCTCCTCATCACCGACTGGTGCTCGGCCCGGTGCCGCCACTGCTACGTCTCGGCCGGCCCCGACCGGACCGCCTGGATGACCGCCTCCGCAGCCGAGGCCCATCTGGCGGCCCTGGCGCGCCTGCGCGTCCCGGCCGAGGGCATTCACATCGGCGGCGGCGAGCCGTTTGGCAACTTCGACCTGCTGCTGGCCATCGTGCGGGCCGCCAGGAAGGTCGGCCTTCCCGGCATCGGATATGTTGAGACCAGCGGATTCTGGGCCGAGTCGGAGGAGATCGTCCGTGCGCGGCTGTCGGCCCTGGCGGAAGCCGGGATGCAGAAGCTCTCGATCAGCGCCGACCCGTATCACCAGGAGTTCGTTCCGCCCGATCAGGTGCGGCTCCTGCACGCGGTGGCGATCGAGGTGCTGGGCCTGCGCGGAGTCCGTGCCCGGCGCTGGCGGTGGCTCCAGGCGCCGCACGACGTCGCCGCCATGCCCGAGTCCGAGCGGGTGGAGTTCTTCCGCGGGTTCCTCCGGCAGTACCCCGAGCGGCTGAACGGCCGCGCGGCAGAGTACCTCGCGCCCCTGGCGGATCGCCGCCCACCCGAAGACCTGCCCGCCGAGGATTGCCGCGCGGCCCTCCTGGAAAGCAAGCACGTCCACGTCGATCCGGACGGCTGGGTCGTCCCCGGCACCTGTTCGGGGATTTCGACCTTCCGGGCGACGCCGCAGAGGCCGCTCGACAAGGGCCTCCTGACGTGGCAGTGGGAGAAGTCATCCCTGGTGGCGTGGCTCGTGGAGAAAGGCCCGCGCGCCCTTCTGAAGGTGGCCGAGGCCCGCGGCTTCGAGCGCGACCCGGCCGGCTACGCAAGCAAGTGTCACCTGTGCTGGTCGGTCCGCAAGTACCTGGCAGGCGCCGGGGTCGGCGAGAAGGAATTGCAGCCCAGGACGGCCTACGCCCTGCCGGCGTGACGGCCGTTGACGCTTGCCTTTCGTTCATGTAGGCCGCGGCGTGCCGCGGCGCCATGGTCGCTCAATATAATAAGGAAGCCGCGGCTCGCCGCGGCCTACACTCATGAGCAGTACGCGGCGGGTCAGGAGACCCGCCGCGCGGGATGGACCTACTTCCTCGCCACCGCCTGATCCACCGTCGCGTACACCTCGAACAGACGGTTCAGCCGCGTGGTCTCCAGGATTTCCCTGAGGTTGAGTTGCGGATTGGCCAGGCGCAGGCATCCGCCGCGCCCTCGCGCCTTCAGATAGGCGATGATCAGGGCGCCCAGCGCGTCGGAGCAGATGAAGTCGGCGTCGCTGAGGTCGCAGATGATGCGGGTGCTGCCCCCCTCGATCGCGTCCAAGAGGGCCCGCTTCAGGAGCCCCGAGGCCTGGGCGTCGGCCGAGCCGGAAACGCCGATGACCTCGAACCTGCCGTCCTTTCGAGCCTGAAGCTTCATGGCCGGTTCCCCCCTGGCGCTGCGCGACGATGGTTGAGCTTGACCATGCGGATCTCGTTACCTGTCGGCGAGTAGCTGACCTCGTCCATGTAGGCGCGGATGAGCATGATGCCGCGCCCGCACGGCCTCTGAAGATTCTCGTCGCACGTCGGATCGGGCACCAGGCACGGATCGAAGCCGGGCCCTTCGTCGGCCACGCGGATCTCGGCGCGCTCCGGCGTGATCTGGTACCGGAGGCGGACGAAGCGCGCGGGGTCCATGCGGTTCCCGTGCTTCATCGCGTTGACGGCGGCCTCTTCGAAGGACAGGCGGATGGCGAACCGGTGGTCCTCGTCGTAGCCGCACTCGACGAGGCGCCCCATGATCTCGCGTTCCGGCGCGCGCATCGCC
>Ga0209777_10006516_pt1 | contig 13139 bp, 10 predicted proteins | sample FrelakmetHBP12HB_FD_187147 | JGI IMG/M metagenome (GOLD analysis project Ga0209777, IMG submission 187147) | Freshwater lake sediment microbial communities from the University of Notre Dame, USA, for methane emissions studies -HBP12 HB (SPAdes)... | ecosystem: Environmental > Aquatic >...
GCATCTGCCTTATCCCCTCCGTAAGCTGGGTGAAACCCATTAAGTAGCCCCAGGACAAGCCGGTACCGGACGTATTGCTGGGGAAACTTCCATTCAGCTTTAAGTTCCCCGCCTCCACGAAAGCGCCGGCCTCCCCCTTTTTACAGATGCCGTAGGACTCCAGCTGGGAGAGCAGGAAAATAGTGAAAGCGTCATACATCTCCGCTACGTCGATGTCTTTTAAGGTTATCCCCGCCATCTCGAAGGCTTCTTTTTTAGCCTTATCAGCCACGAATCCATCAAAGTGGTGGATAGCTTCCGGCGATTTGTTCATTACCCGCAAGGAGTGGTCGATGCCGTACCCCATGACGTAGACCGGTTTCTTTTTAAAGTTAGGCGCCCTTTCTTTAGATGTTATTATCAGGGCGACGGCGCCGTCGTTGACGAGACAAAAATCCAGTAAACAAAGCGGCTCGACCACCATCCGGGCGTTAAGATAGTCGTCCATGGTTATTTTCTTATCGCGCATGATGGCGTCAGGGCGTTGATTGGCGTATTCCCGCAGCGTCAGGGTTATTGCGCCCAACTGCTCGCGTTTCAGCCCGTACAGGTGCATGTAGCGCTGCGCCATGCAGGCAGCGGTCGCCCCGGGCCCGTACCAACCATAAGCCCCCGGTGTGCTGTTGCCCATCATCGGCATCATACCTCCACCCCTCCGGCTGGCCGCGCTGGCGGCATGGACAAGTAGAACGGTTTTGGCCATCCCGGACTCCATAGCACATATCGCCATGGCGACCATCATGTTGGCATAAGAACCGAGACTGGCAACCCCGCAGATCAGCGAGGCGGGAATTCCCGCCATCTGCAAAGGCATGGTGTCCCCCAGCCCACCCCCGATGCCCTGCTGGTAGATATAGCCGTCAACCTCGACGGGTTTCATGCCGGCGTCGGCCAAAGCCCGGTTGATAGCCTGTGTCGCCAGCTCGTCGGGGGTCATATCGGGGATTTTACCGAGCTTCGTCAGCCCCACCCCCACGAAAGCGTATTTATCTTTTATGCTCATTTGTTTTACCTAACAAAATAATACCAACGTCATTCCCGCGAAAGCGGGAATCCAGTCCCTCCCCACCTGGATTCCGTATCAAGTACGGAATGACGGCCCCCGTTTAGTCAAAGACTCCCTCTTTTTTCATTCTATCGTATTCCACGGCGGGTATGCCGAGGACATCCTTACAGATATATTCGGTGTGCTCCCCGAGTTGCACCGGCTGGTGAACCTCCGCTTTAGCGTCCGACAGCGTAAAGGCGGGCGGGTGGAAAAACTTCTGTTTCCCCAGGTAAGGATGTTCTATCTCGTGGAAGAAATCGTATGCCGCCAGCTGGGGGTCGGCTTCCGAGTCCTGCGCCGTTGCCACGACGCCCGCCGCCACACCCTCTTTCTGCATCATCGTCATAACCTGCTCGGCAGTATGTTTTTCCGTCCATTTATTAACGTATTTATCAAGGTCTTCGCTGTTTTTTATCCTGCCGGTCAGAGTGCCGAATTTTACGTCCTTCGTCCAGGGCGGGTTCCCCACCACCTTGCAGAAGCTTTCCCACTCTTGGTCCGTCTGTACGGTGATAGCCACCCACCTGTCATTCCCCTGGCAGCGGTAAGCCCCGTGGGGCGCGGCACAGGGGCTGCTATTACCCCTTAAAGCCAGATCCCGCTGATTAGCCGAGTAGTCCAGCACCAGCGGCGACAGGTAGTTGATGCCGGATTCTATCTGGGACTGGTCGATGCACTGTCCCTTTCCGGTACGCTGCTGGTAATCGATAGCGGCCATCAGCGCCAGCCCGCCGAAAAGCGGGGAAAGATGGTCGGTATAGAAAGAGGAAATAGGCACTGGCAGCCTGTCCGGCCAGCCGGTGATGGTATAAAAACCCGTCAGGCTGGTGACCGTCTGCCCGTAGCCCGGCTGGCTGGCCATCGAGCCGGTGTGTCCGTAGCCGCAGGTACGGTGCATGATAAGCCGGGGGTTTATCTTTTTCAAGTCCTCCCAGCCCAGGCCCTTTCTTTCCAGCGTGCCGGTGGTGAAGCTCTCCACGAAGACGTCCGCCCATTTAGCCAGTTGCTTGAATACCTCCACCGCTTTGGGGTTGTTTAAATTCAGGCTCATGCCGTACTTTTTTACGGGGTGGGTTACCGCGAACGCCGGCCCGAACTCCAGTCGCTTTTTAGGGTCTTTTAGCTCCTCGGCGAATTTTGCCAAGACATGGGGATTAACGTTGCCGCCCTGCCGGGTCACGTCGGGTCGGGCCGCACTCTCGATGCGCACCACCATCGCCCCGTAATAAGCCAGGAAATTAGCCTGGAAAGGCCCAACGCCTCCCCAGGTAAAATCCAGCACTTTCAGTCCGTCAAAAGGTCTCTTCTCTTCCATCATTTATCTCCGCAAGCGGAAAATCTAGATAATCCGCCGCTGCTTTAAATTGACCATATCTTCCGTCGACATTTTCATTTCGTCTTTAAAAATAGCTTCGTTGTGCTCCCCGATGAGCGGGGCGCGGAAACGCACGCCGCAGTCCCCCACCCCCGGCTTTACGAAGCCCCCGGGATAGGTGATTTTCGTGCCCAACTCCGGGTGTTCGATTTCCCGCCAGAAATTCCGCTCTTTGAACAGCGGGAACTCCAGCAGGTCTTTGGGGGCCAATACGGGCGTCAGCTGGATGCGATATTCCATGGCGCCGTCATGCAGCTCCATCTTGGTGTGCTTCATGAAAAATGTTTCCAGCGTAGCGCGTATCTGTTTGACCTCTTCCATCGTGTACTTGTTCCAGCCCTCTTTAGCCCAGTCCCACGTCCCGAGCAGGCCGGGGTCGACGCCGGAGGCTTTTATCCAGGCGACGAGCGACTCGTTATGCTTGATGAAATTCGGGCCTACCCAGAAGAAAAACGCGATGCTGCCGTCCTTGCACTGCCAGAGCAGGGGAATCTTGACCACTCCGTCTTTACAGAATATCTTCATGCGCTCTCTGCCTTCGCGGGAGACGTTGATTTTCTGCAACGCCCAGGGCAGCTTGGTCTCGATGGAAATAGCGAAGCACAGCCCCTGGTGAGATGAGGCATCCACCGTCTGTCCGTGCCCGGTAAGGCGGCGCTGGGCCAGGGCAACCATCGTGCCGATAGCCCCGTTCATCGCGCCGATGAGGTGGGCGTGAGGATAACTGGGCGCTAAAGGCGGCCTATCCGGCTCGCCGGTGATGTACATGTAGCCGGAAAGCGCCCAAACCGCCAGGTCTCGGTCGTTATAATCTCTATAAGGCCCCTTCTGCCCAAAGCCGCTGATGGAGGTAAGGATAATTTTGGGATTGATTTCGCTTAATACGGCATAGCCCAGGCCGATTTTATCCATGTACCCCGGCGCGAACGACTCGATGACGGCGTCTGCCGTTTTTACCAGTTTCTTTAATATTTCCCGCCCGTCCGCCGTCTCGATATCGAGGGTGATGCTACGCTTGTTGGCGTTAAAGGCGAACCAGTAAAGGCTTTTCTCCGGGTCGGCGATATCATGGTAAAAAGGGGCTTTATTGCGGTCAGGCTCGCCGCCCGGCTTTTCCACCTTAATCACGTCCGCCCCGAAATCGCCGAGGGCTTTGCCGCAGAGAAAGCCTTTTTCGTTGGTCAGGTCGAGAATACGATAGCTGCTAAGCATCGGCTATCCTCCGTATCTTGCGTATAAATGTTTAATACCGCTCATGGTGAGCTTGTCGAACCATAGCGGTGTGCGTTATTTCACCCTTCGACAAGCGTTCGACCGAGCTCACGCCGAGGTCTCAGGGTGAGCGGAAAGGAGGCTTTAAAGCCTCCTCCTGTATTTACTATTTTTAAAAGGTAATGATATTGCGCAGGGCATCTCCCTTTTTCAGCGACTCCACGGCTTCGTTGATGCGCGCAAGGGGATAATGCCCGGAGATAAGCTCATCCAGCTTAAGTTTGCCGGCCTGGTACAGGGACACCAGGAAAGGAATATCGATGCTGGTGCGAACCGAACCACCGCCGGAAGCTGTCATAACTTTTTCAGTGAAAATGAAGTCGAACGGGGTAAAGGCTTGGAGTGTGCCTTGCGCCAGCCCCACGATGACCGTCATGCCCATGACGCCGCTCATCTCGAAGCCCTGCCGTATCGCCTCAACCTTCCCGACGGTGACGAACACATAGTCCGCCCCCCGTCCGGAGGTCATGCCCATGACGGCTTTAACCGGGTCTTTTTCTTTTTTCAGGTTGACCGTATGCGTCGCCCCGAAAGCTTTGGCCGTCTCCAGCTTGCTGTCCAGCACATCCACGGCAATAATCGGGTAAGCCCCGGAAAATGCCGCGCCCTGGATAGAGTTGAGGCCAACGCCGCCGGTGCCGATGACCGCCACACTGCTCATCGCCGGGACTTTGGCGCGGTTGACCACCGCCCCGAACCCGGAGGTGACGCCGCAGGCAATCAGGCAAGCTTTATCCAGCGGCATATCCTTGGGGACTTTAGTAACCAGTTCCTGGGGCACCGTAGTGTATTCGGCAAAGCCGCCCACGGGGCCAGCCATCAGCGCCAGGTACTCGCCTTTCTTGTTCTTGGTCCTGGGTTTCATGAAGGCGCCCCGCTCCGTGCAGAAATGGGGTTTGCCGATGGTGCAGTAATAGCAGTGACCACAGCCGGAAGTTACCGTGCCGATAACGACGGTATCGCCGACTTTGACCTTGGTCACGCCAGGGCCTATCTCGTCAATATAACCGGATGTTTCATGGCCGGCCAGGCCGGGTAGCTTGGAGGGGATTTCTCCCGAGAGAAAATGAAGGTCGCTATGGCACACGGCCGTGCACGCGACTTTTACTTTTACCTCCCCTTTCCCCGGAGCGTCGACGGTTACCCCGTCTTCGATAACCAGAGGTTTATTAACTTCGTAGCAGATTGCCGCTTTCATCGATAATTTCCTCTTCTTCTATATTTTTACCCGACTTCTTAATCGTATAAATCAGTCAAACATGATAACGTTACGCAGTCCCTCACCCTTTGCAGTGTCCGCCATGGCCTCGTTGATTTTAGATAAGGCGAAGCGCCCCGTGATAAGCTCGTCCAGCTTGAGCTTACCGGACTGGTACAGGTTTACCAGGTTGGGGATATCTATTTGCAGGTTGGTCGCTCCCATGAACCCGCCGATGAGATTTTTCTCGGAGGGTATCATTTCCAATGGGGAAAAGCTCAACTGGTCGCGGTAGTTTGGCAAACCGATGAGAACCGTCGTGCCGCGCTGCCCGGTGAAAGACATGCCCTGTTTGATGGCGGCCACGCTGCCGACGGTTACAAAGACGAATTCCGCGCCTCTGCCGTGCGTCAGCTTCCGGATTTCATCTGCCGCCTTTTCATTTTTGGCGTTGACCATGTGCGTCGCCCCGAAGTCCATCGCCATTTTCATCTTGGAGTCCAGCACATCCACAGCGATAATAGGGTAAGCCCCCACGTAAGCGGCGCCCTGGATGGAGTTAATGCCTACCCCGCCGGCGCCCATGACCACGACGCTCTGGAAAGGCCGCACTTTAGCGCGGTTGACCACGCCGCCGAAGCCGGTAATGACGCCGCAGGCGAGCAAGGATGCGCTATCCAGCGGCATTTCTTTCGGCACTTTTACCACCTGGGACTCGTTAACGATAACGTACTCCGCGAAGCCGCCCACGTTGCCTTTCAGTCCCAGCGCCTGTCCTTTCTTGTTTTTCACCCGCGGCTCTTTGGGTGGAGTGAAACGGTTTTCACAGAGATGCGGCAGGCCGGTAATGCAGTAATAGCAGTGACCGCAGTGTGCCAGCAGTGAAACAACCACCGGCTCGCCCACTTTGACCGATGTCACGCCCGCTCCCAGCTTGTCGACATACCCGGCTGTTTCGTGCCCCCCGACAAAACCCGTGGGGCCGGGCATCTCGCCCTTCCAATCATGGATATCGCTGTGGCAAATGGCCGTGGCCACCACGCGTATCTTCACATCCCCTTTACCCGGTTCGGACAGTTCCACATCCTCCACTACTACAGGTTTACTGAATTCATAACAAACAGCAGCTTTCATTAAAACCTCCTAGAATATTATGTAAAGATTAAAATCGGGAAAATCTCTTGATATGCGGCTAACTTCTCTCTCTCTGTAAGAGGCTATAACATTGACACTATATAAGTCAAACTCGGATTGAAGCTAATAAATGCAAAAACAGCCTGAATTTTCTTGGTTTATGTCCCAATTCTCTGTTATACTTTTACCACAAACAATATATCCAACCAGAGGTTCCATTATGAGCGAATTCGGCTATGCCGGTAAAATATTAACGGTAGACCTTGCCGGCGGCAAGTCCGCCGAGTTGGCTACATCTGATTATGCCGACCGCTTCATGGGGGGCCGGGGTATAGCGGCCAAACTTTTCTACGATATGGTTCCGCCGGAAACCGGCGCGCTGGAACCTGGCAATTGCCTGATTTGCGCCACCGGCCCGGTTACCGGCTTCTTCGGGCTGGCAGGCTGCCGCTGGGTCATTTGCGGCAAGTCCCCCCTGCATCGGCCGGAGGCTTTTTCCTACGGCAACCTCGGCGGTAAGTGGGGGTCGGCGTTAAAAATGTCCGGCTATGACGCCCTCGCCGTCAAAGGGCGGGCGGAAAAACCGGTCTATCTCTTTATCCATGACGGCGTCGTGGAAACCAAAGACGCCGGCGCGCTGTGGGGTTTGTCCTCTTTCGATACTATCGACCGTGTTCAGGCGGAGGTGGGAAAAGGGGCAAGCGTCCTCGCCATCGGTCCGGCGGCGGAGAATATGGTGGTCTTTGCCACCGCCCTCGCCGATGCCGGCTCCTCCGTTTCCGGCGGCATGGGCGCTATCATGGGCTCGAAAAATCTCAAAGCTATAGCCGTGGCCGGCAATAAAAAACCGACGTCCGCCCACCCTGAAAAACTGAAAGAGATAACCGACCTCGTCAGGCAAATAAGAGCTTCCACGTTTGATGCGCCGTCACCGTGGGCAGTGCCCGGCCTTACCAAACAGGAAAACTGTTACGGGTGCGGCGTGGGCTGCTCCCGGCAGTCTTATAAAGGGGAGGACGGGCGGCGCTATAAGTCCTTCTGCCAGGCCTCCGGAATTTATACCATGGCGGCGATGCAATACTACGGCAAACCGAACGAAGTCCCGCTCAAGGCTGTCCGCCTTTGCGATGGCTACGGGCTGGACTCGGCGGTGATGGCGCCGCTTATCTCCTGGCTGATCGAGTGTTACCGGGAAGGGCTGATAAGCGAGGCGCAGGCCGGCCTGCCTCTTTCCAAAGCCGGCAGCATTGAGTTCATCGAGGCATTGACACATAAAATATCTTTCCGCGAAGGCTTCGGCGATGACCTGGCGAGGGGCACGCTGGCCGCCGCGGCCACGTTCAGCGAGAAGGCTAAAGAGCTGACCACCAGGTTTATCGCCACCGCCACCAGCGAGACTAAAGACTACGACCCGCGTCTGATTCTGACCACCGCCCTGATGCTGGCCACCGAACCGAGACGGCCCATCAGCCAGCTTCATGGCATCAGCGGCAACATCCTCATTTCCTGGTGCTCCTGGGCGAGGAAACTCGAAGGCGCTTTTTTCTCCACCGACGACCTGCGCCTGGCCGCGGAAAGATTCTGGGGCGGCGAAAAAGCAGTAGACTTTTCCACGTACGAAGGCAAAGCGCTGGCCGCTAAAAAAGTCCAGGACCGCTCTTACGCCCAGGAAAGCCTTATCCTTTGTGATGTCCACTGGCCGATGATGGTCACCTCGGCGAAATACCCCGGCGGGCACGTCGGCGACCCATCTATCGAAAGTAAGATTTATTCTGCTATCACCGGCAAAGATACGACGGAAGATGAGCTCTACCGTACCGGGGAAAGAATCTTTAACCTGATGCGGGCGGTGCAGTTAAGGCAGGGGTGGGGCGGCAGAGACGGCGACCGCCTCCTGGAGTATTTTTATACCCAACCCATCAGACAGGGGGAGGTCTTTTTCAACCCGGATGCCGTCATGCCCGGGCCGGAGGGTAAAATTATCTCCCGTCTGGGAGCTGTGCTCGACCGCGGCGAGTTTGAAAAGATGAAAACCGATTATTATCAGCTAAGGGGCTGGGACACGGCTACAGGGTTCCCCACCCGCGCCGGGCTCAATGAACTGGGGCTGGGTGATATCGCCGGTGACTTGAAAAATCGCGGTCTGGTAGTCGAATAAGATTATCCGGCTACCGGTTAATGATAATCAGGAAAGAGACACCCACACTCTCTTTTTCGTTGGGCGGTTTGTTTATCCAGCTGATATTAGCTTTGGCGTAATGGCCGGATGACTCCAGGTTGCGCGCGAACTGCACCACCGGCGATGCCGTGCTCGCATCCCCCGAAATGGATATTGAATTTTCAGAGATGCTCATTGAAGTATAGGATACACCTGCAGGCAATGACCCGGTGATGAAGGAAATATCGTTGACATAGCTCGCCGGGTTCAGTATCGCCTGGTTCCCGGCTACTATTTTCTGAGTATTAGCTTGTATTTCACTGATGTTATCTTCAATCGTTTTAGCGCCGTTTACCGCTTCCAGCGCCTGGCTATATTGCACATTCGCCTGCGCCAGGTCCGCCTGTACCTGCACGACGCTGGTCTTTAGTTCGTTCCGGGAAAGGTAGTTGGGCACCAGTAAGCCTATCGCCGCCACGATGGCAAACGGCACTGCCAGCTTGCCAAGAAGATTTCCCGTCTTTTGACTGGCGGACCGTTCTCTGGCGATGTTCCCCAGGTTGATATGGTGGTACGGCGTCAGGTTCCCGTCGGCGTCCCTGTCCGACATCGTGTTCATCAGCGCGGAACCGGCGTTCACAACGTATTCATGCAGGGGCAAGCCGGAGAAAACATTAGCCCCCGGGTTCAACAGCTCCACCGGATACATGGCTTCTTCCTGGATAAGTTTTAGTACCTTTTCGTCAGCAGTCTGCCCGCCGGTCAGGAGAATCTTTATCGTTTCCTGGACCGGTTTCTTCGTGTGAGTGCCGTTATAAAACTCCACCATCTTGCTGACTCTATCGGTGATTTGCCTCACTTCATCCTGCAAAGCGGCATCGGGACCCAGCGAAGGCACAATTTGCATCCCCACGGGCACGCCTTCCGCCACGATGACGATGTTGGAGTAGTCTTTCTCAAAATCGACGATGATGGCATTCTTTTGATTGGCCAGCCTGACCAGGGAAAGCTGCTGCAAGTCCAGGAAAGACGGCTTGATGCCAGCTTTCGAAAGTACCGTTAACAAATTGTCGATAGGCTGGCGCGTTATCCCGGTAACGAGGATTTGCCATTCGTCGTTTTCTGCCGGGTATGCCTGCCAGGCAAGGTACATTTCTTCAAGGGCGACCGGCATTTCCTTACGGGCAACTCTAAGCAGGGCTTCGTTAAAAGCCTCCGGCGCCATTTTGGGGAGCGTGAATAACCTGTAAGAGAACGGTAAGCCGTTGATACTGCAAATTACCCCGTTCCCGGGGAGTTTATGGGAAGCAAAGAGGGACTTAAGCTGCCCGGCGATAATATCCGGCTGCAGTATGGAGCCATTCTTTACCTGGCCAGCCGGCGGCGCGCTCCCGTGCTTGATAACATCGTTACCCTTGAGTACCAAGCACTTAATGGCGCTGGAACTTATGTTTAAAGCAGTAATGGTCATGACGTGATATCCTCACCCTTCGCCGGAGAAGCAGTGTAAACGGCGATACTTATAGTTACCCTTACCTGCGTGCTGTTTTCAGATCTGGTATAATCCGTGCCTTCGATTTTATCAATGGCGCAATCGGTAATTAACAGCGTCGGGAATTCACCTCCCTGGAGACTGGTCATATAATTCCTAGCGTTTTCCAGGCTGCCGGTAACGGTCACGGAAAATGTAGATACACGGTAAGACAAGTCGGAGTTTTCCGGCGCCATCCCCTCTGATGACAGCGGCACAGCCTGCACATGGCACTGTCCAGCCAAATCTATAATGTAATCAATAACGTCGTTCATATTAATGGTGCCGGGTAAAACATTCTGTGCCTCGACAAACGCGGCCATAGCTGCCGCTAATTTGGAATCCAGACCGGAGGACTGCGCCGGCGTCCCCTTTATTTTATGATGCACCTGGCTTACCTCACCGCTTAGAATATTGATTTGCTCCTGTTTGGCCCGGTTGCTTTTCCAGACCAAAACATTAACGATAAGGACAATAATGAGCACTATAACCCCTAATGAGGTTAGTGAAATTATCCTTTTTTTATTTTCCCCGGGTTTCCCTGCCATTTTGTTCCTCGCCATACGCCTTTTCTATTATTTCACCCTAATCCCTAGATGATATTCCAGGATAAAACCGTAACAACTCCGTCATCGATATTTACCGCGGCTTTTATCACTCGGTCGCCTGAAGTCACTGTAATGGCGTAACCGTGCACGCTTTCAATATCAATATTGTCAACATAAAAATAATCGGTTGCATGTTTCATGTTAGCTTGAAAATTAATCCAGAAAGTGTCCGTCAAAGTGTAAGAAGACAAGTCAATATCGTAGTAATGGTATTGATTGTCATCGTATGACCTATCCCAAGTGTAAATGTTCGTCCATGAAGAGCCGTTACTGCTTATCCGAGCGAGCGCGTATTCATTCCCCTCGAAGTCGCTAACCTTAGCCCAGAATTTAAGGCGGACAACACCTTGCTGCGAGAGGTCAATCTTCCTCGCAGCATAGCCGTCACCGCTTTGCAGCAGCAGGTGATAGCTGCCTTGATAGGGACTGCCGGAGGTTGTGACGCTGGAGGTTCCGCTATGTGTCCAGTTGTCTGACCAGCCGCTGCCGCCCGTCCATCCCCCGCTTTCAAAACTTTCGGAAGCGATACTCTTATAGGTACCTACTTCCCACACGATATCGAGTTTGTCGGCATAGAAATAATCGCCGGTACTGTCCATATTGGCCTGAAAGGCTATCCAGAACGCGCTGGTGAAACTACGGGAAGATAAATCAATATCATAGTAATGGTAAGTATTATCGCTTTCGGTAGATGTCCAGGTGTAAACCGTTGTCCAACTGGTGCCGTTACTACTTACCAGGCAGACTGCTTGATCGCCCGATTCGAACGAATTCACCTTAGCCCGTAAGCGGAGATGGGCGCCGACCTGCTTGGAAAGGTCGACTGACCGCTTGACGTAGCCGGTGCTGCTTTGCAGCATCAGGTGATAGCTGCCTTCGTAAGGACTGTAGGAGCTAGTGATGCTGGAGTATCCGGTATGGGTCCAGTTATCTAACCAACCGCTGCCGCCTGTCCAGCCCCCGCTGTTAAAGTCGTCCGAGGCGATAGTATCCCAACAATTACTGATTTTTACATTCGTTGTCAGCCCGTTAATCGACTCCGGCAAAGAGTAACTGACGGTACTTCCGGCGGTAGATATATTTGCGGTAATCCCGCCGTTGGTCAGATTCCAGATAGCCTGTTCAGTGCCGGCGTCCGCGCCATACTGTGAGCCTATCGACTGACCGTACACCCGGGAGCCGATAAGGCTGCTGCTGGTGTGCTCCAGAAAAGGCGGTATCACAATAGCGCCTATCATTATAGCTATCATCACCAGTGGCAACGCCACTCCTTTTTCACTCTTTATCTTCATCTAATACTATCCTGTCGGCCTCATATATATCTGGTATGTCTGGTGCTCGCTGATAGCCCAGCGGCTGTCCGGCACGGCGGTGATACTCATCGTGATAAGGTGTCCCTGAATTGTAAAATTAACGCTGGTGATATCCTCGGCTATCTTCCTGTTCACGCCCTTATAGGTACGTTCTAAGCTACCGCCAGACATGATATAGGTGATATTGGAACTATCGGGTAAAGTCAGGGTCAGACTGCTACCGCCGATGGCTGATTTAGCGGTTTGCCCGTCCAGACTCACCCAGTGGGCGGCGTTCTGGATTGCGTGCAATGCGTCAATGTGGTCATTTCCCTGTTCCGGTACAGTGACGACCTTCTGCACCGCTAGCCCCAGCACGGTCACGAGGAAACCGGTAATAGCAATGGCTATCAGCGTCTCAACTAAAGTATATCCCCGCTCTCCTTTCATCGGTTTACCTTATAATCAACTATGGTCATGATTACAGCATTATTCAGCGTAATATTGGCGGTAATTTTCTGGATATTTGCGTTACCGCCCGGTACAGAGCTTACTCCTACCGATATACCGTAACCAGCCGGCGCGCTTACCGTGGAGTACGTGGTCGCGTAAGAAGCATTCTTTATATACTCCATTTGCGTCCTCGCCAGGTTCTGGGCGATGACTTCATGGTCGTTCTGCTGTACCGCCAGCGCCCCGCCGGATATGGATAAAACCATGGTAAGCACGCCGCCTCCCAGTATGGCTATCGCCACCAGCGCTTCGACCAGCGACACGCCGCTTTCGCTCCGCGCTTTTAATATCCTGCTTGCCCATCTCATTAATATCACCATCATTTACAGCGCCTGTGTTTAATGTACCGTCTGATAAATCGAATACAGCGGCGTGATAATGGCAATGCCGATGAGAGCGATAATGAAACCGACGAAGATAATCGAGGCCGGTTCAATCATACCGAGCAGCCGCTGTACCCGCATATCCAGTCTCTTTTCATAATAGTTCGCCATCGTAGCAAAGGACGACTGCAAAGTACCGGTTTTTTCTCCGATGGAAACCATATCCACCAGCAGCCTGGGGAATATCTTCGCGGTTGCCATCTGCCGGGATAGACCTTTGCCTTTGATAACCTCCTGCCGGACTCCGGTTAAAATCTGCTTGATAACATCGCTATCGATGGTCCCGATAATGGCATCCAGTGCCTGCGGCAGCGTCAGGCCGGCTTCAATCAACATGGCGCTGCTGCGGCAAAACCGGCAGATATTACGCATAATAATGATATTCCCGATGACGGGCAGTTTTAGAGACGTGACGTCAATAAACCGTTTTACCGCCACTTGTTTCTTTAAAAACATCACCGCTATCACCAGGGCGACGAGCCCTACCAGAACATGGATTTTATAACCGACAATAAAGTTAGCCACGGCGATAAGCATTCGCGTCGCCAGCGGCAGGTTGACGTCCAGCGATTTAAAAAGCTGTATCAG
>Ga0209777_10006517_pt1 | contig 13139 bp, 10 predicted proteins | sample FrelakmetHBP12HB_FD_187147 | JGI IMG/M metagenome (GOLD analysis project Ga0209777, IMG submission 187147) | Freshwater lake sediment microbial communities from the University of Notre Dame, USA, for methane emissions studies -HBP12 HB (SPAdes)... | ecosystem: Environmental > Aquatic >...
AGGAGGGCTCATTGGCGATTACCAGGCCCCGATTTTCCATCATCTGCGAGATCTGGGTGGTCTTGCTGCCGGGAGAGGCACACAGGTCCAGTATGATTTCACCGGGCTGTGGGTCGAGCACCAGGGGCGGAACCATGGACAGCTCCTCCTGGATGTGAATGAACCCCTGGAGGTTTTCCAGCAGCTTGCCGGGGCTCTCTATGTCCAGCTTCAGGCCCAGAGGATACCAGTGGAAGCTCTGAAAGCGCACGCCCTCTTCTTCCAGCCTTTCCAGGAGATTTTCCCTCTTTATCTTCAGTGTATTGATGCGTGCGGAGTTGTAGAGTGGCAGGCATTGAATAGCCTGGAAGGCATCATAATCCGGCACGATTTCCCTGTATCGATCCAGGTAGTCCATGTACACAAGAGCGACATCCTAGCAGAAATAAATTGGCCTTCTAGGAGCAAATGGATTATCATTATGGAGCAAAAGGATTTAATAGTCGGATAACGAGGGAGCTGATCGCGAAAAGTATTTTGTGGCTTATCGCAAAGGATGGTGAAGATTTGTTCAGAGGCCAGGAAGGATCTTCCAATGGAGGGTCCGATCCAACTGCACCAATAGAAGTTGGAAAAGAGTACGAGGTCAATATTGAGGACATTGCCAGGGAAGGCGACGGCATTGCCCGAGTAGAAGGTTTTGTGATCTTCGTAGCTGATACTAAAGTAGGCGACGCAGTCAAGATCCAGATCGATAAGGTAATGAGGCGCTTCGCCATCGGCCATAAAATTTGATTGCTTTTCTAAGGACGGTGATGTGTTTTGGCAAATTACGATGCAGATCGATCCTCCATGGGCACTCCTGCCCCTGTAGAGGTCGGAAAAGAGTACGATGTTAATATTGAGGACATTGCCAGGGAAGGCGACGGCATTGCCCGATTGGAAGGTTTTGTGATCTTCGTGGCCGATACCAAAGTAGGCGACGCAGTCAAGATCCAGATCGATAAGGTAATGAGACGTTTTGCCATTGGTCATAAAGTTTAAATTTACCGGATTCATGCCAAATGAGGTCGAAGGTTCTCCGAACCCGACCAACTATTTGTTTAATTTTATAATACATTTCATGCCAATAATCTCTTTTGAGAAAAACGGGATGTTTAGATTCTATTCAAAATTATTGCATCTTCTATTTAACTTCGATCAACGACCGTAATGTTTAAATCATCTAAGTGTTTAGTAAAAAATGTAGTGATAGAGCGCCTGACCAAAAATAACTATTTAGAATGTAGGAGGAATAATAATTAAAAATTTTTTTTATATTTTAATTAGATATATACTAATTCTGATTATTTGTATACCGCTATATAACTCATCAGATAATTTTTATGACAGTCAAACAAGACCCGAATTGGTTTATGACTATGATAATAGTAAAAAGTGGAACTCAGATTCTTTGCATCCATATGAAGATAATAATCCTATGACAACCGGCGAAGTATCCTGCCCAAAGAGTCGATCAATTTCATGCGTAATTCCAGAAAATGGAACGCTTTCGTTTTCTTGGATGATGAGATCGATAGATGATTACAGCAATTTTAAATTCTCAAAAAATGGAAATAAAAACATTGAAGATTGTGCATCATATTCACGTTGGAGTGATTTACTGACCTACGAAGTTGAAAAAGATGATTTAGTAAAATGGGTTTTCAATTTAGAAAGTCCGCCATGCAGAAGTGGACAAGGTTGGTTATATATAAATTATATAAAAGACGATCCTCATACCAATGAATATTGTAGCAATAATTCTATAAGCAATAATTCTATAAGCAATAATTCTATAAGCAATAATTCTATAAGCAATAATTCTATACGCAATAATTCTATACGCAATAATTCTATAAGCAATAAATCTCTGTGTCGATGTTCAATTAAACTGACTCCAATTAGTCCTAAAACCGGTAATAAAATTAGGACGATTGAGCTAAATATCAATAACAATAAAACAAAATTAATAAATGCTGAAATACAACTAAACGTTACACATGATAGTAAAATCGACTCCAATAATACAACTGGATTTCTGTGTGGTTCAATTTTGAGTTGCAATGATAATTGTCAGCATATAACTATTACTCAAAATAATGCGAAAACCCCGTTAAGTCGTGGATCATTAAAGCTGAAATTGGATTTAAGAAATCCTAAAAATAATTCAACTGTAAAAGTATGCTTAGAAAAAATCATGCTCAAAGATATTAATGGGAATAATGTTGAAGTTGAGATACCAGATCCCTGCGATACATCTATTTACATCAAAAAAGGATTGAGATAATGATAAGAATATTAAAAATCGTAATATTTTTATTTTTTATAATTGATTTATCATATGCTAATCCGACGGGAAATGCAGAAATCAGTTCTACTCCATCAACGCCAGAGATGGGCGATAACGCACATTTATATATAAATTTAAAAAGTGAAACAAATATAAGCAGTGTAGAGAATTTAGAGTTAACTTTTTCATCTAATAAAATATATGGAGAAATTAAATATGGCGGATTTTTGAAAATAATCGATTATTCCGATATATATGACGATATTAACGGAACCAATTTGGTGATTCAAACTAGCCCAGAAGGAAATTATAAAGAAGGCAGTATATCAGTTCCACTTATGTCAAATGAAAAAATAGAACTTAAAATAACTTTAGAAAACGTTACCCTTTTTGATGACAACGGAGAAAAAGTAAATTTTCTTAATTTACCAATTAGTTATTATATTAATTGGACTCAGCCGCGATCCTTAGAGGCAGGTCTTCCAAATAATACCCTAGAGGGGCAAAAACCCTTGAAGCTTATGGAGGCATTCAAAACCTTAGATAAATCTGATATATATAAAGGCGATTCAGTAAATACTCTATTTCTTATAAAAAATAATTATTATAAAGATATTGAAATTGTTAGTATAGATGATTCACTAAATACAAATAATAACGCCATCAAAACTGAAGAAAAATATAATATTAGTAAAACCTCTAAAAACATAATTAGTAATAGTATATCATGTTTTTCATTTAATAAAATCAATATATCTAGCAATGTTAAAATTTTGCCTTCTTCGATAACATATCGTGTCAAAGATGGAAGTGGTGAACAATATTCAATATGGACTGAGCCAATGTTTATAGAAATCAATGCCTTAAACAGACCGCCAAAAATCGAATATCTAAACGCAACCTTAATGGAGGGAACAAAATTCCGTTTCCAAGCCAATTTTTTTGACGAAGATGGATCAATAGACGAGTGCGAATTGCGTTCTAATAGAGATCCAACACTGAATTCCACGAAGATATATAAAAAATTATACAATTATAGTTTTGATAATGATTTTTATTCATCTTACGGAGAACGAGTAATAACACTCAGAGTCAAAGATAATGATGGAGCATGGACAGAAAAAGAAACCGTGATCAATGTAGAGGAACCATATATCAAAAAAGTTTATGTTTTCTTTTTCAATAGCACAATTATAATTTTCTTGTTATCTTCAACGCTAGTATTGATTCAATTAATTCTCAATCGAAAAAAAATAATCGAATGGATGCGAAGGCGCAAATATATCAAAAGTATAACACGCATCTGGTATAAATATGCATTACGAAGAATTATATCCGGAAAGAATTACTGGAACTTCCAAAAGACAACTCGTGAATGGCTTAATCCATTAAAGTATTTATTGGAGATAACTATTGTGATAGCGGTTATTCTTTATTTATCATTTAGGTTTATCGAATTGTACAATCTTTTTTTAAAATTAATTTCATACTAAAGCAAGTGGGTCTTACTTCGTCTTGATCACTTTCTGCAGGCATACTTTTCTCCTTGAAGGAAAAATCAAGTGGCCAGGATGGCCTTCAAATCCTCCAGAAATAGGTCAATGTTCTCCCGTGTCATATGCTTCATCAGTATCAGTCGCAGGGCTCTATTGGGCTCGCGGGTCATGGAAACATGCCAGCCTCGTTTCATCAGCTCCTCGCGCACTTCCGCTGGAGAGGGAACCATTAATGCCACCACATTCATGATGGGCTCGATCGCCGGCTGGATTCCGATTTCTCTTGCGCCTTTTACCAGATGGTGAGTCAGATCCATACAGTAGTCAACGATCTCTTTGAAGCCCTCCCGGCCCAGGTGCATCATCACGGCGTAGGTGGCTGCGGCTGCAGCCCCGCTCCTCGTGCCGGTTAAAGATGCTTGCCGGGCTTTGGTAAGATAATGCGTCTCCGTTTCCAGGGCACTCAAGCACTCCTGGCCACGGAAGAGCAGGCCGCCGGCAGGAATGGTGCTCATGCCCATCTTATGCGGATCGATGGTAATGGAGGAGACGCCCGGCACCGAAAAATCCCAGGCAAATTTTCTATCCAGGAAGGGAAGGACAAAGCCGCCAAAGGCTGCGTCCACATGCAGGTGAATGCCCCGCTCCACGGCCATTCTTGCTAACTGCACAATGGGGTCCACCTGGCCGAACTCGGTTGTCCCGGCGATGCCCACCAGGGCTACGGTTCTCTCGTCCAGCAGAGACTCGACCGACGATAAGTCAACCTTGAGATTCTCATCAAGCTTTGCCTTTCTTACTTCCAGACAGAGAAGATCTCCGATCTTGTCGAAGGAGAAGTGGGCCGAAGCGGGAACGACAATATTGCCGTCTTTTCTGCCCGCCTCATTCCTGGCCGCCCGGATGGCCTGAATGTTGGACTCCGTGCCGCCCGTGGAAACATATCCCGAGGCGTCCGGACAGCCCAGCATCTCGCCCAGCATCGAAACGACGCGCTCCTCCAGTTCAGAGACGCCCGGAAACAATCCCGGATCGCCAAGGTTAGTCTCCAGGAACATGTTGTGAGCCCTTATCGCAATTGGGTGGGGCAGGGTGCACATGGTGGACAAGAAGCGGTCATAGCTGTAGTCACGCGCTCTCGTTTCCGCCAGGATGCGCATTACCTCATCTTCGGAAAGGGCTTTGTCTCTCATTTATTTTGTCCCCATTTCCATTGGCTTTATTTCCTGTTTCTCAGGGCATTGAGCATAAGGATCTTCTCAGATCTAGCTACCGTTTCCCGGACCGTGGCCACGGCATCGATATTGGCCGATATGCTGGTGATGCCGATCTCCACCAGCCTCTTGGCCATCTCCGGGTACGATCCGGCCTGGCCGCAGATGGAGGTCTTGACTCCTGCTTCATTACAACGCTCCACCACGTACTCGATGAGCTTGAGTATGGCAGGATGCAGTTCGGAGTAGAGCCCGGCCACGTTCTCGTTGTTGCGGTCTACCGCCAGGGTGTACTGGGTCAGATCATTGGTGCCGAATGAGACGAAATCGATTCCATCCTCAATGAAGTCTTCAATGGTGAGCGCGGCGCCGGGCGTCTCCACCATGATGCCTAAATCGATCTTCTCCAGGTCTAAGTCCTCATCAACCATGATGGCCTTGGCCTTCTGAAACTCGCGAACGTGCTGTACCATGGGCAGCATGATGCCCACATTGGTAAGCCCCATCTCATGCAACTTTTTGAACGCCCTTATCTCCAGGCGGAAGTGATCCGTCTCCGTCAGGTCGCGCCGAATGCCACGCCAGCCGAGCATGGGATTGTGCTCGTGAGGCTCGCCTTCGCCGCCCTCCATGGCCCGGAACTCGTCTGTGGGCGCATCCAGGGTGCGTACCCACACCGGTTTGGGATAGAAGGCATCGGCCACGATCTTGATGCCCTTGACCAGTTCGGCGATGTACTCCTCGGTCTTGCCGTTCTTGATGTACCAGTTGGGTGTCTTGCCAAGTCCCAGGATCATGTGCTCTATGCGCAGCAGCCCCACGCCGTCAGCCATGGTATCGGCTGCCGCCGCCGCTCTATCCGGCTCGCTGACATTGACCTTGATCTCTGTGGCCGTCATGAGTTTAGTAAAGACCACGCCTCCACCGCTAGCTGCGGACGCAGGCTTGGCAGGCGCTGCCAGGGCCACGCGCCCCTCATAGACGATGCCTTTGCTGCCATCTACTGTGACCTCCATGCCTTCTTTCAGGATCGTTGTGGCTTTCTTAGTTCCCACCACAGCCGGACAGCCCAGCTCGCGGCTCACGATGGCTGCGTGGCAGGCCATTCCGCCCTCGTCGGTGACAATAGCCCCGGCGCGCTTCATGCCCGGAACCATGTCCGGCATGGTCATCTTGGTGACCATGATGTCTCCCTGCTTGACCTTATCCAGCTCCCTGCCGCTGGCAATCAGTCGCACGATGCCCGTGGCCCCACCCGGTGCGGCTCCCAGGCCCGTGAACAGAACCTTGCCGCTGGCGGCGAGCGCAGGCTCTGCCTTTTTGGCGTTATTGATGGTGGTGATGGGGCGGGACTGGAGGATGTAGATCTTGTCCTTCTCTATGCCCCACTCGATATCCTGGGGAATGCCGTAGTGCTTCTCCAGGATCTCGGCATATTTGGCGAGTTCAATTGCCTCGTTGTCTGTGAGAACAATGGCCTCTTTCTTCTCGTCCGGGACCTTGACCGTGACCGTTTTCTGGGTCTTGGGATCCCTGATAATCATGATCTCCTTGGTGGCGATGTACTTGCTTATGATGTTCTTGGTCTTTCGGTCCACGACGAAGTTATCGGGAGAGACGCTGCCGCTAACCACAGATTCGCCCAGACCCCAGGCGCCTTCTAAGACCACCAGTGCTTCGCCGGTGGAAGGCTCTGAGCTGAACATGACTCCCGCCTTTTCGGAGTCCACCATTTTTTGCACAATGGCGGAGAGGTTGACCTTATCATGCTCGAAGCCCTGCTCCACCCGGTAGAAGATGGCGCGTGCCCCATATAGAGAAGCCCAGCACTTGCGAACGGCGTTGAAGACATCCTCAGCTCCGCGCATGTTTAAGAAGGTCTCCTGCTGGCCTGCGAAACTGGCATCGGGCAGATCCTCGGCTGTGGCGCTGGACCGCACGGCCACGAAGACCTGCTCGCCCTCGCGTTTGCATAGCTCCTCATAGCGGGATTTTATGGCATTCTCGATGTCCTCGGGCACCTTGGCATCCATGATGAGCTTCTTGGCCGTCTGCTCGGCCCGGTGCAGCTCAGACTCTTGATTCACATCGACTTTAAGGGCCTCGAAAAGCTTTTTGGCGATGCCCGATCGGTTGAGGAAATCCCGGAAAGCTTGAGCCGTGACCGCGAATCCGCCAGGTACGGGAACGCCGATATTTATCATCTCACCCAGGCTTGCACCCTTGCCGCCCACTACGGAAAGATCATCCTTTCCTACTTTTTCCAGCCATACAACAGCGTCCATTAAATCATCCATCCACCGTCTGATTCTTCACTATATCTTCAGTATCTGCCCTCCTCTCCCTCTTTACATTATATGAAGCTTTCACACGATATACAGAATATATACAAAAGCATATATCCAGGAAAGGGCTGACACATCATTTGCATGTTTAAACGTTTTCGCGGCGCAGCAGCGGCAAAAGAGATGCTTCTCCTTCGTTGCTTGCCCTTAGAACGGACACAACTCTTGCAAACCGTGCAGGCGGCAGGCCGGGTTTTGTCGCAGGATATCGCCTCTCCCGTGAACCTGCCGGGCTTTGACCGGGCCGCCATGGACGGCTTTGCCGTAAGGTCCGCGGACACGAAGGGAGCAAGGCCCCACGCCCCTGTTTTTCTGGACAACTGCCGGCCTGTGCGCACCGGCATGCCTGTTCCTGGTGATTACGATGCAGTGGTAATGCTGGAGGATGCGTATTTGCGCGGCCCGATCCTGGAGGTCACGGCACAACTGCATGCTTACAAGAATGTCTCTCGCATCGGCGAGGACATCAGCCTGGGCGAAGAGGTCTTTTCTGAGGGCCACACCCTTCGGCCCCCGGATGTGGCAATGCTGTCGGCACTGGGAATTGACGAGGTGCGGGTTTATGAAAAGCCGAAGGTGGTCATCATCCCCACGGGAGGGGAATTGGTGGCCATCGGCGCGCGCGCTCTTGCCTCTGGCGAAGCTTACGAGATCAACGGGCTCATGGCCCGGCTTTATGCAGAAAAATGGGGTGCGACTGCAGAGAAAAGAGAGATAGTCCCGGATGATGAAGAACTCATTCGCGAGGCCATCTCATGCAACATAGATGCGGATATGATCATAATAATCGGCGGAACCTCCGTGGGTGAGAAGGACTATGCGCCAAAGGTGCTGGACGAGATGGGCGAGCTTTTTGTGCATGGGGTGCGCTTGCAGCCGGGAAAGCCTACCGCCTTTGGTGTCGTGGCCGGCAAAATCGTGGTCTGCCTGCCCGGCTATCCTGTGGCTGCACTCTCTGATCTCTATCTTTTCGTGCGGCCGGCACTGCAAAAGATGGCCCATCGCTCTGACCTTCAGCCGAAAGTCTCGGCAAGGCTGGCAAGAAAGATTCCCTCGCGACCGGGATATTTGAGTATGGTCAGAGTGGCCCTGCGGGGCGAACAGGCCGAGCCCATCATGATTTCAGGGGCGGGCATCCTCGGCTCTGTGGCTAGAGCAGACGGCTTCGTGCTGGTGGCCGAGGAACGGGAGGGGATAGAGGAGGGAGAGACGGTGGAAGTGATTCTGTTTGAATAGGCTTTATATAGAAGTTCAAACAACATCTAGCTGTTAAATTAGTATTTGTTGAGGTTAATTAATGGCTGGACAATTCGGTAGTGGCACACCTATTTACATTCTTAGGGAAGGCAGCCAGAGGACTGCTGGAAGAGACGCACAGAGATCGAACATCATGGCAGCTAAGGCCGTTGCCGGCGCCGTGAGGACCACTCTCGGCCCCAAGGGCATGGACAAAATGCTGGTAGACACCATGGGCGACGTTGTGATCACCAATGATGGCGTCACCATTCTTAAAGAGATGGATATCGAGCATCCCGCCGCCAAGATGATGGTGGAGATTGCCAAGACCCAGGACCAGGAAGTCGGGGATGGCACGACCACTGCCGTTGTGCTGGCCGGAGAATTGCTTAAGCAAGCCGAAGAACTGCTGGAGCAAGAGATCCATCCTACTGTAATTGCGGCAGGCTACAGAGCTGCGGCAGACAAGTCAATGGAGATTCTCCAGGGGCTGGCCATAAAGGTCTCGGTAAAAGATGAAGATCTTCTTCGGAAGATCGCCATCACTGCCATGACCGGCAAGGGCTCTCAATCGGCTCGCGATGAGCTGGCTGCCATGGCGGTTCAAGCTGTCCAGTCGGTAGTGGACGAGGATGGGACGGTCGACACCGACAACATCACCGTGGAGAAGAAGGTCGGGGGCGGAATCACCGACTCCATGCTGGTAAGCGGAGTGGTCATCGATAAGGACCGGCTTCACCCCAATATGCCCAAGTCCGTCGCCGATGCCAGGATCGCTCTCCTCAACGCTGCTGTGGAGATTGAGAAGACAGAGGTTGATGCCAAGATTCAGATCACCTCCCCGGATCAGCTGCAGGCTTTTCTGGATCAAGAGGAGAACATGCTCAAGGGCATGGTCGATAGGATCGCTGCCACTGGCGCCAATGTACTGTTCGTCCAGAAGGGCATCGATGATCTGGCCCAGCACTTCCTGGCTAAGGCCGGTATCTATACCGTGCGCAGGATTAAGAAGAGCGACATGGAGAAGCTGGCCCGTGCCACAGGCGGCAGGGTCGTCACCAGCATCCACGAGATCTCCAAGGAAGACCTGGGCAAGGCTGGTCTTGTCGAGGAGAGGAAGGTCTCAGATGAGAAGATGACCTTTGTGGAAGATTGCAAGAATCCCAAGTCCGTATCCATCATTCTACGCGGCGGAACTGAGCACGTGGTCGATGAGCTGGACCGGGCCATGGAGGACGCGCTTCGCGTTGTTGGCGTGGCTGTGCAGGACAAGCTCCTTGTTGCTGGCGGCGGCGCACCTGAGGTAGAGCTGGCTCTCCGGCTTCGAGCTTATGCTTCCACAGTGGGAGGACGCGAGCAGCTGGCCATCGAGGCCTTTGCCAATGCCATGGAGGTCATACCCAAGACCCTGGCCGAGAATGCCGGCTTAGACCAGATCGATTCCCTGGTTGCACTAAGAAGCCAGCATGAGAAGGGCGTCAAGAGCGCCGGCCTGGACATGGACACCGGTAAGCCCGTGGACATGTTGAAGCTGGGAGTTGTCGAGCCGCTCAGGGTTAAAACCCAGGCCATCAACTCGGCAGCCGAGGCCGCCATCATGATTCTGAGAATCGATGATGTCATCGCCTCCAAGTCCGGCGGACCGGGCGGCATGCCTGGCGGCGCTGGCGGTATGCCCGGCGGCATGGGCGGAGAGGACTTCGAGTAGGTCCTTAACCCCCATTTTATCTTTTCTTTTTTTCTCAAAGACAAATAATCTCGCTGATGCTTGAGGGCGGCATCAAACCCACAGATTAATTAAGCAAAATGTTTGATCCCCTAACTCAGAGGTAAATAGCATTATGCCGTCAACAAGCCGTCGCCTGGAATATTTCTCCGAATCGGTCATCCGCAAAATGACCAGAATTGCCAACACTTATGGAGCTGTCAACCTCTCGCAGGGCTTTCCGGATTTCCAGCCGCCAGAACCGCTTTTGCGGGCTCTTGAAGAAATAGCCATGAAGGGACCGCATCAGTATGCAGTAACCTGGGGCGCTCAAAATTTCCGAGAAGCTCTGGCTAAAAAGCAGTCCCGGTTTATGGGCCTGACAATCGATGCACAGAGAGAGGTCGTTGTCACCTGCGGAAGCACAGAGGCCATGATGACCGCTATGATGACGGTCTGCAATCCAGGAGACAAAGTTGTTGTGTTCTCGCCCTTCTATGAGAATTATGGTGCGGATGCCATACTATCCGGTGCCGAGCCTATCTTTGTGCCATTGCATCCTCCGAACTTCTCCTTTGATGAAGAAGAGCTAACAAAGGCATTTATGCAGAGACCCAAGGCTTTGATTCTATGCAATCCCTCCAATCCTACCGGGAAGGTTTTCACAATAGAAGAGCTGCAGTTCATCGCAGAGCTGGCTGATCGGTACGATGTATTCGTAATAACCGATGAGGTCTACGAGCATATTGTCTACAAGCCGTACAAGCATATTTATTTCGCATCTTTGCCGGGCATGTTCGAGAGGACCATTTCCTGCAGCTCCCTATCCAAGACCTATTCCATCACCGGCTGGAGGCTGGGATATCTGATAGCTCCGCCGGCAATAATCGACGGGGCAAGAAAGGTGCATGATTTTCTGACGGTAGGCGCGCCGGCACCCTTGCAAGAGGCAGCCGTCACTGCACTTGGCTTTCCTGATGAGTATTATGAGGGGCTGTGCGAGATGTACACGGAGAAGAGGGACTTCTTCATCAAAGGACTGGATGAGGAAGGATTCACTTACACCTTTCCCCAGGGAGCCTATTATGTGATGATGGATATATCCGAGTTCGGATGTCCTGATGATACCGCTTTTTGTGAATGGATGGCAAAGAAGGTGGGGGTGGCAGCCGTTCCGGGCTCCAGCTTTTTCCGGGAGGATGTAAGACATCTGGTGCGCTTCCACTTCGCTAAGAAAATCGAGACTTTAGAGGATGCCCTGCAAAAACTCTCCACATTGAGGAGCAAAGCCAAAAAAGGAATTGATTGAGAATCTCAGAAAAGCTGAGGCTGCTCCTGAGGGTCAACTATATGCCAGAGGTTATCTTCCCGTCCGTTTCCGAAGATATCTCCTGCGGCTTTGTCCCTGGATGAAAAGTAGAGCGGCCAGCCCATGAATGTAGTCTGCTTTGAGCCATCAGTTCTGGTTATGGTGGAAAAGTCAGCGTTTCTCAGACTATCCGGCACGGTTATCGTTTGGGCATAGAAGGGCGGCCACTTGGTGGCGCAATCGTCATAACAGGTGCTCACGCCACTCGCACTGCCGTCATTTGAGAAGTAATAAAGAGCAAAGCCGCTCTGATTTACCAGATAATTGCCCTGAAATTTATTCGCCGTGAGGTTCACGGTATAATTGCTCTCCGCCAGAGCCGAGATCGAGAGAATCGATACTGCAAGGAATAAGAGCACAAGCTTGTGGCTTCTTGACATGTTTTTCACCACCAATTTCTTATCGGCCTGATAATTAAGGATTTGCCATTGGCGATTCCATCTGCCCTCCAAAATATCTAAATATATTCAAATGTAATGGTTAATACTATGAGTTCCCCATCCCTGCCGTGCTCCTCGATAAATCCCATGAGGTATAAATTATGAGCTTTCTGATAGATCCGCCGTTGCTGCTGCTTTCTGGTTTGGCCATTTACCTTTTAGGGAAAAGAATGCAGTGGAGCAGACATGCAAAGATAGTAATAGGACTGATTATCGCCTTGATATTTATAATCTTCAGCGCTCTTCTCTATGCAGATATCATCCGCTGCACATTCCCATTCTTTTCCCACTTGTTGGGCTCGGAGTTTATGTTCCACAGCAATATCACGCACATCACCAAATCAATGGTTCCAAAGATTATTGTTCTATTTCTATTTCTGCTCTACCCGGTGTGGATCTTTGCAGGATATGCATCGGCGCTGCTTATAGAAAAGAGAAGGCGCATCTCCCCAGAGATATACACTTACTCTGATGTAAAGAGCAAAAAGAGGAATAAAGGCATTAGCAGCGCAGATACTATCACTAATGCTAATAGTAGAATCGATCGCACGCTATCGCTCCCATCGGTATATGCCGTTAAGAGAGGCAAGGATACCAGGAAGTGTGTGATGGACGCTATCGACTCCCTGGGCGGCATAGGTAAGTATGTGCAAAATGGCGATAAAGTGCTGGTCAAGGTCAACATCTGCGGTGGAGTGCCTGAGAAAATAGGGACTTTCACCAGCATAACGGTAGCTGATGTGCTGGCGGATTTGATTAAATCTGTCGGAGCCGAGCCCATCTTTGCCGATGCCGACATGGTCTGGGTCAAGTTCTGGCAGGCAGCGACCGATTCCGGCTATGTGGAATGGGCGAAGAAGAAAGGTGTTCGCCTGGTCAACCTCTCTGAAACCAAGATTGTGAATTTTGACTTCGGACCGGACAGTTCTCTGGGCATGGAAAGGGTCTCCATGGAGACGATCGATGCGGATGTGATCATCTCTGTGCCCACCATGAAGACCCATCTTCTCACCGGAGTCACCC
>Ga0209777_10006519_pt1 | contig 13136 bp, 9 predicted proteins | sample FrelakmetHBP12HB_FD_187147 | JGI IMG/M metagenome (GOLD analysis project Ga0209777, IMG submission 187147) | Freshwater lake sediment microbial communities from the University of Notre Dame, USA, for methane emissions studies -HBP12 HB (SPAdes)... | ecosystem: Environmental > Aquatic >...
GATGAATGCCCAGGCGCCCTCCGTGATTCGGGCATTCACTTCTTTCATTGCTGGCGACCCTGCATCGCTGCGCAGGATTTGTCTTATTATGATTAGCGCGAACACAATCCCGATAGCGATGCCGATCGCTACTACCCAGAAAATCCCAGGTAACATACTGGCCCTCCTTTAATGTAATTTTAGGCAAAAGAAAGGGATAGGCTTATAACCCATCCCCTCACATGCCTCATAGCTCGGCAAACACGCTTAATAATTTACCATGCTGGGGGCAGCCAGTCAAGTCTTCGCTTAACCAGCAGACCTGAATTTGAAACAGTAGGATAAAGTCCAATTAGCACTTCGCAAGGCCCTGCATCATCTGGAAGAATTTGCCTTCCGTCTTTATCGATGGAGCGATTATCACCTCGGTTTGATGCATTTCTTTGATATTGCGTGCCCCGCAGACGCCCATCGCAGTGCGCAGCGCCCCAATCAGGTTCTGAGTGCCATCGGTGACAGACGTAGGCCCGAAAAGTGTCTGCTCCAGACTGCCTTTTATCCCGACCTTTACTCGCGTTCCCCTAGGCAGGGCTTCGTGTGGGGTTGCCATCCCCCAGTGATTGCCTTTCCCGGGAGCTTCTTTCGTCTGAGCAAGAATTGAGCCCAGCATCACCGCATCGGCGCCGCAGGCGAAGGCTTTGCAGATGTCACCCCCATTGCGCATGCCACCATCAGCTATTATAGGGACATGCCGTCCGGTAGCTTTGAAATAATCATCTCGGGCAGCGGCGCAATCCATAATCGCAGTCGCCTGAGGGACTCCAACACCCAGCACCTCCCTGGTAGTGCAAGCCGCGCCTGGCCCCACGCCCACAAGCAGTCCGTTAATTCCAGTTTCCATCAGTTTGCGGCAGGCGCTATAGCTCACGCAATTGCCGACAATCACAGGTACAGGCAGTTGCTTAACCAGTTCCGAGAAGATGAGCCCGCGGTAGCTCTTTGAAACATGCCGTGCTGTGGTGACAGTTGATTGTACAACCAGAACATCGATTCCGGCCTCAATGGCGAGTGATGAGAGCTTTTTGGTGTTGGCGGGTGTGAGTGAAACAGCGCAGACAGCGCCTGTCTTTTTGATCGCCCTTATTCGGTCACCGACGAGGTTCTCTTTTATCGGCTCTGAATAAATCTTTTGAAGGAGTGCTGTGACTTCCTGCTGCGGGGCGTTGGCGATCTTATCCAGGACGCTGTCAGGATCATTGTAGCGTGTCTGTACCCCCTCCAAATTAAGAACAGCAAGCCCGCCAAGTTTACCCATCGCGATGGCGAAGCGAACGTCCACTACACCGTCCATTGCCGATGCCAGGATGGGTATGGAGAGATTAAGTTTGTCTATGGCGAAGCTTATATCTGTCTGATCAGGGTTAATAGTGATTTCTCCGGGAACAAGGGAAACATCGTCGAAACCGTAGGTTTGTCTCAAGGTCTTATGCTGGGAACGTTCCATAACTTGTCCTAATAAATGAGATTTTAGGAAAGGATATAATAAACAGGTATATAAAGTCAAGTAAAAGTTAAGAACCCCCGTAAGACATAAACGGGAGAGTGAATAGACTGTCAGTGAGCTATAAGATATAATCATTTTTAACATGTCAACGCTCTATCTTGTGGCTACGCCTATTGGCAACCTGGAAGATATTTCGCTGCGTGCTATCCGTATACTCAGCGAGGTGAAGCTTATTGCCGCTGAGGATACGCGCAGGACACGGCACCTTCTTTCCGCTTACAAAATCAAGACTCCGCTGACCAGCTATCACGAGCACAATAAGAAGTCGAAACTTTCTTATCTTCTGGAACGCCTTGAACAGGAAGATGTCGCTTTGGTCTCAGAGGCCGGCATGCCCGGCATCAGTGACCCCGGTTACGAATTGGTTCTGGCGGCAATCGAGCGGGATATACCTGTCGTTGCCATCCCCGGTCCATCAGTTCTGCCAACTGCTCTTGCTATCTCAGGCTTGCCTACAAACCAGTTTATCTATCTGGGCTTTCTCCCTCGAAAAAAGAGTGAACGGCAACGTCTTATTGAGTCAGTTGCGCAAGAGCCACGAACCATCGTCGCTTTTGAGTCGCCGCACAGGTTGCTGGACTCATTGAGCGACCTTCTTGAGGTATTGGGAGACAGAAGAATCGCTGTATGCCGGGAATTGACCAAGATCTACGAAGAGGTCTTCCGGGGAACAGTAAGCCAGGCGATAGCTCATTTCTCGCAGCCGAGGGGAGAGTTCACTTTGGTCATCGCGGGGTACAGCCATAAGAGAAGTGATAACGAATTAACAGACTATTTTATCAAAGAGGAACTTCGCAGACTTCGCTGCGAAGGGGTTACTGCCAAAGAAGCCGTGGCTAAACTCGCTGCAGTAACTCATTTGCCCAAGAAGGTGCTCTACAAGGCGTGGCTGGAAGTCCGTTAGCCTTTGGTTTTTTAAACTGCTTATGTTACAATAAACGATAATTGAAATCTCATGGCTGAACGTATTTTTATTGGAGTGGCGTGGCCCTATGCTAATGGGCCATTGCATCTAGGGCATATCGCCGGGGCGTATTTGCCTGCTGATATATTTGCTCGTTATCACCGTCTCAAAGGTAACGAGGTATTGATGGTCTCGGGCTCGGACCAGCACGGCACACCCGTGACCCTCCGCGCCGAGGCTGAGGGCAAAACCCCACAGGAAGTAGTAACTCGCTATCATCAGGGTTTCCTCGATTGTTGGAAGAAATTGGGGATCTCGTTTGACCTGTTTACCACCACTGGGACTCAGAATCATGCCCACGTTGCCCAGGATTTTTTCCTCAAGCTGCTCGATAAGGGCTATATCTATAAAAACACGATGCCTCTCCCCTATTGCCACAATTGCCGTCGTTTTCTTCCCGACCGCTATGTAGAGGGCACCTGTCCTTATTGCCGCAGCCCTAGAGCGCGAGGGGATCAATGCGACGATTGTGGTAAGCCCCTGAATCCTGTGGACTTAGTCGATCCACATTGCAGTATATGTAAGAGTACTCCTGAAATCAGAGACTCGGAGCACTTCTTCCTGCGTCTTTCCGCCTTCTCTGACAGGTTGAAGTCCTGGGTTCAGGAGCAAAGCCACTGGAGGCCGAACGTACTAAATTTCACGCTTCGCTATCTGACGGAGGGGCTCCGGGACCGCGCTATCACGCGCGATATAGAGTGGGGTATACCGGTGCCGCTGCCCGGCTATGACAAAAAACGCATCTATGTCTGGTTCGAGGCAGTGATTGGCTATCTCTCGGCATCTAAGGAATGGGCTAAATCTTCGGGCGATGGTGAGAGATGGCACAATTTCTGGCAGGGTGATGTCAAGAGCTATTATTTCATAGGTAAAGATAATATCGTCTTCCATACTATCATCTGGCCGGCAATGCTGATGGGCTATGAGGGACTCAATCTCCCCTATAATGTGCCTGCCAACGAGTTCCTTACCCTGGAGGGTAAAAAGCTGTCAACCAGCCGAAACTGGGCGGTATGGCTGCCAGATTACCTCGAGCGATACCCTGCTGACCCATTGCGATATCTGATGTCAGCCAATATGCCGCAGACATCCGATGCTGATTTCTCCTGGCGGGAATTTGTGCGACGCAACAATGATGAGCTGGTCGCTACCTACGGTAACCTTGTTCAGAGGGTGCTGACCCTCGCCTACCGTAATTTCGACCATTGTGTTCCTTCTCCAGGGGAGCTGGATGCTGAATCAAACGCTCTGTTAGAAAAGGCAAAGGTTACCCTTGGTACTGTGGATAGACTTCTTTATGGCTGCCACTTTCGGGAGGCGATGAGGGAAGCCATGGCACTGGCTCAGGAGGCTAACCGTTATCTCGACAATAAGGCTCCGTGGAAGAGAATCAATGAGGATAGAGATTCCGCGGCCACTGCTATTTTTACCGTTATTGGTGTACTTTGTTGCCTTAAGACCGTACTGTACCCATTTTTGCCCTTCAGCTCGGGGAAGTTACATCGCCTGCTCGGATTTGAGGGTGAGGTAAGTGATGGAGGCTGGACCTTCACTGTCCCCCAGGCAGGGCAAAGGTTGCTACCCCCTGAGCATCTGTTTGCTAAGCTAGATGAAAAGGTCATCGAGAAAGAGAATGCTCTACTCGAACAAAGCAGTTTGCATCCAGGCTAATATGCTAAGGATACGGAGGAAAGAGTTATGTGGCATCTCACACAGTTGGCTCTGAAAAATCGGTGGGTCACCTTCATTATAGTGGTTATGCTGGCCGGGGCCTCGATATGGGCTATTCTGGGACTCAAGCAGGAACTCATACCAAGCATCGAGTTTCCATACACAACGGTAGTCACAGTTTACCCTCAGGCTACGCCGGACGAAGTTGTGAATAAGGTCACTACGCCTATAGAGAATGTTATCTGGGAGCAGTGGGAGGGTAAAGGATTAAAGCATCTGACCTCGACCTCGGCTGATAGCATCTCTGTTATCTTCGCTGAATTTGAATACGGCACAAAAATGGATGAAGTGACGAGCACTATCAGCCAGGGCATCAGTAAATTAACTCTTCCACCTGAGGTACTCGCATTTCCTCAGATGAACCCTGGCATAGGAGAGAACCCTCGAATTGTGCCCATCAATATGAGCAGCATAATGCCATTGGTGGTCCTCAGCCTCAGTGGCGATCTCCCACCTGACCAACTAAAGCAGATTGCCGACACACAGATTGTACCTGTCCTGCAAAGTATCGGTGGTGTCCTCAGTGTGGAGACTGAGGGCGGCGAAAAGGAGCAGGTTGTAATCGCTCCTGACCCCGCAAAGATGAACGAGTTCGGCATTTCCATGTCTCAGATTGTGGGGCTCCTTAGCCCTAAGTACAGCTCTTTGAGTGAAATTGAGAATACAACCACAGGTAACGATGGTATTGTCCTCAAAGACATAGCAGGTGTTAGCAAAGGGCCGGCACCGGGGACAGCAATCACACGAACCAACGGCAAGCCTAGTCTGACTGTGACTGTGATGAAGGAAGACGAAGCTAACACTGTCGATGTGGCAAATGCAGTGGTGGCTAAAGCCGAGGAAATAAAGGCAAGCCTAGGTAGCGGGGTAGAACTAGCTCCTATGTTTGACCAGTCAGATTTCATTGAGGGCAGCATTAATGAACTGAGAGACAAAGCGCTGATTGGTGGCGTTCTGGCAATCGTCATAGTCTTTCTCTTCTTGCTAGCAGTCCGGGCCTCATTGGTCACCGCTATATCTATCCCGTTGAGCCTGTTAGTTGGTTTTTTGCTTATGCGCGCGTTTGGCATAACCATCAATATCCTGACCTTAAGTGCCATGTCCATCGCAGTGGGACGGTTGATCGATGACAGTATTGTGATGGTAGAGGTCATATACCGTCGTCTCCAGCGTGGCGAGGCATTCAGAGAGGCAGCAATCAACGGCTCTAAGGAAGTGGCGAACCCGATTACCTCGGCTACTCTGGCGACAGTGGCTATCTTCCTGCCCCTGATGTTTGTCGGCGGCATCGTGGGTCAGCTATTTATACCATTTGCCCTGACCATAACCTTCACTATGCTTGCCTCGCTGCTGGTGGCGCTGATGGTGGTGCCGGCTTTATCCAACTTCTTAGTGAGCGGTAAGGCCAAGGTTAAGGTTGGTGAGTCCTGGTACGTGAAGCTCTATACGCCGTCACTCAAATGGGCACTAGGACACCGTGCATTTACTTTGATAATAGCTATTGTGCTCTTTATAGGTAGCCTGGGTCTGCTCCCAGTTATCGGCACCTCATTTATGTCAGGTATGAGCGAGAAGACGCTGACGGTCGAAATACAGATGCCACCGGGGACCGATATAAGCGTTACCAGTGCCACAGCGGCCCAGGTTGAAGCACTGCTTAAAGAAAATAAGGGGATTAAGAACTACGACACAACTGTTGGCGCCTCAGCAACATCTCTAATGGGCGCCATGAGTACTGCTAGTGGGGGCGGCGACAACACTGCTACGATCAATGTTTACCTTGACCCTGAGGCAGATATGGAGAAAGAGGCTGAGACTCTGCGCCTTGCCTGCAAGGGAATAGCAGGGGGCGCAGGCATAGCCGTGTCTACATCATCGTCAGGGGGCGGAATGGGGTTCTCCGGATTAGAGGTCTCTATCCAGGGTGAAAATCAAGAAGCCCTTGCTAATACTACTACACAGCTTTTTGCTGAGCTTCAAGGGGTAAAGGGATTAGCTAATCTCGAAAGTGAGCTCACAATGGTTGTCCCTAAGCTTGATATAAAGATAGACCCGGTCAAAGTAGCAGCGCTGGGACTTACGCCTGAGCAACAGCAACAATTAGGGCAGGAGTTTTATCTGTTGATGATGGGGGGCACTCTGCCTAACAATGTAGCGGACATTGGTAATGAGAGTTACCCAATTTTCATTAAAGGGGTGGCGAACCGTTTAGGCAATGAAATAACAGTGGCCAAAACGTTAAGAGTAGGCTGGCCACAAGCTATAACCCTTGATAAGGTTGCCGATGTGGTGTTAACTGATGTGCCAACTCACATTAGCCGCACTGACCTGGCACTATCGGCTACTATCAGTGGCGCGATAACCGAAAAGAATGTAGGCGCGGTTAACCTAGCTGTTCAAGAAAAGATCGATGCGCTGCCAGCTCACCCCGGTGTAGAGGTAAAGATGGCTGGTGTAGCTGAGGAGATGGCAAGCACCTTCTCTCGCATGGGCATCGCCATAATCCTTGCCATAGTGATCGCTTTCCTCGTTGTAGCATTTATGATGCGCTCGATAATCAACCCGCTGATTATAATGGTCAGTCTGCCTCTGGCTTCCATTGGTGCTTTGCTTGGTTTGCTCATCAGTGGCAATACATTAGGTGTATCAGCGATGATGGGCGTGTTGATGTTGGTGGGCATTGTCCTCACCAATGCTATCGTGCTCATTGCCCTGGTGGAGCAACTGCGTAAGGGAGGTATGAGCACCAAAGAAGCTCTGATTCAAGGAGGACAGACCAGGCTACGCCCGATTCTGATGACAGCGCTGACCACCATTTTTGCCATGGTTCCGCTGGCTTTGGGAGTGGGCTCAGGAACTCTTCTAGCTGCTGAGCTGGCAGTGGTGGTCATCGGCGGGCTATTCAGCTCGACGTTGCTGACCTTGATAGTCATTCCGGTGATATATAGCTTAGTTGAAGGTCTGCGTCACAGGAAGGCTAAGGTTACCTAAGTCAATAAAACAAAAATGGAAGTGTTCCTTTGAAGAATTCGATATTCGAACCAGTTGAGAAAGAGCTCGTTCTCGTAGAGGATGGTATTAAGGCAATAGCTGACGTCGACTATCCCTGGCTTGCGGAGCTGTTGGATTACATCGTAAACAGCGGCGGCAAGCGGGTTAGACCGGCTTTAACCCTGCTTGCGGGTAAGATTAATAGTAGATTCAAACTTGATCTGATAATCCCTGTAGCGACAGGGGTTGAGCTTCTCCATACTGCCTCCTTGGTGCACGACGACACTATAGACCTTTCTATGAGACGCCGTGGCAAGCCTACGGCTGCCAGCATCTGGGGTTGGGGTATAGCCACCTTGGCGGGAGACTATTTATTTTCCAAAGCCGCCGAGTTTGTCTCTCAGGCTAACAGTGTTAGAGCGGATAGGCTTTTCGCCCAGACACTCATGGCCTTATGTACAGGTGAGCTGGAGGAGAGTTTCAGCAGTTTCGACCCGAATCAAACACGCGAGAGCTACTTCAGAAGAATTGGTAATAAGACAGCTTCTTTATTCTCGATGGCTACGGAGTCGGCAGGGATTGTCAATGATGCTACAGAAGAGGAGATTGGAGCCCTGAAGGCCTATGGTTATAACCTGGGGATGGCCTTCCAAATAGCAGATGACATCCTGGACTTTACAGCCGATGAGGATAAGTTGGGCAAGCCGGTGGCAAGCGACCTGCTCCAGGGACATTTAACGCTTCCTGCAATTATGCTTAAGGAACGTTACCCTGAGGATAACCCTATAAAGGCGATATTCGAAAACCGGGGCAAGGAACAAAGCCTTGAGCGAGCCATCGAGATGATTCGCAACTCAGGGATTATCGCCGAGTGTTATAGAGTGGCACAAGGCTTTACCTCAGAGGCATGTAAAACGATTAAGACTTTTCCTGACAAACCGAGTCGCAAGGCGCTTATTGAGATCGCAGATTATGTAGTCGAGCGCCAAAAATAACAATACCAGTTAACATCCAGTCTACAAAAGCAACTCTCCTCTCAACCGATCGAGGAATTCCGCTGATTTCACCTCGTGCTCAAGAAGATAACGGATGTATTCCCTTATCAGTTGCTCCAGTTCATGAGTTAAATCAGGGCTCATCTGCAGTCTACTGGCAGAGGTAAGATCGTTTTTGAGAAGGAACCTCATCACCTTGATGGCATCAACCGAAATCGAACGGACTAACTGTTCCTTCTTAGCGCAGTTGGGACAAATCACCCCACCGCCGCTGGCGCTGAAGAGGTTCTTCTCTGGCGCGAGGGGTGCTCTGCAATTCAGGCATTGGTAAAGCTCAGGCTGATAGCCGAGATGGCTGAGGAGGTGTAATTCAAAGTACCTGAGGACAAGCTCGTTGCTGTGTGCTTCACAGAGCCAGAGCAACGTGGTCTGCAATAATCTGTAGATAGGATAATTCTCGACCTGCTCAGCAGTGAATTGGTCTACTAACTCAATCACATAGATGGCACAGCTCGTGCGCCACAGGTCGCTTCTTAGAGGGAGAAAGCTCTCGATTGTCTGGCTTTGGGTAATTATGTCCAGGTTCTGTCCCTGAGCCAGCAGCAAAGAGCTTTGCGTCAGCAGGTCTAGGTGGCCTCCCAGCTTGCTCTTAAGTCTTCGTACACCTTTTGCTACTGCCCTGATCTTGCCCAGGTTTGGGGTATAGAAGGTGATGATGTTGTCGGCTTCGCCTAGATTGGTTCGCTTCAGGACAATTGCCTCAGTCTTATATACCCGCGGTCTAGTCATAACATTTCAAGGTGGCTGAGTCACCTGCTCTTGGGATTTAGCGAGAACAATCAAATCTGCCTCTGTCAGTTCCCCCTTACCATTCATAGATAATCTGTGAATGCTGTTCATAGAGCAAAATGGAATCAACCTGGGTTTTGAGTCTTTGTCAATGACACCAAAATGGAGCGCGCAGTTTTGAACTCTATCGAGATCGAAGTTGTAAGGGTCCATGAAATGCATGATCCCTATGGTAAGCCAAGTCCCCGGGAGCCAGTTTGTGAGCAGCGAAGTAATTGACTTGGAACTTCTAGTCGTTAGCAACTTAGGCATAAGCTTGAACCAGAGCTTGGGACTGATATGCAATATCGAGCTAGTTATGAGAGACCACATCATTCTTGGTCTGGACCATTTAAGCTCGAAGCCTTTGCGCATATTTTTATAGAGTTTTTCATTATCTATATAGCGTGGTATAGGTACCAGCTTGCCCTTTTCATAATCTACTATGGTTATCAGTCCACAATGGGGGTGAACGCAGAAATCCTGATTCAGACCGCCTTTGGTTATCATTCTAGCCAGCGTCTGATTCATGGGAAGGGAATAGAAATCACCCTTCTTAATTTGACCTTTGGTTTGTTCCTCAGCCAGCCTCATAACGTCTGAGTTGGTTATCCGCATCTCTTTTAACTTCGTTGTGTCTATCCTCCCCGAAAAGCTGACAGGCTGAAACACCAGAAACTTGATTATATCCGAGTTCTCGGCAGCGAATCTTATCATGTCGCCGACCTGATGGTCATTGATTCCCTTTGCTACTGTTGGGATGAGAGCGATTTTGTTGTAGCCTATTTTTCTGGCATTCTCTATTACCTTTTGTTTCAGTGGCCATAGGTCAAGGCCCCTTGCTTTTATGTAAGGTTCAGGAGTGACGCCGTCAAACTGCAAATATAGCCATGCTTCGAGGTCGCGAATTTTCTTAAAGTAATCGATATCCTGTGCCAGCCTCAGCCCATTGGTCATGATTAGAATGTAATCATAACCGAGCTCTTTCTCCATCTGTATTATCTCCGGCAGGTCGTCTCTCAGTGTTGGCTCTCCACCGCTGTTGCCGACCCCTCTAACTCTGAGGGGATGGTTGATCTCTTGAGTGTATTCCAGTATCGACCGTATCTGTTCCTTACTCAGGTCCCCAGCGCCGTTTTTTGCACCTGCTTGGGCGAAACAAATCGGACAACGTAAATTACATCTGTTGGTTATCTCGATGATAAGTAGCGTAGTGTGAGTCATGTGGTTCCGGCACAGGCCGCAGTCACGGGGGCAGCCAACTTTCGGTTCCCTCGCTCTGTGTAATCCAATACCATGATCTCTATATTGTTCTGCCCTCAGGTATTCTTTGTAGTCGCTCCAATAGACATCCTCGAAGCTTCCGTGGTCGGGGCAACTCTTCCTCATCAAGACTCGACCATCGACTTCCCACAACTCAGCATCCAAGACTCTCAAATCTTCGGGGCAAAGGGATTTTGTTGTTTTTATTAATTGCATGTGATTCACCTACACCAGATTTCTGTTTACATCTCCTGCCTGCCCTCAAGGGCGTGAGTGAGAGTGACTTCGTCTGCGTATTCCAGGTCACCACCTACAGGCAGACCGCGGGCAAGCCTGGTAAGCCGAACTCCAAATGGAGAGAGCAATCTCTGAAGATACATCGCTGTTGCTTCTCCCTCAAGGTTAGGGTTGGTGGCCAGGATAACCTCGCTAACAGAGCCTGCCTTGAGTCTCTGTAGAAGCTCTTTTATCTTAAGATCGTCAGGGCCGATCCCATCCATAGGGGAGAGCACACCGTGGAGCACGTGATAGAGTCCCCTGTATCGGCCGGTCCGCTCCAAGGCCAGGATATCCAGGGGCTCTTTGACGACACATATGATACTATGGTCTCGCTCCTTGCTGGCACATACAGCACATGGATTAGAGTCGGTAATGTTCTGGCATGAGGAACAAAGGACAGTTTTCTCTTTGACCGCAATTATTGCCTCGGCTAGAGCTCGTGCCTCAGCTTCAGGTATGCGTAGCAAGTAGTAAGTGAGCCGTGCTGCGCTCTTAGGCCCGATTCCGGGAAGCTTGCCTAATTCCTCAATCAAACGGGAGACCGGCTCAGCAGCAGGCACATATCCGATTCTCAACTCTCCAAATCCTTCCCAAATTTGAAATGTAAGGGAAATATCATATTACGGAGCTGTCTTTCTAAGATTAGAGTATGCCAGGGATCCTGAGCCCTCCTGTTATAGCACCAAGTTGGCTGGCAGCTAGCTCTTTAGATTTCTCCAGCCCTTCGCTTATTGCAGCCATCACCAGGTCCTCGAGCATACTCACATCCTTGGGATCGACGGCCTCAGGAGAGATTTTGATAGAGATTATCTTCTGCTGCCCGTTGACAACTACGGTTACCGCGCCGCCTCCGGAACTGGCCTGCACTGTGGTCTTCTCCAACTCCTCCTGAGCCTTGGCCAATTTAGCTTGCAACTGCTGTGCCTGGCGCAACATCGCTTTATTCATCATGTTTGTGCTCCTCTTCGATAATCCGGGCTCCCATCTCCAAAGCTGCATTTACCACAGGACTGTGTGGCCGCTGTTGGGGTTTAGTTTCCTTATCTTTCGGGGTAAGAACGCAGCGCACATGATAAGGAACGCCGAAAACATCGCGCAACTTGTCCTCCACCAGATGGCGATACTTGGGGTCCTCTATCTTACTCCTGTGAAAATCATGGTAGAAACCCAAGACCAGAGTATCACCTTCGAGAGCCACTGCCTCGCAAGCCTTTCTCAACAGAGCATCCAGAGTTCCACTGGAGCCTACCCCCCGACAGGCATTGATGAAATCGTTCCAGCGTTGACGAATCTGTTCGATGTTCTGAGGAGGCGGTTGCTTGGTAGTCGCAGCGACCTTTGTCGCTGGCAGTTCAGCGGTTACGGGCGTCACGACAGCACTTGGTTCTTTGGCAATCTCTGTTTTATGAGGCTTGATAGTGCTTATCGCTGGTTCTACATCGGCTTTTTTCTCAGGCAGGGCCTTCCTGGATTTCTCGGCAGCAGCCAGGGAGGAATCAACGAGAGCAAGCTCCAGAGGCAATGTGGACTGGGGGTCTGCGCGGAAATCAACCTGCGCGAATAGTCTTATTACCTTTGATAGCTCTCCCATAGACACATGAGCGCTGAGCTGCTTCATTTCTTTTACTATCTCCTGAGAAATGTCGGCTGCCTCTGCAGCACCAGCTTTTATCAGGAGAATCTCTCTTAAATAGTCAACAAGTCCTCGAGTGAATTGACGAAGGTCCACGCCATCAACAGCGACGCTGTTTATAATTGCTAATCCAGCAGCGATATCCTTCTTCAAAATATGCTCTGCTAATTGACGAACGCGCAGGTCCCCGCTTATACCCAGCTCGGCTCGAACCTGCTCAACACTGATATCTGAACCACGATAAAGGACAAGCTGCTCCAACAGGTTTTCAGCATCTCGGAGGCTGCCGGTGGCAGCTTTAGCGATGAGCGCTAGTGCCTGTGGTTCTATATTGATGCCCTCGTGGTCGCAGATCTCCTTTAATTTGCCTACTACAGCAGCCTGGGGCAAGCGGCGGAAATCGAACCGCTGGCATCTGGATATGATGGTCAGCGGCACCTTGTGAACCTCGGTGGTTGCCAGTATGAAGATTGCATGAGGTGGTGGCTCCTCAAGTGTCTTGAGCAGCGCATTGAATGCAGGCTCTGTGAGCATATGCACTTCGTCTATTATGTAAACTTTGTATCGGGCTAAGTTCGGAGCAAAATTTATCTTCTCTCGAAGGTCACGGATTTCATCGATTCCTCTGTTAGATGCTCCATCGATCTCTAACAGGTCCAGCGCCCGACCTTCATTAAACGCTTGGCACATGCTGCAGGAGTTGCAGGGCTCGCCCTTCCCGTTGGTGATACAGTTAAGAGCCTTTGCCAGAATCCTGCCGGTGCTGGTCTTGCCTGTGCCGCGGGGGCCGCAGAATAGGTAGGCATGGGCAATTCTCCCTGTCGCCAGCGCGTTCGCCAGCGTTTTTGTAATTGGCTCTTGCCCAACTACTTCAGCCAGGGTTTGAGGCCGCCACTTTCGATAGAAGAC
>Ga0209777_10006520_pt1 | contig 13130 bp, 5 predicted proteins | sample FrelakmetHBP12HB_FD_187147 | JGI IMG/M metagenome (GOLD analysis project Ga0209777, IMG submission 187147) | Freshwater lake sediment microbial communities from the University of Notre Dame, USA, for methane emissions studies -HBP12 HB (SPAdes)... | ecosystem: Environmental > Aquatic >...
CTTCCGACCGATACCGCCGTTGAAGCCATAAAGCACTACAAGAGGGCTTTCTCCATGCGTGTCATACAGGGACGGAACATAGAGGTCCTCGCGGCCGCGCTGACCTATGCGGCTTCAAGGCAGATGCGCATCCCCAGGACGCTGAAGGAGATATGCGCCGTTGCGGACCTTCCGGAAAGGGACGTGTTCAGGACGTACAAGTGGCTTTCAAGATTATTGCGCCTGAAGTGCCCCGTATGCAGGCCCGACGACTATCTTTTCAGGTTTGCCAACATACTGGAGCATGGCGAGAAGGTCAAGACGCGGGCGCTGGAGATCCTTTCCAAGATGCCCAATGACGGCAATCGCTCCCCGACAACGCTTGCCGCAGCCGCCCTCTATGTGGCCGGGCTGGAAAGCGGCGAGCACAGGTCCTTCAAGAAGGTCGCCACATTGCTGGGTGTCGGCGAAGCTGCGGTCAGGGAGGCTGTACTGGAGGTCGCGAAGACGGCTCAGGTGAACGTCGGGAACGAGCAAGTGAAGATGGGATTGAAAAAGGAACTGAACAGCCCGATACAATCGAAGAAAACCGAACTTATGGCATTCAGAACTTCAATGGGAGACCGGATGCCTGAACACATTTAGCTTTCGTTCAAAGCATCATTTATCTTTTTATCTAAAGATTTAACTATTTTTAATCCACGTTTACACATTTTTTGAACATCTGAATCTGGAGGTAAATGTTCTTTTAAAGAAGGATGCCCGACCTTTTTATTCCTAAAACTGTTAAATTGCTTCAAAGCTTCAAATTCTTCATCTATCAGGCTACGAGAATAGCATATATCAATTGCAGTATCCATATAGCGCAATCGGTCTTCAACTTTTTTCCACTTTCTTTTATGTTCTTCTACGTCATCTAGCTTAATTTCTGCAGTAGCAATTCCATTTTTGTTTAATATTAAATCTACTTTTTTATGACCTATATTTTTAATTTGATTCCTATAATAAAATAAATATTGTAATTGTATTGACAAAAGACTATGAATCCAGAAAAGAGCCTTCCAACAATTTAAATCTATAAGTTTTTCTATTTCACCAAGTGTTTTTACACCTATTTGTAAATCCATAAATTATATATGTTTTTGTTCTTTAAATTAGATGTATAATTAAGTGAAGTTATTAAGACCTTAACGACAATCCCGCCGTTACTCTATATTCTCGTCGGCAACCCCGCATTCTGCGCCCGCTTGGCGGCTTCGGATACCGAGATATATTTACCGCCTTTGAGCTTGGTTTCGATATCCTTATTGGAGGCATGACAGGAGGGGCAGCCAGTTAGAGCTTCTATGTAACCATGATTAACTCTGGTTGTTGAACTGCAACCAGCACGACATCTAGTCCTTTTGGTTGTGAAGGATTTTTCTTTAATAAGAACGGTTATGTCACCGGATTGGCATAAAGGACATTTAATTATTTCTTGTTCTATCATATTAATATTCATTTGTAATATTATTTAAACCCTAATAAAATAAGGCTTAAAATACGTGGAAATACAAAAGAAGAAATAAATACTAAATTTAAAATGTCTAAATTAGTTTAGAGTTTCCTTATTTTTCTAAATTCTCCAGCAGTATTCAATTCGTTTTTAAACCGTTCAATTTCTTTTCTATTTAGACCATAACCGTCATAAACCATTTTATTTAATTCTTCTTCTAGTTGTGCAACAGATTTATTCTCTTGTTTTGTTTTGATGATTTTGTCCACCAGCTTAACCACAGCTTCTTCATTAAATATTTTAATTGGTAGATTCTCTAAATAACCTTGTGTTAAACTTACGGTAAAACTCGATTTTAGAATGTAAAACAATTTAATATAACCATCTAATAACTTTGAATTTAATAAACCGAGGATATATTTCAATTTTACGTTTTTGCTTTTAGGAATTAACATGTTCACTGTATTAAATGTATATAATTGTTTATCGTCATAAACCGCTGTTACATTTGAACCAACTCGTTGGAGTATTATCTTTTCCTTTGATAGGAATGCCTTTTGATCTCCTTTTCTAGTTAGTATTTTATCATCATATGGAATCCAACGTATATTTTTGACTCTCCATTTTTCTATATCCTTCCCACGAACAGCAGGAACATAAGAATTATTAATTTTTTCAGATTTAATAAATTGTGTTGGAAGGTTTAGTCCAAAACAAATGATATTACATAATTCTTTCAATGGCTTAGAATCCCTTTGTAGTGTTTCTTTTATTGCTAACAATTCTATATCTAAAAATAATGGAAATACATAATCTTGTTGTTCCCAAAATATCTTTTGGGGTATTTTTTTAATATCGTAAGTTTCATTTATAAATTCATTTCTAGAAAAAATATCTGGAACGGCTAATACTATGTTATTATCTCGCTTTAACTTATCTATCTCTTTTCTTAAAGTGATAATGCACATTTCACCAGTTACTTGCTCAAAGGCGGATTTTACATCTAAAATAGATTTAATTATTGAATTTTCCAAAATATATTTTCTTACTAATTTATAAGACTCAACTTTTAATATATTCTTATGAACTATTTGTGAAAAATAACCTTTCTGATTTAATAATTTAATACTTCTCTCTGTAAACATCATAAATGTATTCAGTTTAATTCCACCTTTTGTTGATGTTAATGATGAATCGGCACAATAATATAAACTCCTATAAATTTTCCTATCTAAATAGCTTATTGATGGATTATCTTTAGTTCCACGTTGATGAACATATGGTGGATTTTCTAATACTATGTCAAACCCGCCAGAATTAATTATATGTCCAAAGTCTACTTTCCAATGAAAAACTGAAAGGTTTTCAAATTCTTTAATTGATATTGGTAGATTTTTTATATCATGATTAGGGTCAATTTTTTTGTTTAGGTAATTAAAATATGACTTATTTACGCTAGAATAAATTGACTTTCTAAGTTTTTCTAAAATTTCTCTTAAATTTTCTGCTTTTAATCCATGAGTACTTCTATATATCTTATAAACCAAATAATATGCTTCGATATAGTCTTCTAAAGAATATTTTTTTAATAATTCTCTAGCCTTTTTAAGACTTTCAATCTCATCATTGCTAGAAAAGGCAATTAATCCAGTAAAAATACCATTTATTTCATCGGTTAATGGAGATTTTAGGGAGATTTGACTTAAATTTTCGTCCAACCATCCAATTAAACTATTTCCTACCCGTAAGTTATATTCTATATTTGGTAATGGATCAATTTCTTTCAATATTGGTGTTTCAGAAATTAGCCATAGCCATAATCTTAATTTAGATATTTCACTCGCTCCCGCTAGAATATCTATCCCATAAATATTATTTGTTATAATATCAAATTTTATTTCGTAATTATCTATTTTTTTCTCTAGTTTGTAATGAAGTCTTCTTTTATAATAAAAAAGTAATTCTGCAGCTTTAACTAAAAAGGCGCCGGAACCGCATGCAGGATCTACTATAGTAATTTTATTAAGTATGTCCAGAGCTTGTTTAGATTCTTCTTTAGTTGAAGAATCTACAAAGTCATCAAAACTAGTTTGATTCTTACCTAATCGCTCGAATAATACAGGAAGTATTGTAGATTTGGATATAAATTCTGTTATTTCTTCTGGAGTGTAAAATACACCCTTTAACTTTCGTTCGGTTGTTTTTTTACTTACAACATCTTCTGCTTCTTTTTTAAATCCAACACGTTCCCATTCAACAACAGATCTTTCATAAATATGGCCTAATATTTCAGGAGTTAATATCTTCTCTTCGTTCTCTTCTGTTGCTTTTACATCTTCAATAATCCAATGGTAACTATTCAAAAATTCAAAGATTTCTTCCCATTGACTATCTTTTAATCTAATATCTAAGTCCTGCTCTAGAATATCTGGCCTAAATAAGCCTCCGTTTAGATATGGAATTGATATCTGATAATCTCCAATTTCAAGAACATTCTTTCCTTGAGAATTAAAAAGGTGAAACATATTTTTAATATTCTGTAAAAAACCTCCCTTTTTCAATAATATTTTTCTAAACAGAGTTTCTCCAGATATTTTTCTTCCATCTTTGAATTTTATAATTCCTTTATGACATAGGAAATAAATAAAGAAAAACCTATCAAAGACTTTCTGTGCTATTAAATATTTCTGCACTGGTGCAACATCATTTTTTATATTTTGCACGAGAATATTTCTTTTCAGTTTGAAAGCCTCATAAAATTTACCAGAATTATCTTCCGTCTGAAAAATAACATCCAGTGATTCTTTAATTCTATTTAATTTATCTTTTTTGAAAACATTCGTTTTGGTTCTTTCCGAATATATAAAATATTTTGTCTCACCAAAATTCCTAAAAAATATTATTTTATCATTAAAAATTATAATGCAATAACATAAGCCCCGATCTATTAGAAAATGGTCTTTTATTTCCTTAAGTTTCTCTTCATCAGAAATTTCGTAAACAACAAGCAGTTTTCTTTTATCTATCTTAAAATATGTTCCGTCTTTGTAATCTTCATCGAAATATTCTTCTCGTTGAAAACCTTTCTCCTTCAGGAAATCAATAACCTGCTTCTTTCCGGCTAAAATCTCTTGTACATCCATTACTATTCCTCTATGAATCCTATTACAAATAATGACTCTTTTTTAGTTTCAAGTTTTTGCTGAATATCTATTTTTGTAAAGCTTTCCTCTAGCTCCGTAACCCATTGTTTAATTTTTTCTTTTGTAATTTCCTCTTTAATTTTTGTTTTTATGTTTTTTACGATTTTATCAGTAGTGCTTCCGCATTTTTGCTTTATCTGTTCAAGGACATCTTCAAGTTTTGAAATATCTGGATACAACTCAACTAATTTCTCCAAAGCTATGAAATCTAGTATGTTATTTACCGATTTGTCTACATCATCGTTAAAATATTTCATTATTAGGTCTTCCTTCTGTTGCTCACTCCTGAATTGTTCAAAAGACTTTAAATCTTCTTTAAACCTTTCTTCGAAATTTAATGTCTTATTTTGTTCAATAATTTCTTTATTAGAAAGTATTTCTTCGTTATACGACGTCACATCTTTAGATATAATACATAATCCTTTTTCTCCCTTTAATATCGAATAATTTCTTCCAGATGGAATATTAGTTTTTTCCAAATCTTCCCTTTTTATATTATATTTCTTGATACCTTTTTGCAGAAAAAGTAATATTGGTTTCGAATAATTAAGAGTAATTTCCAATTCTTTAAAATTACCTTCTCGTACGTTACTTCTTAATTTTTGTAGTATCTCTAAATAAATTCTTGTATCTTTCGCTCGCCTTTCAGTCAGAAGTTCCTTTTCTGTTTCAAACCAAATTCTATATTCAATGCCCACGAATCTTATAATATCTTTAATCCGTAATTCTAATCTTTCAACAAGCTTCAATTCTACATCAATATCATCATCCGGTCTAAAATTTAGAACATCTATTTCTTTTGGTTTGTCTAATCGTGTGGCTCTACCTATTCTTTGAATAATTTTAACCGGATTATATGGAATATCAAAATTAATTACTAAATCTGCCCCGCTTATATTGAAACCTTCCGATAACGTATCGGTAGTTATAAGTATTCTTAATTTATCATCTTTAATATTAAATTTTTCTATTATAGATTGTTTGTTTTTTGTATCTGAATCAACAAATCTTATTTCATCTATTTTTACAGAGTCTTTTAGATATTCTTTTATTGCCCGGAGAGTATCCTTATATTGTGTAAATATCAGAATCTTCTTGTCTTTGTTATCACGAATAATGTAATTTAATTGATTTAGTTTTTGATCATTTCGAAATAACAATTCCGAGCCTTCTTTCAAAAAAGGTTCTAGTTTTTCTATTTGATAATTTATTTTATTTACATCTGTTTTTAAATCCTCAAGTATTTTTAGGTGTTCCGCTCCTTTTCCTGCATCTATTTTTTCTATAACCTTTGTTAATTTATCTTTAAAATCTAAATCAAAAATAACTTCAGTATCATCTTCATCGTCGTCACCATATTCCTCTTCTTCCAGATATTTTATGTTTCTCTTCTCAACGGCATTTAGTACCATTGTACTTCTCTTGGATATCCTCTTCAATGTAAGATAATAAGCGGTAATATCGCTTTCGAATCTTTTGTATAGAATCCATTTAAAGAAACCACCCAAACGAACACCTTTCTCTGGGTCTAAAAGTCTTAAATGTGCCGCAGATAGACTTGTAATAAAATCTACGATACTATTTACAATATCCTTATAGCGAGAATCGAGCTCATATGTAGCTTCTTTGACATTTGGATCCTTTATCTGTGTTATATCTACTCCAAAAAATGCTTTAAGTTCTTCTATGTTTTCTTTTGATGTTTTTATTGTTTCTCTTGTAGATTTAACGAACATTTCTTTTTCGATATCTTCCTGTATTTTGGATAAATCTTCCTTTTCCTGTTTTGTCAGGTCATCGTATTCTTTATTTTTAAATATATTTATAATATCCCCCAATTCTCTAACCATCTTATCAAAAAGTAGGTTTTGTCCCTTTCTATGAAATAATCTGACTATATTCAATAAATTATCCAAACTAGTATTAATGGGTGTTGCAGTTAAAAATAATATCTTGGAATTTCCATTTTCATCTATTATCTTTTTTATATTTCTTGTGCGGTAGGCATCAGGATTCCTATAATTATGTGCTTCGTCTACTATAATCAAACCATAATTTTGGGTATATTTTCTAAATTTAAAACTAGCTGGAGTGTCCGATAAAAGCCCCATAGAAACTAATTTAACTTTATCGTAAATTCCGAATTCTTTGAGGTACCGAGGCCATTGATCTTCGCTATGAATCAACCCAGCAGGGGCGATTATCATTACTTTTTTATCATTATTTAAGAAATATTTCGCTACGTGAGCAGCAACATATGATTTTCCCAAACCAACTGAAGAGGTTAGAAAACATCCTCTGTAACCCTTTGTATTGAAATTGTTAAGGACTTTAAAGGAATCAATATATTGAAAATAAGGTAAGTTTGACTTTTTGAATTCTTCAAATAAATAATCTGCATTTAGGTATTTTATTAATATTTTCAAGAATTCTTTTGGCTCTATATAAATAAAGGTATTTTCTAACTCTTCTTTAAACTTAGACTTTTCAATGGCCTCAGCGATTGCTTCTGCAACTTTTAATTTTTCAAACTCTTCTGTTCCTTTATTCCATAAAGCATCAAACCATTTTTCTACATCCTCTAAATCTTTCGGATCTGTTATAATCGTATTTAATTCTGTATTTCCTACAAGTCCACTCGGAGTTAGATTCGAAGAGCCTATTATTCCTGCTTTGTATCTGTCAATAATATTTTGGGCTTCCGCATTTCTAAGGAATAAGTATGCTTTGCTATGCAGCCTTTCGGGATTCTTTTCATCACCGAAGTAAACTCTTACCTTAAGAGTTTTATACTCTTTCACTAATTGATAGAATAGTTTTATTGCAGGTTTTGTTTGCTCGTTTATATCAAGTTCGTTGAACTTGTCTTTGAAAGCTTTAATTAATTGTTCCTTAGTTGGTTTTGTTGTCTCATAACCCATTAAAATTTTGATTTCTTTTAATTCTCTTAAGGAATTAATTATTTCAACTAAGCCTTCAATGTAAAAATAACCTACTGCACACTTGAAAGCTGTAGAATCTTGTGCAATAATTTTAAGTGCATCTTTCATATTTAGAGATTTTACTCTTTTATTATCTATTAATTTTCCGTCTTTTAATAAGTGATCAAAATCTGTCATCTCTTCGCCCAATCCAATAATATCGTCCCATAATTAAAGCTTTTTCGTAGCTCCTTATTCCTCAACTTCCTTTTCGTCGCAGAGGTCCGTGAAATTGCACCATTTGCAGGCGTCATACGACGGCGTGGCCTCGAACTGCTCCTTGAATACGCCTTCAATCAGCTGTTCGAAGCGCTTCCTCTGCTTTTCCACGCTTTCTTTGGTGGGTAGGTAATCCACCATCTTATTGGGCTTGATATAGAACAGCGAGGCCTTTTGCGGTAGCTTTCCGTACTTGCTCAATATGGCCAGGCAGTACAGGTTAATCTGTAGGTCTTCTATGATGCTTTTGCTGTTCATTTTCGGGTAACCAGTCTTGTAGTCTATTACCAAATATTCGCCGTCCCTCGTCTTTTCAATGCGGTCTATGCGGCCCTTGACGGTTCTTTCCCCGAGCTTGAAGCTGAACTCCATTTCGACGTTAACAACTTCGTTTTTGTTGGTTTTTTGCCACTCAAGGTAGGTGTCAATGAGCTTTTCGGCCTGCTTCTTGTCCTCCTCTTCCTTCTTCTTTGACTGGTAGGACGAAGAGTCCCAGAACTTCCCGAGCATCTCCAACGCGGTCTTTTTGTCCGGTTTTTTGCCTTCCTTTTCCCGCTTCGTCATTTCCTCCATGACCTTATGCACCACGCCTCCTAGGTCGGCCGCCGGGGTTGAAAACATGGGCACGTTCAATACGTAACCGAACTTGTACTTCAGCGGGCATTCGTCGTAATTGCCAAGCGAGGACGCTGAAAAGTGCTGCTCCTTCTTGACTATGGGCATACGCTTTCCTTCAAACAGGAGCGTTATCTTCTTGTCGTCCTCTTCTACCGAAAAGAAGTCCTTTTTGTCGAATCCGTCAAGTTTGCCCGTTTTTTCAATGAATTTGATCTTTTCAAGCTCCAGCATCTTCTGCAGGGCCGCCTTCAGCTGCATCTGGTTCACCGCCTTTGCGGCCTGCTTCTGCAGCTCGTGTTTTGCCATTTCTATCCGGCTTTGGGCGCCTATTATGCTCTTCTCCGCCTTTTGCGCCACGCTTACCACATCAACCAGCGGGTTGCTGTCGTACTTTATGGACTTATCTTCTTTTTTGTCGTCTTTCAGGAACTTTGACGGTTTCGTGGGGTTTACGTTGTCCCCATACCTCTCAGCCAAAACCAGGAAAAGCTTCTGTTCCGCCCTGGTCATTGCGACATAGAACAACCGCCGTTCCTCCTGCGTGAAAAGCTCCTGTTCCTTTTCAGTGGTTTTCAGGCCTTTTGACAGGTCATTGGGTACGTAAAACGGCTTTGACTGGTACCTTAGCGGGAACCTGTTCGTAGCCAGGTCGACTATGAACACGACCGGGAACTCCCTGCCCTTGCTCTGGTGGACCGTCATTATCTTTACGCTGTCCCTGTCTTCGGTTTCCTCCAGTTCTATCTCGAACCCTTTCAGCATGTCAACATATTCGAGAAAATCATGAAGATGCAGGCCTTTTGATATCGACTCGTAATCCTTCGTTATTTCATAAAACTTGTTGAGAAGTAGCCTGTTCTTCTGCTCCTCAACGGTGTCTTGGAGGCTGTTCTTGTACAGGTCCGTATAATTTATCATGACCTGATAGACCAGCTCCGATACTGTGGTCTTTTCCTTCAAAACGAAGAGCTTGTTCAACGTATCGACTATTTCGAGGACATGCTCCTTCTGGCTTCCCAGCAGCTTGTCGGCTTCCTGCATGCATTCGAAGACAAAGTCGCTGGTTTTATCATTCCAGGCCTTCTTTTTCGCGTGTTCGTTTATCCTCTGGACGTTTATTTCATCGATGCCGGAGATCTTCATTATCCTGTTCAGGTTGATTCCGGCCCAGGCGGGGCTGTCTATTATGGTAAGGTATGATATCAAATCCCTTATCACGGGCGTGGAAAAGAACTCCACTTCTCCGACGAATTCGCACGGCATTCCGTTCTTTTTCAATATTTGGTCGTACTTTACCCCTTCCATGCGCCTTCTGCTCAGTATCGCTATGTCCTTGTAGGCCAGGGGCCTTTCCTTCTGCTCCGCCCTTGAAAAGAACTTCTTTCCCACGAGCTTTTTTATCTCGTCCAGGACGAACTCCGCTTCGGCCTCTTCGCTCTCGCACTTTGCGGCGACGATCTTGTCGCCCGCCTCGTTTTTCGTCACAAGGGGCTTCTCCTCCCTGTTCGGGGCGTTCTTCATCAGCTGCATTGCAAGGCCGAGGATGTTTTTGGAGTTCCTGTAATTATGGTCAAGGATTATTTGCTTGTGCTTTTTGAAGTGTTCCTTGAAGTCCCTGAAGTTGGTCAGGTAGGCTCCCCTGAACCTGTAAATGGACTGGTCGTCATCCCCCACGACGCAGATGTTGTCGCCCGCGAGCTGTTTCAGCAGGTAAAGCTGGGCATAATTGGTGTCCTGGAACTCGTCAACAAGGATGTACCGGTAGCGGTCCTTGTACTGCTTCAGGACCAGCGGCTTTTTTCCCAACAGGTCCGAGGCCTCATGTATCATGTCGTCGAAATCAAGAAGCATCTCCTTCCTCTTGTACTTTTCATAGGCCTTGTACACCTTCAGGAGGTCTTTCAATTGGTTAACAAACACCCTTTCCTCATCCGGTAGCTTTTCCTTGTCCTTTTTGACCAGATACGTTTCGAGTTCTTCCGGCGATATGAGCTCGTCCCTGAAAGCGCTTATTCCGTCAATTACGGATTCTATGACTTCGGCCGCGTTGTTCCCGACCTCGATGTGCTCAAACCCGAAGCTGTCCAGGTTCTTCACCCCCCAGACAAGCTGGTTTGTCCTGCTCACTATTCCGGAAGAAAAGCTTATGCCGGAATCAAGAACATTGTCCTCCAGCACTTCCAAGCAGAAGGAGTGGAATGTGCTTACTTTCAAATCCGATATGTCCATCTTTTTTTCAAGCCTATCCGACATCTCTTTGGCAGCCTTGTTGGAAAACGTCAAGGCCAGTATGTTTTCCGGCTTTACGCTCGTCTTAATGAGATGCAAGACCTTCTCGGTTATCACCCTTGTTTTGCCAGACCCCGGGCCGGCAAGAATTATTACGGCTCCCTTCTCCTCTACCGCCCGTTGTTGCGCAGGATCCAGCTTTTCAGGCATGAACGATATTCATGGGGCTAATTAATATGCTTTCGGACGGAGATTGCAAACCATATCTTCCGCAACCGCAATACCCTTTAAACTTAGGTCTAAATTAACAGTCGAGAAGTCGTGGCGGGGACGAAACTCATGGCGCATGATTCGCTCCCTGCCCACGGCGCTAATAAAACATTTCCTTTTTAATCTGGCTTTGCAATATTCTTCTATGTCACACCCTTTGCACGAAAAGCTAGGAAAAGCCCTATACAAGCGATTCAGAGAATCCGTCAAAAGAGATCGGGCTTGCAAAGGGAAGCAGCTTGTACAATTATTCGGTTCAAAAAATAAGGAACAGGAAAAGGAATTCTGCATGGTTGACATGTTGATACTGAAGAATGACAAGGTCAAAATTATCATAGAAATTGAGGAATCGGATATAATACCGGTACATATATGCGGAAAGCTCCTTGCATCGGCCCTGTCATCGTGGTATATTTACAAACGTGCACCCTATCCGATGGATGACTCCGTATCGTTCGTTCAGGTAATAAAAATACCCAAGCCGGAAGGAAACACGTCGAAACCCAAACAATGTGAAAACATAGCAAAATCCATAAACAATATACTTCCCATCAAAGGCAGCAAAATTAAAAGATACAAACTTTTTACAGACGTAAACATAAATAAAATCGTAGACTTCATAGTCGCGGAATATAATTCTTAGTTTATTTCCAAACCCTCCTCGATAGTTTCCCCCGTCAGAAGTACCCCCTAATCTTCTCCGCCAGCTCAGTCCTCGTGACGGTTTCCCCGTACTTCTCGTAAAGCGGCTTCAGGCGGTGGTTCGTGACCAGGAAGAAATATCTTTCCCCGTATTCCTTCTTCAGGAGTTCGGTCTTGTTGTCCATCTTCTTCTGGTCCCTGAGAGTTTTGCCCGTTTCGACCTCGACGGCCACCTTCTTTCCGAACTTGTCCTCAAAGACCACATCGGGCTTGACCGTCTGGAAAAGCTCCACATTGTCGGTGAATTGGCGCGCTATCTGTTCCGTATACCTGACCAAAAAGAGGTGCTTTATGCTTTCTTGGTAAGTCGGCACATTGGGCTGTATGAGGTACCAGTCCCCTCTTCCCCTGCCCGTGGGCTGCAGCGTGAAAACGTATCCCTTGCTCTCCAAGATGCGTACCTGATCCTTTGTGAGGTCTTTGGACATGTAGAGGGTTTTGGTCGTATCGAAGTCCTCGGCCTCGGCATTTGGTCCTGTTTGTGTCTCTCCTTCGCGTGATTTCGGCCCGCTTGATTGCGGCTTAGGTACGGCTGCGTGCGCCCTACCCGGCGTAGTATTGACTAACCGATCCTCGTTGGGCGAGGCGACCACCTTTATCGGCATATGCTCGGTATCGGCTATCATCAGCCCTTCGCCCCTGCCAGAGCTCATGAGTATTTTCCTCTCGTTTGCGTTGAAGTTCAACGCCCTCACGACTGCGTCTATGACTGCAGGGTCCTGCCTGAAGAAGTATTTGGAGCTCGTGTTGGCCAGGATGGACTTGCCTGCCTTTGAGCCCACGAGGTCGTTGAGCTCTTGCACTATCAGTAGGAGCGACATATGGAACTTTCTCGAGGTCTTGACCATCTCGAGCAGGAACGGCGCTTCGTCAACCTGCGAAAGCAGCGACCACGCTTCATCGACTACGACCATTTTTGGGTTCGGGTCCTTACGCATGGTGGAGTAAACGTAGTCAAGTATCATGTACATCATTGTCGGCCTTACGGCCCTCGGCAGGTCCTTAATGTTGAAGCTGATTATATTGGCGTCCGCGTTCATCCTCGTCCTTTTGTTCAGGAACGAGTACGCGCCGTCCACATACGGCTTGAGCCTCATCAACAGAGATTCGTATACCAACCCCCGTTCCTTGCTGTTGCAGGTTTTCTTCAAATCTGCGAGTATTTCGTAAAGGTCCTCTATTACGGGCGGCTCTCTCCGCCAAGTCGATTTGTCGTTGCTTATGCCCGCGTTTTTGTAAGCTATACTTATCGCATCGTCAAGGAGCGACTTCTGCGGTATGGACATGTTGATGTTCTTCTGGCCCGAGCTCATGGTACCGAGCATTATGACGAGCACGTCGAGGAGCGAAAGCCTCTTTTCATCGAACGGGTAGTCCATCAGGTCGAATATGTTTATGACGTTCTCCGACTCCCTCGATATGACAACTTCCTCT
>Ga0209777_10006521_pt1 | contig 13130 bp, 13 predicted proteins | sample FrelakmetHBP12HB_FD_187147 | JGI IMG/M metagenome (GOLD analysis project Ga0209777, IMG submission 187147) | Freshwater lake sediment microbial communities from the University of Notre Dame, USA, for methane emissions studies -HBP12 HB (SPAdes)... | ecosystem: Environmental > Aquatic >...
ACATTACTGACACAGAATCTCACTGAAGCAGCAGTACACAAAGCAGGGCGCATGATCGGCAAGCTGCATACATCAGGTATTATACACGGCGATCTCACGACAAGCAACATGATCCTGCGTGAGAACGATGGTGCTTGCGTACTGATCGATTTTGGGCTTGCACTGGTAAATTCCGAGATCGAGCAGCGGGGCGTAGATGTTCATGTCCTTTTCCAGACACTGGAGAGTACGGCACCAGATTGTGCTGATTTACTAAAAAACGCGTTTGCAGCGGGATATGCAGAGACGTTTGCAGGGGCTGCAGATGTCATCACCCGTGAGCATGAGATCGAACTGAGGGGGAGATATTTATAATACTCACCATGGTTACGAGCAACACGAATAAGGCAAGGGAGGTTGCGGAATTTTTCGGCGGTTCACTTGATGTGTGCCATGTACCGCTCGATATTCCCGAACTCCGCTCTGCTGATGTATCTGAGATCTCCCGGCAGAAGGCGCACTATGCATTCAATCATCTCCTCACACCACTCATCGTGGATGACACCAGCTTTTCCATCGATGCGCTGAATGGATTTCCCGGCCCGTATGCCGCGTACGTGCTGGACTCGATTGGCAACGAGGGTATTTTAAAAATTATGAAGGACGTGAAGAATCGCAACGCACACTTCACGACAGTGATTGCATTCGCCGATAAACATGGCGTCTGTCACTTTCCTGGAACCATCCACGGCAGGATCATTACAGTCCCCCGTGGAAGCGGGGGGTTCGGGTATGACCCGATCTTTGAGGTGGAGGGACGGACACTTGCAGAACTCCCGGTTGAACAGAAAAGCAGAATCTCTCACCGTGCGCTGGCGCTTACTGCATTTCGGGACTGGTTCATGCAGGAATACAGACCAATAAAAGAGTGACACAAATAGTTAATAAGCCTTACAGCTTTGTTACAAGGGCAGACAGGAGTGTATTTCTATGGCAAAATTCCCCGAAGCCGAAGCCCGGTTACTCAATGTGAAAATATGTATGCATTGCAACGCCCGCAATGCGATCCGCGCAACCAGCTGCCGCAAGTGCGGTTACCAGAACCTGCGCCCCAAGAACAAGGAAAGAAAGGCGTAATTGTTATTTTTCACTATTTTTTCCTGTTTTTTTTAAAAATCTTACTAATAAGAAATCACGCTGAGTAGTAGGTCACCCGCTTCCCTTTTTTTGCATATTCCCCGGCGAACGTTTCGATGTTCCGTTTGTACCCAATCCGTTCGATAAATCCCAACGTGCGGAGTACCTCACGCACCCGCATCACATCAGTCTCATCCGCCCAGTTTTTTGTATATACATAAATGACTTTTCGGTTGTCACGTGATTCCGGATTCGGCTTTGACGTGCTCACTTTTGCAGATATACCAAGCTCCAGTGTCACTGTTGCGTTCCGGACCTTCTTCCATGCTTCATCCGACAGTCCCGGCTCCTGGAAAATCAGCCATTTACCCGCATTTTCATCCTCGATCGCCTCTGGAGCGCTTCCCGGAGCGTCCTGGACAATCCAGTACATCTGCGTGGTCTTTGTTGGGATCACCCCTTCACCATTGCAGAGCATCCCATAGATTGTGTCAATATCGGAAAATCGTTTCAATATTGCCTCTGCAAGCTGCGGATATTCACGAGCGAACTTCTCAAAAATAACGGAAAGTTCCGCTCTGAAGTCGATACCGCCTTCGACCAGTGCATAAAGGAATTTGTCCTGCGTCCGGAGCCTCCGGTTCAGGGAGTGCTCGAAGATGCCGTATGCCACATCAGCCAGCGCTTCGGGATCGACTTCAGCCATGCGTACCAGTCAGATGTCAGCAAGAAAATAGTTTCTGTATTGATCCTGCGGTGCAAGCACGCACCAGATCCTTTCATGAAAATAACCATTGGGTAAATATCATTCAGTCGGCGCCAATTAAATGTCATGTATTGTAATTTTCGATTGTTTTAAGAGCGCCGATAACGAACATGTACCAATTATGGAATGGAAACGTGACTGGGGCCTGACGGGCAGGATCGTGCTGACGGGATTCCTGCTGCTGATACTCTACCTCGTATTTATGACGATACTACTGGTGCTGTTCCCAAGTGCCAGTATCTGGCTGTTTGTCATCTTAGCCGTAGGGATGGGACTTGTCCAGTACTTCTTCTCCGACAAACTTGTTCTCTGGTCAACCGGAGCACGAATTATTGAATCTGATGAATACCCTGAACTGCACCGGACCGTCGAGAAGCTCTGCAAGGAAGCAGACCTCCCCCTCCCTAAGATTGCAATCATGCAGAGCCCGGTACCTAATGCTTTTGCAACCGGAAGGAGTCCCAAGCACGCCGTTGTCGCATGCACAGACTCCATTATGCGTCTTTTAAATAAAGATGAGCTTGAGGCGGTACTTGCACATGAGCTTTCACATGTAAAGAACCGTGACATCCTGACCATGACAATGGCCAGTTTTATTGCGATGATAGCTTCGATGATTATGCAGAGCTTTTTCTTTTCCGCGATGTTCGGGGGACGTAACCGGGAAGGGGGGGGGACGATCGTTGTCTGGATTGTCTCGATCATTGTGTACGCGGTTAGTACACTGCTTATTCTCGCGCTTTCCCGTTACCGTGAATTTGCCGCAGACCGAGGCAGTGCCTATATCACGAAAAACCCGAGGGCACTGATGTCAGCATTAAGCAAGATCAGCGGGAGGATGGAGGTTGTGCCTGTCCAGGCAAAAGCAAAAATTGAGAGTGCAAACGCGTTCTTCATCATTCCGGTCCTGTCTGGAAACACCATTATGGAGCTCTTCTCCACCCACCCGCCGCTGGAAAAGCGGTTAGCAAATCTTGAGATGGTAGAAGCTGAAATCCGTGGGTATTAATTACCCTGCTTCCCCCCTTTTTATTCAAAATACTCGTTTAGGATATCATTAGTACCACATTTCTCCTGAAAGGATATCCCTATCTCTTGAATGATAAACGCATAGTGAATTCCGGGGTTTTTTCTCCGAATTGTTGAACCGTCTGGCCATCTCATCATGTCAGGATACAATGAGCCTCCATAAAAGCCGTATATTTATATCTGCCGGGACTCATTGAACTAGTAATAAAGGTGATCTGACCTTGCTCTCTGTCCTGCTGATCGATGATGAACCTGCGCTGCTCGAAGTGCTCAAACTGTTCTCTGAACGGTCCCGTGAAATGAGCGTCCACACAGCACAATCCGCAACAGAGGCGCTCAGGATCCTTCCTGAAAAAACCTTTGATGCCATCATTGTTGATTATTCCATGCCGGATATCGATGGAATTGAATTTTTAAAAATTCTCCGCTCAGAAGGCAATACAACGCCGGTGATCATTTTTACGGGAGTCGGGCATGAACGCCAGGCAATCGAAGCAATCAATAATGGTGCAAACTTTTACTTAAAAAAAGGCGAAGACCCGCAGGCACAGTTCCGTGAACTGGTCACTATGGTCAAAACTGCTGTAGAAAGGACGTATATCGGAAAAAACCTGGGCACAAATAAACGAGTTATCTCAGATATGATCAATTTTTCATCCGATCCCAGCTTCGCAATAGATCGCGAAGGCAAGGTTGTTGCATGGAACACTTCCATGGAACAGCTGACAGATACTCCTGCAAGCGCAGTGATTGAAAAAAACGATTATTTCTATGCGGAACCTTTTTTCGGGACCCGAAGAAAAATGCTGGTAAATCTCATCTTCGAACCGGATGATGAGATAAAGCGACACAAGTATATGATAGTCAGCAGGGTTGCAAAAGGCCCGATTATTGCGGTTACCAAAGGATTAAAACGGGATGGAAGTGAGTGGACTCTCTGGACGAAAGCTATGCCGGTGTATGATGGGCAGGGAAACTTCATCGCGGCTGTCGAAACGGTGCGCGACGTCACTGCGACATTCAAGGATATCGTGATTCAAGATGAGACACAGGATGCTGTTGCCCATATAACGGAGGCTGCATCCCGGCAAACGTCAAAACCGGCAGGATTGTTCGATAAGATTCTCGGCACGTCATCGGGCAAAGCCTCCTCCTGTTACAAGGAAGGGGTTATCCTGTACATGCAGGAAAAGAAATACGCTGACGCGATTGTTGCATTCAATAAAGCACTGGAGATAGACGACAAACTTCCGTATGTCTGGAATGACCTTGGCCTATGTTTCCGGGAAATGGGTGATTATAAAGGTGCACTCAAATCGTTACTGCGGGCGGTTGAACTCGCACCAGAGAACCCGGAACTTCTCTTCAATCTTGGTGAAACACTCGAAATGATTGGGGTGCTCTATATGAGTAACAAATATCTCGATTCCGCTATCCAGACATTCAAGATGGTCGCAAACCAGACGCCCAATAACGCGAATGCATGGAATCATATCGGCATTTGTTATAAGGAGATGGGAAAACCTGAGGAGGCCAAATTCTATTTTGATCGTTCCCGGGATATCCATCTATGGAAAAAGGATACCCCGATTATTCCCAATCGGGAAAAATTTCTCTCTTAAGGAATATCGTGCTCAAGGCCGGTATATGAGTCCTTTTCGTAAGGATCCTTCCCTTAAGTGTACTGATGTAAACAAACCATAATCTTTTTTTCTCTGGTAGTGACTGGACCGCACTTCAGGTTTACTTCAGGTTTATATTCTGCAGAAAGCGATACACTCTTTATGATACCCAGATGGTTGCTCCCGGTATTTTTCATCCTCCTCATGGTAATTATCTTGCCGGTGGAAGCCCATGTTCCAATCAGTGCTGACAACAATAATAATTTAAATACAGCACTTTCCGTGGAAAAACCTACAAAATCGTATGCAATATACGGGCATCTCCATCATGCCGGGGATGTGGGTTATTACCAGTTCAGCATGCATTCCGGTGACCGTCTCACACTTTCTCTTATGACGACAGGATTCGGTGCACCGATCCCGGATATGGTCGTTATAAGCCCGGGAAATTCTGGACCCATTGACGGTCTTCCCCAAACCGTTGACATCCCACCAGGATATCAAGCGGAACTGATCAAAGGTCAGAAACCGGTCACTGCAGAATATGAACCCTTCTCGCCCGCTGCAATTTTTACCATTGCATCCTATTCAAAAAACATCACCCAACCGGGAACCTATTACGTCGCAGTTATCAGTCCGGCTGATGAAACCCAGTATAGTATTGCAACTGGTTACCTTGAGGAGTTCAGTCTTCAGGAATGGGTACTCGTACCAATCAATCTCATTGCTACCCACCTCTGGGAAGGCCAGTCCATTATAGCAATCCTCGCACCGTTCCTTGCTATTATTATTCTTGGACTCATCCTGATAGCCCGACGCGAACGCGACAACAGAATTAAAAAACCACTGTCATTCTGGCTTGCAACAATTGCCGGATTATGGTATTTAGGTGGCGCATCCATTGTGCTTGTCCAGATGTTCCGGGCCCTCATGGTAACAGGTCCTTCTGCTGGTGTGGTTATCACGCTCATTTTTGCCCTGATACCCATCTTGCTCGGTATCAGGGCGCTGCGTATTGCCCGTTCACCATCACCGCAATCCAAAAAGGATCGGTTATTGCTGGGAATCATCGGGCTGCTTGGACTGCTATTCTGGGCAGGGCTTATTATCGGGCCGGTAATTGCATTTATTGCAGCTCTGGTGCCGGAACGATACTAACGCAAATCCCCCAACCAATAAACTTCAATAATTACCATTCTTCTTTTTTTAAAAACCGGGAAATGGGAATGATTAATACCACTGCTCGCTAAAATTGTAAAGCATCATTGCATCGATGGTCTAGTGGTATGACTTAGGCCTTCCAAGCCTATAGCCCGGGTTCAATTCCCGGTCGATGCATGCGGGCTCGTGGTCTAGTTGGCTATGACGTCGCCTTCACACGGCGAAGATCTCGTGTTCGAATCACGACGGGCCCACTCGTTTTTATACAGGTTTTAAAATCGACCTCATTTCATCCCAAAAAAACGGGATCATTATCCTCACGATTACGGACCTGCACCGATCAGGACATCCGAAAGCAACCGTTTCGGAACATGGTGAACCCCGGTGGAATCCCGCCAGTAGTTCGTGTTCCCGTCACTGCCGACCTGTTCCAGAACCACCTGTTCCGGCGGGTACCCGAAAGCAAGCACTGACACCGATACTGCCACCAGACCGGACGAAGATACCGGATCCTTCCCGTTCCATCCTTCACCAATATACCCTTCCCCACCTAATATTCCCGTACAAAGGAGATCCCATGCAGATCACCCCCACCATCCATGCGATCAGGCACTCGTTCAGGATCCCGATTGCACCCGGCATTACGCTCGACCGCTTTGTGTACTCATACCTCGTCTATGGAGACACAATTACCCTTATCGATACGGGTGTAGCGGGCTGCGAGAAAGATATTTTTGAATACATCAGGTCCTCCGGCCGCGACCCGTCAGAGATTGCTCTTATTATCCTGACCCACTCCCACCCTGACCACATCGGGGCGGCCCTGGCAATTCAGCAGGTAACCGGATGCAGCATCGCGGCACACCCGGCGGAGCGGGCATGGATTGAAAACGTGGATCTCCAGAACCGCGAACGACCGGTACCGGGGTTCGCAACGCTCGTGGGGGGACCAGTAAAAGTCGATCACGAACTGGTGGACGGCGATACAATTGAACCCGATGAGACCCGGGCCGGTGAAATGCTCGTGTTCCACACGCCAGGCCACTCGGTGGGTTCGATTTCGCTCCTCCTGCATCGTGAAGGAGCACTCTTCTCCGGTGACGCAATTCCGGTTGCGGGAGACCTTCCAATCTACGAGGATGCCGCTGCATCCGTGCAGTCAGTGAAAAGACTCCGGGGATTGAATGGCATCCGTGTCCTCCTCTCATCGTGGGACGAGCCCCGGACAGGCGACGCTGTATACCAACAGATGGACAAGACACTTGATTACCTCCGGAAGATCCAAAAGACTGTGCTTGCTTTGAGCGCCGAAGGTATTACTGATCCTGTGGAGCTTACACAAAAAGCTGCTGCAGTTCTCGGGCTTCCTCCCCAGGCAATCACCCCGTTACTGGCCAGAACCATTGCGGCAAACCTCCAACTAAGAGACCAGAAGAACCTGCTGTCGGATCCTTAAGGAAGAGAACTACGTAAAATTTTCAGGTCAGATCTTGTATTCCTCTTTCCGCACGTTAACAAGCCAGGCATCAAAACCATGGAAAAACTGTACTGTACGCGTAACCTCATCCGGTGTTCGAACAGCAACCTTTTCACGATAATACCGTGCCCGGTCCTCTACCTGCCAGTGGTCCTTCTCACCATCGATAGGGCAGAGTTCGGCCTCGTTTTGTGCCCGGCACGGATCGTTTTTCTGTGTGTGGCAGAACGCAGTCCGTACCGGAGACTTTAGCGGTTTCACAGCACATCTCATCTCAGAGTACCCGTCCCAATGATCATTAACCGGGAACCCGGCTTTTGCGAGAGGGGAGTCCCATGTCGCATCCACCAGTATCCAGCGGCAACCGATCTGAACGCGGCAGGCGAGATGGTGTGCGATCGGGAGCAGGGCAGCCTGTTTTCGGAGTTCAGGTGGGTAGTGAAGGTCATGGTCGTTCCACGAGAACGCAATCGTTGCATATACTACACTCAAATTCAGTTTCCTGTACATCTCCGCGAGCAGGTAATGCTTGGGGCCGCACGATCCTTTGCCAACAACGAGTAGCTGTTCCATTGAGGTTTTGGGATCCTGTAGTGGAACAACAAGTGAGTACGGGATATCGCGGATATGGGTAAAGATTGAAACCATACATTCACGTGTGTCCAGACCATGCGTCCAGTCATGGAATTTTTTATCAACAAGGGACACCACGGAACAGTCACATCTTAAAAAATACCTAAATTAAACCATTTTTACACGGCAAAACAATTCAATCTTTAGGTCCGGGAGATTGAAATCTGCAAGGATATCTGAAGCAGTTATGGGGTATTCTGAAAATTAGGTAAAACCTTCTGGAGCGAGATACTTTCCCGTCAGAAGAAAATATGTGCAGTCCGTCTGCATGCCGGTTTTCCGGCATTCAGACGGATTGCGTGCAATAGCAAAAGTGAAGTTATGCGTTTTTCATCTTGGCTTTCGCGACGAATCCGTCCTTGCCAATATAGTACATGAAACCGGATTCTTTTGCGATCTTTTCAGTGCCGACTTTCTTCTTCTTGCCGGTCTTGTTGTGCTTCATCGGGGCAGCCCATACATAGCCGTCCTTACCGATGAAGTAGAGATATCCCTTTTCGCGCTGAATTTTTTCTTTTCCAATCTTGGTTCCCATTTAAACACCTCAAAACCTCTATTGGGTTTTGATAATGAGAGTTAACGCCTGATAATATAAAAGGTTTCCGTCGGAAGTCCGTCGAAGTCTGGATTTTTACCAAAATTTTGAGGGTATTTTTGGTATTGTGACACACTATTAAGGCCGATTAGAATCCCGTTTAAATCGCTCTGTTTTGATTATTTCGGCCAGATTTCGGTTTTATTCGGCAGTTACGTCGTTAATTTCGTAAAAAGGAGAAGCGCATCTTTTGCAGTTCAGACAGGGGATACTGCTCTGGTGGCAGGGCATTGCATATTTTTTTCTGCATTCTGTACCCGAACCGCTCGAATGGCTAGTGTTTGGTAGCCCCATTGCCGATATCCCTTGACATATCCCGGACCGGTGCTATGATATGATTGCGTCATTGTTCCCTTCTGTCCACAAGACGTTTTGGGCGCCCTTTCAGAGTATAGAAATCAAGTCCACGGGGCCCGGTAAAATTGAATTCGATGTGGAATGACTCGTCAAGATAGTGCTCTGCGATCAATGCTTTGTACTTGAGGAAACACGAAACGAACTGATCTTCCACAAGGTGCCGGTCACAGTGATCCGGATCAAAGCACTCGAGATTGACCTGCAACACAGTTTCCCCGGGCATATCCCCGTCATACACGAATGCTTCGTACTCGCCGGTGAGATATGCCATATTCTGATGCTGGAAGACTGCTGCCTCTATGTCAACCCGGTTGAAGGGGTTCCCGAATAACCAGATAGTTTCTGCTTCCCTCTGGGGATTGATGATGCGCATGTGTGTCCTGCCGCACCCGCACCGCTCGCGGGTGAAAACTACGGTAGTATCCTCAGTATCATAGTTAATCAGCAGCATTCCACACTTTCCGCCAACCGGGAGCAGCGTGGTAAGCACCCCCCTTCCGCACTCACCGTCTTTAACAAACGACTGCAAAAGAGGATCATAGACATCAAGATGGACAAGATCTTCAGGAACATGAAGCCCCGTAAGCTGCGAACATTCACCACACATCGTCCCTTCCGTGCTGCCATAGGTGTTATAGACCGGCACTCCCCACAGTTCAGCAAGATAGGCACGGGATTCAGCAGCAAAAGCCTCTCCACCAGCGACCAGCTTATCTATCGATATGTCAGAAGTTTTAATCCCTTCCGCAGAGAGACGTCGTGCGAGACTGAGCAGTTTGAAAATACTCCCCACAATAGATGTGGGTTTGTAACTTTTCAGAATCCGTGATTCAAATGTACATTTACCAATGGGGATAATACCCATGCCAATGCGCTGTGCGGCAATCGTCATTGTATTCGCACCGACATTCATGCCATACGACGCACAGACCACGATCCGGTCCTTTTTCGAGAATCCCTGCGAGACAAAACTCCGGGCGTACTTCTCGGCATACCGCTTCCAGTCGTCCCAGGTCAGGAAAAAACCTTTGGGAGTACCACTTGTCCCGCTTGTCTCCTGTATGGAAAACACATTGCTCCAGTCAGTGGACAGGAATTCAAATTCAGGTGTGACAGGAGGCTGATGGTCCCGTATTGTTTTTCCTGAAATAATGGGAAGGCTGAGCAGATCCTCATGTTCCCGGATTTCTTCAGGATTGATGTTGTTCTCGCGGAACCAGTTCCGGTAAAACGGGGAGTATTCAGCAGCGTATTGTACCGTGTAGCGCACCCGTTCATCTATCAGAGCATCGAGATCGCTGCGCTCCAAAGTCTCGACTTCCGGAGAATAGTACGATCCTTCGGGCATGAGAGAGAATTATTGGAGAGAGGGTTTATAGATTACGAAGTATGCAGGTGCTGGCTCAGACTCCTTTTTTCGCTTCTGCTTCCAGCCGCACCATAGCGATGTGGATCTCTCCGTCGGCATCAGCAGGATACCTAGCGAGATACTCATCGATTACTGCTTCTATGAATACCGATTGCTCGCCCTCCGGCAACCGCGCCATCCATGGAAGCCACGTTGTGCGGATCCAAGCTGCAAAAGCATCCCGCGTCTGGTACGACATGTCCTTTGGGATAAGCTCCACACGTATCGGCTCAAGTCCGCTTTTTACCAGCCATTGCTGGTACTCTTCAGTACCAAAAAAACCATAGGCGTATGAGAAACCTTCAAAGTACTGTCCCCAGCGCCGGTTCCCCAGCAGGACCTCGAGCACGCTGAATACCTGATCAGCATTGCCTTTTCCGCCCATCTGAATCAACAGCCTTCCACCAGGGCGCAGACTGCATGCAATCCCTGCAAGCACCGGCTTGTGATCGGAGATCCAGTGGAGCGCGGCATTCGAGAATACTACGTCGAACTTTTTCCGAAACGTGAGATGACTGGCATCCATTCGGACAAAGTTAAGGTTCGGGTGAAGACGGGAGGGGAAATACTCGCGGGCAAAACGGATCATCTCCGCCGAACTGTCAATACCTGTCACTATTCCTTGCGGGACGTTTTCTGCTATAGCAGCAGTTACCTTCCCATCACCACATCCGATGTCGAGTACACGTTCGTTCCCGGAAAGCCCGAGTTTTGCGATCAGTTCCTGTGCCCATACCTGCTGGGCAGGTGAGCTCTTGTTGTAGTCAGCAGGGTTCCAGGTAAATGATGGCGATGGATTTGGTGAAACCATACGTGTGTTCTCAGAAATATGTAGGTATATGAAATTTAAATGATGGACGGTGCCGGGAACAACCTGATCTGCCGTTTGCCCTAAATTTATCGTCTGGAAAATCCCATGATGATGAGATTTGCATGTACTTCCATCTCATCCTCACCGACAACTGCAACCTCTGCTGCAGCTATTGCCGGGCGAGGGTGTTTGAGAACCCGGATGGAAGTAATGATACAGGCGCACCCCCGATTGAAATCGATCCCCATCTTCCACTTGAACTGAACTTTAATCTTGACCTGCTTTATGGTTTCCTGAAAAAGGATCCTGCCCCCACGCTCACGTTCTACGGTGGGGAACCTCTCCTGCGGGTGGATCTGATTGACAGGATTGTCCGTGAGGCGCCGGTGCAGCGTTTCATGATACAGACCAACGGTCTCCTGCTTGACCGGCTTTCACCCGAAATTTTCAGCCGTTTTGCCACTATCCTTGTATCGCTCGATGGGCGCGAAGTCCTCACTGATGCAAACCGGGGTTCAGGGACATACCGGAAGGTAATGGAGAATATTAAAAAAATCCGCCATAACGGGTATAACCTGGAGCTCATTGCCCGTATGACGGTAAACGAGAGTACGGATATCGCTGATGCAGTCCACTGGCTGGCTGACAACCCGGATTATTCCTTTTCCTCCATTCACTGGCAACTGGATGCAAATTTTTCCGATGATTTTTCACATCGCCGGTTTGGTGACTGGGTTTTTGAGAACTATAATCCCGGTATCCTCAGGCTCGTGACAGACTGGGTTGACCATATGGAGATTGAGGGAGAGGTGCAGCGCTGGTATCCATTCCTTGATCCGATGGAAGACCTGCTTCTTGGACGCCAGAGCCTGCTCAGGTGCGGGTCGGGGCATGCTAACTACAGTATTATGACGGACGGACACATCGCCCCCTGCCCGGTGATGACCGGGATGTCGCAGTATTACGTGGGGCACATACGGGATTCTGACCCTCGGGATCTTGCAGTCCTCACGGTAAATGGTGAGTGTGCAGACTGTCAAATCCGCGGATTCTGCGGGGGGAGATGCCTCTATTCTAACATTACAAAACCATGGGGAGTGGCTGAGCGCAGGATAGTCTGCAGTACCGTGGAAACACTTCATACCGGCCTGACGAATGCACTTCCCCGTGTGAAGGATCTTATCGCCAGCGGTGTGATTCATCTTGCAGATTTTTCCCATGAAAAGTATAACGGATGCGAGATCATCCCCTGATTAGCATAAAATTGGGCAAAACCCATTTGTCTCCATACAGATATATTTATAATCTTGGCAGAAATAATTAAAATGCAGATCAAAAGCTGCATGAGTAATACAATGGAAAGAAAGAGTTTTGGTGGCCCGAGAAACTTCGGTCCCAGAGAAATGACAAAGACAGTCTGTGCAGACTGTGGAAAAGAATGCGAAGTCCCCTTCAAGCCAACAGAGGGCAGGCCAGTCTATTGCAGAGACTGCCTTCCGAAACACCGGAAACCCCGGTTCTAATCTTATTAATTTCTCACTTTTTTATGGATTTTGCTTCAGAAAGAATCCAGTAGCAAATGCCTTTTTTATAAAAAGGAACCATCTTCTTTTTGCCTGACCTGTACTTGTACTATGGTACTATCATGGAGAGAAGCAAAAGAATGTGCATCACGCGAAGGACTTCCGCAGGTCTATCATGACTGCGATGCTGATGTTTACGGGGCATGCAGACCTGGAGAGACACAGGGGTCATTTAGAAATGGTGTGTTTATAGAGCACCGGTGCATCTGTATGCCTGCACATCTGATGCCTGAAGAACTTGAAGCAAAAGAAAAGAAGTTCCTCCAGGATAACCCGGACTGGTGAGGTTCTATAGACATATCGCTTTTATTTCTTTCTTCGGATATCTGCGCGGATCCGGTGGATAATATCATACAGCATCAGGCGGAATTCCCCCCCAATTTCCTCCCATGATCTCACACCCGATAACGGTTGCATAGTCGAATCATAATATTCACCACCGGCCTCATCGCCCTCTTCATATTCCCCCTTCGGCTCCTGCCAGAGCTGCCGCAGGATATGGTAATAGCCGCTGGCAAGTACAACAAGAAAAACAAACGGCACAACAATAACCGAGATCAATGAGAAAGGAG
>Ga0209777_10006522_pt1 | contig 13128 bp, 13 predicted proteins | sample FrelakmetHBP12HB_FD_187147 | JGI IMG/M metagenome (GOLD analysis project Ga0209777, IMG submission 187147) | Freshwater lake sediment microbial communities from the University of Notre Dame, USA, for methane emissions studies -HBP12 HB (SPAdes)... | ecosystem: Environmental > Aquatic >...
TAATATTATTATTTCTAATTAAAAAATCAAGCTCTACCAAAAAACCGCCCCTTGTGCGAGGCGGGAAATCTCAGCTCGCTTGGCGGGACAGCTTTCGAACATTTGAATGGGAGAAAGCATTGCCTGTTCCAGAGGTAGTTATAAGCCAAGTAAGGCAATTACTGGCTTTAGTATAGTTACCCTACCCTGCTACTCACCATATAAAGTATAATAAAATCATACTATAAATTATGAATATAGATAACATAAACATAGAATTAAATAATGATTTTAAGAAAGCACTGCATTTTATGGAGGACACTCATGAAAATGTTTTCTTAACAGGCAGAGCTGGCACGGGCAAGTCAACCTTGCTTCAGTACTTCCGGGATAAAACAAAGAAAAACACAGTAGTGCTTGCACCAACGGGTGTTGCTGCGGTTAATGTTAAGGGACAAACAATACATTCTTTTTTTCGTTTCTATCCCGGCGTAACGGTTGATAATATAAAAAAATCGCCGAATTACAGAAGAAGGGTTTATAAGAACATTGATACTTTGGTCATTGATGAGGTTTCGATGGTAAGAGCGGACTTACTGGATTGCGTAGATGCTTTTTTAAGATTGAACGGCCCAGATACGAATCTGCCTTTTGGCGGCATTCAAATGATTTTTGTGGGAGATTTATATCAGTTGCCTCCTATTGTTCCATCTGACGAAGAAGAGATTTTTAAAACATATTACAATGGACCTTATTTTTTTAACGCAAAAGCATTTAATAAGCTATCCTTATTCAACAAATCCCCTTTTCGCTTTATAGAGCTCAAAAAGATCTACAGGCAGAAAGACAAAGAATTTATCAAAATACTTGATGCCATACGCAAAGGAAAAGCCACTGACAAGCATTTAGGAATAATAAATAAAAAAGTAGATAAATCTTTTAACGGCTCTTTTGATGATTTTTATGTCCACCTTACTTCAACAAATTATATGGCAGAGAAGATAAACGCAAACAAACTTTACCAAATTAAAAAAGAACCTCATGAATTCAAAGGGACTATTGAGGGAGATTTTTCAAAAGGTTATTTGCCGACAAACGAGAATTTAGTATTAAAAGAAGATGCTCAAATTATGATGCTGAACAATGATAGCAGTAAAAGATGGATCAATGGAGATGTCGGAAAAATTATTAAAATTGAAGAACAAAGTATTTTTATAGAATTATCTGATGGCCGTAAAGAAACCGTTGTGCCCTATACCTGGAAAAGAGTACATTATTTTTACAACGAATCGGAGAAGTATATTGATTCAGAGATCGCTGGTTCTTTTACTCAATATCCCATAAAACTCGCCTGGGCGGTAACAATCCATAAGGGGCAGGGCAAGACATTTGATAAAGTCATTGTTGATTTTGGCAGAGGTACTTTTGCTTCTGGTCAATCATATGTTGCATTAAGTCGTTGTACGAGTTTAGATGGTTTGATATTAAAAACGCCACTTGAACAAAGACACATATTTACAGATAAGAGGATAGAAAAGTTTCTGGCAAAGTTTTCAAAAAAATAGATAGTTATAAACCAAGTAGAGCAACTATTGGCTTTAGTATAAGTTTACCCTACCCTACCGCTCACATATCTTGATAATTTAGCTAATTTATTAAGTATTTTACCGAATAAATGTCTTTATTTTATCGATGAGTTCTTGGGGGGTATAGTCGGTTTTTAACAGATAATCCAGTACGCCCAGTTTAAAAGCTCTCTCTTTAATTTCGCCGCCGGAATAATTGGAAAGGGCGACAACGGATATTTTGGCTGTCTCTGAATCATTTCTTAAGTTTTCCAGAAAAGAAATCCCGTCGCCTTTTGGAAGCAGGATATCAAGGATAACCAAATCGGGTTTTTCTCTTTTTGCCAGGTCAAAACCTTCTTCGGCGTCGCCGGCCAAAACCACCTCAAATCCGGATTGGGTAAGTTTCTCCTGATACATCTCCGCCAGAATTTCCTCATCTTCCACTAATAGTATCTTTTTACTCATATGTTTAAGGTTTGCTTAATCGGCAACTCAATATGGAACGTACTTCCTTTCTCTTTCCCTTTGCTTTCGGCCCAGATTTTCCCATTGTGCATTTCAATAAACTTTTTAGCCACATAAAGCCCGAGCCCGGCTCCTTCGGTATAAAATTGCGTTCCTGCAGAACCCCGGGAGAAGCTGGTGAACATCTTGCCTATTTCTTCTTCGGTCATTCCCTCGCCGGTATCGGATATCTCAATTTTAAATTTTTCATTTTGAATATCGCATTTAATTGTGATGCCGCCTTTCTCCGTATATCTTATTGCATTATCAACTAAATTCAAAATAACCTGCCTGAATTTGTCCTTATCAACCAAAATCAGCGGCAGGGTTTTTTCAAGCGGTTCCCATTTTAAATAAAGTCCCTTTTTTGCAGCCTCGTTCTTTATCTCTTCAAATACGCTTTTGACAATTTCATCAATGGCCACTTTCTCATAATTCATTTCCAGCCTTCCCGCTTCAATTCTTGAGACATTTAAAAGATCGTTAACTAATCTTATCAATCTTTCGGTGCTTTTAAAAATATTCTCCAAAGGCCTATCAACTTTATTCGGTAATTTTCCATAACTTCCTTCCCGTATCATGGAAGCATAACCCTTAATCGCGGTTAAGGGTGTCCTCAGTTGGTGGGAAGCAATTGAAATAAATTCCGACTTCGCCTTATCCAGCTTTTGCAGATCCTCGTAAGCTTCTTTTAATTCTTTTGTCGCTTTATCTACTTCTTTTTCAAGCTTTGCGCTGAATCCCTTTACTTCAGAATAAAGTTTAGCATTTTGGAGCGCAATTGATGCCTGGTTAGATAAATTTATTAAAAGCTCAATATCTTGCTGAGAGTAAGGACTGCCCGAAATTTTATTCCCCAAAACAATCATCCCGATTATTTTATTTTCAGATAAAAGCGGAAGGCAAAGTGCAGCCTCAATTCTTCTCATATTCTCTCTTAATGTTTCCAGTCTCTCTTTTTCTTTCTCATCTGTCGAATCCCTGATTATCAGGGAAAGTTCTTCATAAACCAGGGGTTTTTGCGTTTTCTCCATCCAGATTGTTAAAAAGTTATCTTTTACTAAAGAAATTCCGTTTTCTTCCCTGAAACCAATGTTTTTCTGGATATGAAATTCGCCGTTCCCCGACTCCCTCAAAAGAATCACCGTTCTGTCTAATTTCATCGTGTCTATTAAGGTTTTGGCAATCGTAGAAGATAAAATATCCAAATCAAGGAACTTTGTTAATCTTCTGCCCAAATCGGTTAAAACGGTTTGATAAGAATAGAAAGTGTAATAGAAATATTTTGAAGCAAGCTTTTCAAAAAAATTAAAAATCGGCTGGAAAAACAAAACGCAGATAACCAAAATTAAAGGGGTAGCAATATTTATTGAAACAGGTTGAGCTAAATGATTATTTGCAAATAATAATAAAAGGGCTAAGACAATTACCAAAACAAAGGAAAAAATATAAACTATTCCCCTGCCGATGACCAAACTGACGTCCATTAAGCGATAACGAGTAATAGCGTAGGCGGTAGATATGATAAGAAAAATGGTAGCTATGGGGCTAAGCCAGAAATAACGAGAGCTTCCTGTAAACAACGGAATAAATCCATCCACAATAATAGCACCAATGCCCCCGATAAGACCACCAAACAATAGATATCTTAATCGCATTCTTTCTATCCCACTAGCAACAAAATAATAAGTAACCAAATTATAAAGACTCCAGAACACAAAGACACTGACATAAATAATAAATAATAAATATAGCGGTCCGGTGGTAGTATGAAGTTCTCTACCTACGAAAAATACATTTTTAATAAATAGATCTGTAAAAAATAAAAAATATATAAAGATCGATGAACCAATAAGATATAGAAAGAGAGAAAATAATGTATTCTTAATCCTTTTTCCCTTAAAGACTATCGAAAAACAAAAGAAGAAAAATAAGGTAATAAAAGATAAAAGATAAGTTATCCTTATCCAACCAAGACTGGAGGAAATTATTGGATGTTCATAAAAATAAAGCGATGCTGACCATAATCCAGCGAAAAAAGCAACCAATGAAAAAGTTATATTACTGGTTTTTTTCTTCCCCTGAGAGTAAACTAACCACCCTAATAAAATATTAGAGAAGGCAACAAATAGAATTATAACTTTTATATCCATAAGCTCTTATATATTATTATAAATTACCATATTATATAAAAACTAAAAAGGGCAAGAGTAATCTTTGATCTCTTGCCCTTTTATTTTTTGACCGATCCATAAACTTCGCCTAGCAGACCAAGCCATTTGAAATTGAATCTCTTTTGGCTCATGGTCAGTTGGCTTTTATTCATGAGGTTAATAATTTCTTGAGGCGTATAGCTATGCTCAACGAAATTCACCTCATAGTCCTTGGTGTTTTTGGGTATAAATGGATTTTTTTCTACCAAGACAGCCACTAACCAATTGAATCTGCATCGTACAGGGTGTACGAAATGGAATCTTCCATGGGGATTTAATACGCGATAGGTTTCATTGAAAAACGCTATCAGTTCTTCTTCTTTTAGAAATGGGAATAACATAGACGCCATAACTAAGTCAAATTCATTATCCCGAAATGGAAGAGCCACAGCGCTTCCTAGCTGAAATTCTATGTCTAAGGGGAGGTTTTCTTTCCTCTTATTCGCTAGAGTTATTGCACTCTCTAGCATATCTACCCCAATTATCTTGGGATTCATCTGCAATTTCATGCAGCTTGTAGCTAAAGAAAGAGTTACCTGTCCCGGTCCGCATCCAATATCTAGAATTTTCGGTTCCTTTCCGTTTATTGATGCTGATCTAGAAATCCAGCTTCCCCATATTTTTGGTGCCCATGGGAAGAACTTACTCATTACTCCCCCATAATATGTAGGGTCGTATTCCTGCAAATCCATATAAATTCTGCCATCGCTGCGCTTCATGTTTCCACCCCCTTTCCTTTCTAGATTTTCTATATCAATCAACGCATTTCTATTCTATGCGATTGTTAAGTTACAATATCGCCGAGATCTTAAATTTCTCAGCTACTAATTATATATTAGCACCTTATAAAATTTTGTCAATACTTTCCGACAAAATTTATTCACAACCCACAAATTAGCTATTTTTTAACTTAAAATCACAATAGATATTTGTAAAGTAAATATTGACAAAAATAAAGAGCCCTATAAGGTTAGTTCACCTTATAGGGCTTTCGCTAAAATCTCTGTGAGAATTCTCTCGCCAGAAATCTTTTTTTGGCTTCTTCCGTTGAAAGTTGAACTGCGAGGTCATCCTCTGAACAATCTGTGATAATTCCGAATTGCTCAAATCCTGCAACCGCTTGTTTAGTATGGCGACGTCAATGCCAACATCTCTAATCGTGATCATATTCTCAATCTCCTTATACTTTCTTGCGTTCCTGTTAAGAAGATCAAGAACCTGGCTCACAACAAATTTAGTGTTCACCGTCGGGTAGTTAACATAGAAATCTGCCAAACTTCTCAAGACCGGATTGGGTCTTCTGTTAGTTGTCAGAGTCATGACTACAGACCTTCCCCCCGTCAGCGGATAAAAGCACTCTTTGTCGATTTCCATGACCAGCGCTGGATCAAATTTCGCTTGCGTTATAAGCGTTGATTTATTAAAGTCCCCGCTTCCTGGTTTCTGGATAGCGTTATTGTAATACTTTCTACCGATAATCATTGAGACTAACTCTATTTCTCTTTGGACATAAAGAGTCTCCAGAAGAGGTTCAAGTACGCTGAATGGCGGATTCATAACTATTTTATTTACACCAACAGGCCACTCAATTTCCAAAGCTGATCCCCAAATCACGTCAAACCTACTCGCATATCTTGTCTTGATATCAGCGATTATATCGCGAAACCTAGTGTCAATTTCAATTGAAACAAGTTTCGCCCCTCTTTGAAGAATCTCTTCAGTAATCTGGCCTATGCCGGGACCTATCTCAAGAATATAGTCTTCGCTTGAAATATGCGCCGCATCGGCTAACGAATCCACGACATCCTTACAGATAATGAAATGCTGATCCTTGCGGTCGCTGTCCGGATTTATTCCGTATTTTTTCATCTTTCCAAACAGATTTTCTGTATAATCATCTGCCACCTTGATGCCTCCTTTTCAATATTTCTTCGTAGAAACCGACATGGAAGACGATTTTCCAAAGAAGGAAATAACTCACAAGAACAGACCCACCATGCCTATGGGCAAGTCTAAACTGCCCCTTGTGATCCTTCAAAACGTGCCTGATATCTGCAACAAGAGCATCTTTTATGGAGACGCCTTCTTCCCTGTTTTTTATTCCGCTTCCCTTACCAATTTTACGGGCAATTTTCAAATCATGAACCATTCCTTCTTTTCCATGATAAACGTTCTGTTCGAGGATCAGAATTTTCAGGGAAGAAGAGTTTATCCTATTGGAAAGTTCCCCGTCTTCTCCCCATTCCATCATCTCGTCAAAAAAATACCCCCCGATCATGTTTGATATACTCTTTTTGAAAGATAGCCCTGGGCCATACAAATTTTTCCCCCCATCAAAAACATGATGGAAAAGGTATCTGCATTGCGACACCAAATATTGAGAGTATTTTTCGTAATCAAACACGACCCTTGCCTTAACAATATCGTAGGAATCAAGCTGCCGATTGGCTTCCCCGATTAATCCCGGCTGAAACGTACAATCGGAGTTCATCAGTATTATTTTGTCGTATGCCGCTGATTTTATCCCTTCGTTAAATACTTTAGCCAAGTTGCAGCTTTTTTCATTTATGGTTATGATTTTGCAACGTCTGCTGACCCTGACAATATCCACAACCTCCGTCGTGGGATTATTGTTCAGAACTACAACAATCTCGACATTTTCATCGACACTATCTATACATTCCCCTATTCTTTTGTCATTCGAAACAGGCACCACAATGGTTATTGGTAATCTTTCCATCACGCACCTCTCATTTACGGCAATTTGTCAATCCTGATCACCTGAAACACTTCGGCATAAGAACAATTACCAGCGATTACTCCCCTGTAAGCATTAAGTCCAAGAGACGCCCTGACCCAATTCTTGACTTTTAATTGGGATTTATATTTCTCAAGCGCGCTCTTCTTTATACTTATAACATCGGATATGTCTTTGAAATATTGGTAGCTTTGAAGTGGTCTCCATACCTCGTAACCAAGAACAACCCTAACAGTATCTATTTTTTTACCGAGATCTGGAAGGTAATCACTCGATGACATCCATAGAGCCTCTACGGAGATTTCGCTCACTAATTTGTGTTCTCGATCTCCATCGTTCGGATGAGGTATGTATACTATTTCCGGACCAATATCTCTTAATACTTTCACGAGAGAACCGGTTACGCCTTCACCTGGATGGTAAGCTCTATCTTCAAAATAAAGTTCTATTATATTTGAAACTCCCAAATCTTCACAGGCATCTCTTGCTTCGTTCTGGATGATAAGGGCTGCCTCTTTCTTATCGGTAACATCTGGAATGGCTGACCAGCCAGCAAAAATAAAAGCAACAGCAACCTCATCTCCTTTAGATGTGTGGAGGCATATACTGCCTCCACACCCTATTGTTTCATCATCGTGATGCGGCGAAATAACCAAAATTTTCTTCATAGATCACCTCCTTTTTTTATTTCTTAACAAGGAATGGACCCAATGCCAATAAATCCATTCCTGTTTCGCAAAAAGTCCTCAATGCATCTGATGGACTGCAGACTATCGGCTCTTTCTCGTTATTAAATGAGGTGTTCAGTAAAACCGGAACACCGGTTAACGACTGAAAAGAGCTTAAAAGCTCGTAGTAGCGAGGGTTGCAACTCTTGTTAACGGTTTGTGGCCTTGAAGAATGGTCAACATGAACTACGGCTGGTATCTGAGACGCTTTCTCGGCTTTTACATAATCTCTAATAAGCATATATGGCGATTTCCTGCCAGAAGAGAAAAAATCACCCGCTCCTTCCTCTAATACGGAAGGAGCTAGAGGCCTCCATAGCTCTCTTGTTTTTATGTTGTTGACTATGGAGTGCATATCTCTTCTTCTTGGATCTGCCAAAATACTTCTTCCACCTAAAGCTCTCGGACCAAATTCCATTCTTCCGTTAAACCAACCTAATACATTTCCGCTTTCTAGTGCCTTCGCTGATTCCAGATAAATGTCCTCTGGCTCAACAAAGTTTGCCTTGATTTTATTTAGCAAGGAGAGTATTTCATCCCTGCTAAACTGAGGACCAAGATAAGGGGTCCTTAGTAATCCGGGAGTAATCTCGCCAAGCATTAGAACTGCTGCGCCAATAGCTACTCCAGGATCGTTTGAAGCGGGTTGGATACATATACTTTCAACAAAACCATAATCCAGCAACATCCCATTGGCCGAACAATTTAGGGTCACGCCTCCTGCTAAAGCGATATTCCTATGACCGGTAATTCTTACAGCCTCACTTACATACCAGCCATATACCCTCTCAAGTTCTGATTGTATAGATGCCGCTATATTCTTTTCTCTAATTCCCGGCTCAAGAACTGGTCTGAACGATCCGTTAGACGTCGAGAAAGAATAAGAAGGATTTTTTTTACTCCCCCATTCTTCTTCAAATTTGCTCATCCATATATCCACCATCTCTTCTTCCCAATCCAAAATGTTGTTTGCTACAAGTTTGAGACTGGATAATGGAGCGACAACTTCACCACCGTTCACTAATTCAAAAAATTTCACGGGGGCAGGTTCTCCATAACACGCAAGTCCCATTAGTTTCCCTGGTTGCCAAGTTGAGAATCCTAAATATTTACACCCAGCCTCATAGAAAAAACCAAGAGAAACCTGTATTGGATATTCCCTAACTTTTTCCATTTTTCCTTCTCTGCCCAAAAAGATTGAGACAGAGCAATTTTCAGATTCTCCATCTACTACTACTATGGGCAACGGTTCGTCATTCTCTCTCGCACAGTATACGCTTGCAGCGTGAGCCAGATGGTGTGAAATAAATTCCACAGGGATCGTCCTCTCTTTTCTCGGATAGTATTTCTTCGGAAACAAAAGCCCATTAAGAGCGTTTGTATCGTAGGGAAATTCCCTTCCGTGAAGTTTATAAACAAGCGGAAGATCCCAACCCCATGCGATAACATCAATATCATCAGGTTTTATCTTTCCCTCTTGGAGACAATAGGCTATGGCGCTCAAAGGAAGTCTATCAAAAGAGTTCTTTTGTCTTATAAACCTCTCTTCCTCTGCCATAGCAATGATCTGATTGTCTATGATGAGACAGGCAGCCGCATCATGGCTTCTTTCCATCCAGCCATTAATTCCTAAAACTATCATGTTACACCTTCCTTTTTATTTTTTTATTCCTTTAATTTTCTATATCAAGCCCTGCATCACGTCAGAACATAACCAAAAATAAGCCATAGTTTTCAATGAACTCTTCTAAAAATCAAGCTGCAATTTTATGCTTTTTCTTGATCGTTAGGTAATTCTAAATTGTACAATAAGATAAGTAAAAGTCAAGATGATGATTGTCGCATTTAAAATCAACCTTTGTATATGTTTAATTCTTCTCTCTCGGATTTCCATATGACTTTGTGAATCTGCAATCCAATTCTTGCCTCAAAACCATCCCTCAAAGTCCATTCAACTATTTTTTTTGCCTTGATTCCCCCGACTGGAGTGAAGATAATATTTGTTTTTCCTATTAATTTGTATTTTTCTACTATTTTTTTAGAAAAATTATAATCATTTTTATCTCCTATTATAAATTTTACCTGATCTTTTTTTGCTAAATACTTTAAATTATCCAATTTATTTTTCTTTGACATTCCAGACGAAGGGCACTTAACATCAAGGGAGTAAAGTATCTTCGGAGAATTATTGAACTCATTTATCAAAATCGACCCATTCGTTTCAATATCAATATTATAGCCAAGATTAACCAACTTATTTATTAAAATCTTTATTCCAGGTTGGAGAAGGGGTTCGCCTCCAGTAAGACAAACTAATTTAAATTTTTGCTTTCCAATATCATTCAAAATATCTTTAATTTTTCTTTCTTTTCCTCCGCTATATGAATATTTAGTATCGCAATAAGAACATCTAAGATTACATCCCGACAACCTAATAAAAAAAGTCGGCAACCCGGAATGGATGCCTTCCCCTTGAATTGATAAAAATGACTCAATTATTTTTAATTTATTTTCCATAGTAAACTACAAAGCTATCAGGAGTTTCCCAAAGCTCAATTTTATAAACTTTTAAATGTTTTTCTATTTGGTTCCAAGCCCAGACTGATATATTTTCTGCTGTGGGTTGTTTTATAATCTTGTTTATATAATTATGATCAAGAATACTGATTATTTTCTTCTCTACAATTTTATCGATTTCGGAAAAATCTATGACCATTCCTGATTTTTTATCAATCTTGCCACTTACAGTAACATATAGAACATATGTGTGGCCGTGCAGATTCCTACACTTGCCTTTATAATTTCTTAATTTATGAGCGGAATCAAATGTAAATTTTTTAGTAACTAACATTTATCTTCTTCGTTAATTATTATTGCATATGCATTATGATTGTGGACTGATTCGTAACTTTTACACGTAACTATAAAGTCTGTTATTCTTTTATCATTCATAACCCAAGACGCAATGCCTCTTACGACATCTTCAACAAATTTTGGATTATCGTACATTTTTTCAGTAACATGTTTTTCGTCAACTCTTTTCAGCATAGAAAATAGCTCTCCGCTTGATTCATTTTCAATTTTTTTAATAATTTCGCTTATTTTAAAATAATATTTCGTTTTTATTTTTAATAGAACTTCTGCTCTTTGATTATGGGCGCCATATTTGCTGATCTCTTTGCTACAAGGACATAACGTGGACACGGGAACTATTATCTCAAAATAATTCCATCTAGTGTTGTCTTCCCCCGATTCCCCTATAATTTTACATTCATAGGATGACGTGCAAGTTTTCATTGATACTGGAGTTTTTTTAGTCAAAAAATAAGTGAAGGACAATTCTACCTTTGAATAATTGACATTTAATCTGTTTTTAATTTCTTTTAAAATTTTAGTTATCATTCCATCGTTGATTTCTGAATTTTTTACTTTTTCTGCAATTTCCATGAATCTACTCATATGAATTCCCCTGATATTAGCAAATAAATCCACCCCCATCTTTATACATGCAACTACCTGCTGGCGCACTCTTCCACTTTTGATGAACAATGGAATTCTAAGATCGGATATTCCGACTTCATTTATTTTTATTCCCCTATTGTCTTTGAGATTTTGCACATCTTTCATGCTTCTTTATAACTAATCCATATCAAATGCTAAAAATATAGCAATTTCTTTTGCGTTGTTAGAATAATATCTGTCGTTAAATCCGCAAACACGAAATCCATTTTTAATATATATTGCCAAAACATTGTTCAACGACGGAGCCTCGGCAATAATCGTTCTAACCTTAAATTTTTTCGCTTCTGCTTTTATTCTATTTATAAATCGGCCCGCATAACCTTTCCCCCGATGATTTGGATGAATAAAAATATCAATAATTTGAGACGTATTATTCCATCTAAAAACACGGATTCCGCTAAATCCTATTATCTTATTTTTTTCTTCTGCGACAAGAAAGCAACTGTTTTTGTTTTCAATAATTTCTCTAAAATCCCTTTTTTCCTGAAAATATTTATTATTTAGATTTTCTATCGCTTTCAGGTCGTTTAATTTTGCTTTTCTTATGTTCATATTATTTTTTTATATTAAAATTTTATATCTTTTACCCTAAAAATTTGGTAAATATGCTCTTCATATTTTAATAAATATATTTTATATTATATTTTTATATATTTCTTCAAGGCTAGAAATGTCTCTTCTGTCCTTTCCTTATCGTATAATCCAGCCTTCATTTTTTTAATATATTCTTTTGCTCCTTCCCATTCCCATGGAGGTGAGTCATATTCTTCTTTTATGTCGTTGTTTTCCAACGCCACCCATCTCCTGAAACAACTATTACACTGTCCACATTGATTCATTGTTTTTTTACTATAACAAGACCTTGTTTTTAATAAGTCCTCAATTGGCAACTTGTTATCAATATACCATTTTACCAAATTACTCTTACTCATTTTATAAAATGGACTAGCTACTTCAACACTCTTATTATTATTAAAATTCAATAAAAATTTTAACATTAACCTACTAGCATTTGGATTATTATCATCAACGCGGTCGCCTTTTATTCCGACTAAGTATACTTTTGGAGCATATAGACTAGCAATCATCACGAAAAAAATGTTTCTATATGGAATGTAAAAGTTCCCTTCTTCCCATCTTGAAAGATCTAAAGAATTATCAATATAAAGTTTCATCTTTCTGTATTTTCTAGAAAAAAATTTTACTGCTTCTATTTCTTTTTTAATATAAGACTGCCCAGCATTAAAAAATAAAGCTGGTGGATATTTAAGATAGTGCCAAGCAATAAATGAATCCAATCCGCCAGAAAGAAGCAATATTGACTTATGTTTCGGACTCATCTTTTTATCTTAAAGTTATAGTTTTTGTTATTTTATTCTATTATACTGATTAAAAATCTCTTCTTTCAAAATAGTCCCGATTTACGAAAAATTCTCCTTTGGTAATTTTTATTAACCTATCTCATTGGTTTATTATATACGATTTTAGCACAAAATGAAAAAATGAGACAGTATGAAAAGAAATTCTTCGTATTTCTTTTATTCTGCCAAATCAAAACTTTTGATGGTTAAATTAATGAGAGATAATTTTTAATTTCGGATCCCCTATTCGCGCCCTTAATTCTACTCTTCCACCAATGGGAAAAGTAATCTTCGGATTCGTGTGTCCAAAATCAACATTAGCAATAATTGGTAAATTATTTAGCTCTTTTTTTGTTTTAATAATTTCGATTAATTTTTCATCATTCATCTTGCTTGCTTTCTGAAATCTACCGATAACCATACCTTTGACACTCTCGAACTTAAGCTGATGGATTAAAGACTGTAAATCTCTATCAAAAGCATCAGCATTTGATA
>Ga0209777_10006524_pt1 | contig 13125 bp, 8 predicted proteins | sample FrelakmetHBP12HB_FD_187147 | JGI IMG/M metagenome (GOLD analysis project Ga0209777, IMG submission 187147) | Freshwater lake sediment microbial communities from the University of Notre Dame, USA, for methane emissions studies -HBP12 HB (SPAdes)... | ecosystem: Environmental > Aquatic >...
CGCGCAGGTTCCTGGGCCACGCGCCGCGCCAGTTCCCCCAGCGGCAAGCGCACAAAGGTCTCGTGCACCTTCGTCAGCTCACGCGCCAGGCAAGCGGGCCGCTCGGCCCCGAATACCTGAACCATTGCCTCAAGCAGTCCAGCCACCCTCTGCGGCGCTTCATAGAAAATCAGCGTCTCCTCCCGGGCCCTCAGCGATTCCAGCACGCGCCGCCGTGCGCCGGGTTTCTTCCCCAAGAAGCCGCGGAACACAAAGCCGTGCACAGGCAATCCGCTGCCCGCCAGAGCCGCCAACAACGCGCTCGGCCCCGGAACGGGCACCACGGGTGCTCCGCAAGCGATAGCAGCCTGCACGAGCCTGTAACCGGGATCGCTCACCAGCGGAGTGCCGCCTTCGCTGATGAGTGCGACTGCCGCGCCCGTTTTGAGCTGTTCCGCCAGGAGCGGCGCCATGGCCGCCTCGTTATGCTCGCCGTAAGAGACAAGTTGTTTCCCTTGCAGCGGCAGGTTCAGGGCCGCGAGGAGCCGCCGCGCAGAACGGGTGTCTTCGGCGGCGATGATCGTGGCTTGCTTGAGCGTCTCGACCGCCCGCTGGGTTATGTCGGCGAGGTTGCCTATGGGCGTTGCGACTAGGTACAGGCTCATGGGCGGCCTTTAGCCTAAAGTATTCACCACAGAGGGCACAGAGAACACAGAGTGCTGAAGTGATCCAAGCTTTGCGCAGACACAGTTCCTCTCTGTTCTCTGTGCTCTCTGTGTGCTCTGTGGTGAATAATCCGGATTAGGTTCCCCCTGCAAACTTCACTCCATTGCGGAAAACGAACACTCCGTCGCCTTCGCTCTTCAGACCCTCGCGCGCCCAACGTGGGTGCTGCCACGGCAGTACGTGGCGCTCCGGGTGCGGCATCAGCCCCAACACCCGTCCAGTTTCGTCGGTAATGCCGGCGATGTTGTTCTGCGAGCCATTCGGGTTCTCCGGATAGGCAGGCGCGCCGCCATTCGCGCTCGTGTACCGGAACGCGACCTGCTTTGAGGATTCGATGCGCTCTAGTACGTTTCCGTCACGCGCCATGAACTTGCCTTCGCCGTGCGCCACGGGAAAGGTCACGCGCTGCCCCGCCGCTCCGCTCAAGAAAGGCGACGGGTTTTGCTCAACCCGCAGGAAAATCCAGCGGTCCTCAAAATGCTGCGAGTCGTTGAACGTCAGCGTCGCGGCGGGCGCCTCGGATTCCTGCCGTGGCGCATACGAAAGGCCCGGCAGCAGCCCCGTCTTGACCAGAATCTGGAAACCGTTGCAGATGCCCAGCACCAGTCCGCCGCGCTCGACAAAACGCTTCAGCGGCTCCGACAAGGTCTGGGCAAGCTCGTTGGCCAGGACCGTTCCCGAGCCCAGGTCGTCGCCATAGCTGAAGCCGCCGGGCAGCGCCAGGATGGCGCACTCGTTGAGCAAAGCGGGCTTCTCACACAGCGCGCGCACATAGCACTCAAACGCCTGCGCCCCCGCCCGTTCAAAGGCGAAGGCAGTTTCCAGGTCGCAGTTGGTGCCAGGGGCACGGAGGATCATCACACGTGGAATGGGCATGTTCTTCCTTGTTTCATCGTCCCACGAACGATGCTAAAGGAAAAAAGAAAAAGGAAAAAGGAAAAAGTGGGCCGCCAGGCTTCTCACGGAACCGCCCTTGACCCGCGCGCTACTGGCGCCAGAATAACAATTCGCTAACAGTGGCGTTGTCCCCTGGTTTTCGGAGGTACAGCAACCATGTCACTCATGCGGATTGTGTTCAAGCTGACGGCATTCCTGTTCCTTTTCACAGCCTCCTGCGCTGGCCCAAGCGCAAAGCCGCCGGACCCCGCTGGCCCAACCACAAATCCGCCGAACCCCGCTGGCCCAACCGCAAATCCGCCGAACCCCGCTGGCCCAACCGCAAACCCGCCGGATCTCGTGCTTGACCTGGGGAAAGGTGTGAAGCTGGAACTGGTGCTCATCCCCGCAGGTAAGTTCAGGATGGGCAGCCCGGAGACAGAGAAGGACCGCTCCAATAACGAGACGCAGCATGACGTGACAATCAGCCAGCCGTTCTACATGGGGAAGTACGAGGTCACGCAGGAGCAGTACGAGGCGGTAATGGGCAGGAATCTGGCAAACTTCAAAGGCCCGAAGAATCCAGTGGAGGTGGTATCTTGGGATGACGCGCAAGAGTTCTGCAAGAAAGCGAATGCAATTCTGAGCCGCGACCGTAAGGGAGCGGAACAACCGCTTGCTAACGCGCGCGGCTCGGAATCTGTGGTCCGCCTGCCAACTGAGGCGGAGTGGGAGTATGCGTGCCGGGCGGGAACGAAGACGTGGTTCTACTCCGGCGATGCCGATGGCGATCTTGACGGCGTGGGTTGGTATAGCAGCAACTCCGGTCAGACGACGCATCCGGTGGGCGGGAAGAAGCCCAATGCCTGGGGCCTGTACGACATGCACGGCAATGTGTGGGAGTGGTGCGAGGACTGGTACGGGGAGTACCCAGCCGGTGCGGTGACGGATCCGAAGGGGGCGGCGACGGGAACTTTACGTGTGTTGCGCGGCGGGTCCTGGAACTACCCTCGGACGAGCTGCCGCGCGGCGAACCGTTTCAGGCTCGATCCTGGCCTCCGGTTCATCCGCAACGGTTTCCGGGTCCTTGTGGTGCTGGTGGCCCGGACTCCATAGCCCTCTGCTTTTTTGCTCTTTTGCCCTTTGCCGTTGAGGGATTCTCAAGGGGGCTGTCGCCCCCTTGGGTCGCGCGAAGCGCGCGAAAGGGGTATAAATGCCCAGTTGAGGTTTGAAGAATGATGCCAGACCTCTACTTCGGCGGGGTGCGCTTCTTCTCCAATTCTTTCAGCGCGGACTCGACGCGCCGGGCCTCGGTGCTGTCCGCGGGGAAAAGCGCCTTGGCCTCCGCCAGGATTCCCTCGGCGGTCGCGCCAGGAAGTCTCTTGGCGCAGAGGTCCGTCAATTCCTGAAGCTGCGCCGCCAGGGCCTTAGCCTCAGCCTTGTTCTTTACCGCGCTGGCGAAGCACTGTAGCGCCGCGGACTTGTCGGCATCAGCCCAATGTTCTTTACGTTTCAGTGCGGCGAGCTTCACCTGGTTCAAGCGCGAGGCAAAAACACTGCGGAAGCTTTCGGGTGTGGCCTCCGCCGCTTGCTTCTCCAGCCACGCGGCCAGCGCCGTCTCTTCCTTCTTGCTTTCGGCCAAATCGGCGAGTTTGCCGCACCAACGCTCGACGAAGTTGCGCGCGGGTTGGGTGCTCAATAGAGCCGGAATGTTCCCCTGCAAACCTGCCAGATCGCTGGCGGCCAGAGCCTGGTCCATATCGTGGCTGATCTGCTGGCGCGCGTAGACTCGCGCTGCATACTTGGCCGGCGCATCCTCGGGTGGCGCTTCCCGCCATAGGGCAGCGCTCTTGGCCGTGTCTCCGGCGAGCCAACTCGGCACAGCAGCGAGGTACTCGGCGCAGGGCAGCACTTTCGCTCCCGCCTTGGCGATGGGGCTTTTCCCGGGATCAAACGGCTGGCGCTTGGCCGGTTCCTTGCGCAAGCAGAATTGCGGATCGCCGACGATCATCAGCCTCCAGGGATAGCCGAAGTATTGTCCCGTGCGCTGGCGGAAAGCGGCTGCGAAGGGCGCGCCTGCGGCGATGCGCGGGGCGAAATAGCGCGGCGGCTGGAACGCGGACAGGAACGGCTCGGCGACCGAACCGAAGTAGAAGAATGCTCCGCCCCAGATGGCGCGGCCGGCCAGCGTATCAGGATCGTAAGGATTGGCCGCGGAACCTGAATGGGTCACGTGTATGGCCACCGGCCCGCCGACAGGGAAATCGTCCGTTGTGCCGCCTCCGCTGCCCACGGACCAGTCGGTCGCTCCGCCTGAGGAGTTGATGATGATGAGTTGCGTCTTGTTCCAGGGGAACACACGCGCGCGGAAAGTCTCGATCGCCGCGTCTTTGTCCTTCAGATGCGTGATGGCAAGGCGGTCCTTCCACTGGGCTTCGGCAAAGTCTGTCCTGTACGCGCCCCAGATAGAACGCGGATTGGTGCCGTACGTGTTGAACAGCAACGCGGACTCAGGCTTCAGGAACAGCGAACAAGCGGCCTGGTACGCGCTGCGGGCGGCGTCTCCCAGCAAGCGCCCCGCAGGCGCGATACGCACCAGGTTCTCGTTGCGGCCGAGCAGGTCATCGAGCGCATAGCTCTTGCCGAACTTATAACCGTCCTGGCCGCCGGCGTAGCGGTACGGGTAGGCCCCGGCCAGAGTCACATACGACCACGCCGCGCCATCAGGCAAGCCCCAGCGCTTCAGGCCGGCGAGCACGTCGCGGGCCAGGGCGAAAGCCGCCGGCCTGGGAAGCTCATCGCCGGCTTTCGCACTGCGCTCATCGTTGCCTTGGCCAATCTTGGGGACCGGCAGGAACTCAAAGCCTTGAAAGCGGCCCGCAGCCAGCGCCAATCCTCCGGCAGTCTCGCCGGACGCGCCATCACTGAAGACAACACCCGAAGCGGCGAAGCCGAGTTCCTTCAGCCGTTCCCGCAGGTGCTCAACGCTGCGGCCGGCCTGCAAACGGGCGGAAGGCCCTGAGTCCGGGCTTGAGTCCGCACCAGACCAACTCTTGAAAATCGTTTCCCGGATTGTTTCAGGCGCCAGTTCGGCAGTTGCCGCTGCTTCAGGCGCCAGGACGACGAAAGCCGGCTTGAAGGCCGCAATGAACCTGGGCGCGTAAAGGTCCTCTTTGAGCAGCACCGGGAAGAAAGCCTTCTCCGTCCAGCACGCAATGGCATTGGCGAAGGACGCAAGGTTCGGCGCGAGCACCACGATATCCAGCACCTTGCGCTGCTCCCACTTTTTCCGCGCCGCGCCGAACTCTTCCCGCGCCAATGCGCGCATGGCCTGCGCGGTGCGGAGAAGAGTGGGGCTTTCGCCCTTGCCGGCGGCCTTTTCAGCCGCCTCCCAGAGCTTCAGTGCCTCGTCACGCGCGCCCTTAGCATAGGACTCGTCGGCCAAGTCGAGATAGGCGTCCGCGGCGACGCGTCCCACGGGCGCTTCTTTGCGAATCTTCTGGATAAGCCCTTGCCGCTCGTCATTGAAGTCCAACTCCATGATGACGTGGTTGAGCAGCCCGGCGGAGTGCTGGCATTCGTCCTGACTCATCGGCCGGGCCAGCAAGGCTCGCACCTGTTCGAGCGCCTTGCGGGCCGCTTGAGGATCTTTGGCGGCGGCTTGCAGGTTGGCCAAGAGTTCCTTGAACTGCGCCTTCAGATCCTGCGGCAAAGCCTTGACGGCACGGTCCTGGCGCGCCTCGCCCGCTTTGGAGAGGGCCGCCTTCGCGTTTTCGTCGAGGGCCTCCGGCTTCTCCAGAATGCGCGATAGCAGCGGCTTCAGTTCTCCGCGCAGGGGCGGCACCTCCTCGACTGCAATCAGCTCGCCGCGGGGCGTCAGGAAAAGGAGCCCGCTCCGGGGCGCAAAGGAGAGACCCTTGAGCGCCACGTCGCCGCTCCACACCACGGCCCGATGGAACTTCTCAAGCAGCGGCGCGAAAGCGTTGTCCTCTCTTAGCCACTCGGCGGCATCGAGCGAGCCAACATCGGACCCGTGGCGAATGAGCGCCAGGACGGGCTTGCCGTCTCCGGCCGCGGCGCGGAGCACGGCGCTCAGATCGTCAGACCAAGGCAAGTCCTCACCGGCGCGCAGAATGCCCCCGGCACACCAGACCAGAAAGACGAGTTTCCCCAAGCAGTGGCGCATGATACCTATGGATAAACCAGAGAGACCTGAACGGAAGAGTAACTTACATAATATCCCCAAGTCGTGTATATTTCCACGGTATGAGCGCTGGTGTTGATCCCCAGGACTGTTGCCCGCGGTGTGGCACGCCCTACCTTGGCCTTCTGAAGGCCGGTGAGCCGCCGAGCAACCGTTATTGTGATGTGTGCAAGCTCACGGCCGCCCAAGCCGTCGAGTTGGCGCAGCAGGACAAGGCCGCGCACCAGCAGGGGGAGGAGGAATTGGCTCTGGAGCCGCTCGCTGGGGAGGAGAAGCCCCAGAGCGGCAGCCGGCCTCCCAGGCTTGCCCCGCCCAGGCATGATTCCCGTCAGCCGACACTATGGAACCGTGCGCGGTGGCTGTCGCCGCGCCATGGCGCCGATGCCGCCAAAGCACTCGCGGTGCGGATGGCGGTGCTCTCGGCACTGGTGATTGCAGGATTCTTCGCGTACCAAGTGGGCTGGCCCTATGTGAAGAGGACGGTTGCCGCGGCCCTGAGCTCCCCGCCAGCCAAAGTGAAGGGTCAGACCGCGGCTACGCACGCCGCTCGTCGGGTGAAGAGTGAGCCTGGACCCAAGAGGGAAAGCCAAGGACCCCGGACTCCAGATGAGGCGACGGCCCCGCCAAGCAGCGTCGCTGCCCCTGTTGTGGAGAGTAGAGATGTAGTTGGCCTGGCCACGACGAAGGCGCCGGCCACCGCGCCAACTGAAACCCAAGACAAGCCTTCGGACGCTCCCAAGACTGAACCTTCCGCTAAACCTGCGGCCGCACCGGCGAAGAAGACGGATGACGTAGTGGACGATGAGGACCTGGAAGCAAAGCGGACCGCGGGTCGGGCCGCAAAGCCCGAGGCGGTAAAGGGAAAAGCCACACAGAAGAAGGACGAGCCCGCGGACGCGGCTTCCGTATTGGGCCTGGGAAAGAAGGGAGTAGACCAAGCTGCCCCCGCTAAGGCGCCCACGCCGGTGATCGCGGCGGGCACCGAGCCGGCCATCGTGCCGTTCGACGCCCAGAAAATGGACTCCGGAAAGGACAAGAGCTTCACCATGATGCTCGCCAACGTGTTGCCTGGTTGGCACTGCAAGGACGTCAACAACACCAACAGCTCAGTTGGCGCTAAACATCGGGGCCGCGACGGCGTACTGGTACTTAGCCCCATCAACGACGTTCTCCCTGTCAAGCTGATGGCAGCCATTGACGTTCCCCTGAAGTCAAAGGTGAAACTGCTCTTTGAGGTGTCTAGCAAGGATGCCGGCCACGAATGGCTGCTGAGCGCCACTGTCGCCAACGCGCCGATCTATCAGAAGGTGCCGATCAGGACGCAGGATCCGCTGGTATGGCGGGAGGTACCTTTGGACCTGTCGGAATGCTCCGGGAAGCGCGTTGAGGTGGTGCTGGAAACCGCCATGAGACCCAAGACGCCCGCAAATGCGTACAAGGAGCAGACCGCCTATCTCCGCAACATCCGCCTGGACTGGCCGGGCAAGCCACAGGGACCGCAGAAACCCGCGGAGGAGCCGAAGGCGCAGCCACCGGCTGAGGAGAAGAAACCGCAACCACCTGTGGAAGAGCCTAAGACACAGCCATAGTGTCGCTATTTCGCAGCGCTGCGTTTGGGCCTGGCTGCGCGCTTCCTCCGCGCATAGGGCCCCGGCGTTTCGCCAACGCCGCCAGCGCCTGTGTCCGTCTCCTGCCTGTGCGGCAATCGGCTTGGGACAAACGCCATTTCGCGCTTGGCTTGGGCCAGGCATTCGGCGAATCTACCTCTCAAGTCTGGCGGCAACCTATCCCGGAACGCCTCCAAGTCGTTGTACCTGCCCTTGGCCAAGACCACGATGTCGGCCACATCCTGAGCGCGCCCGGAGACCAGCTTGAGCCAGACCAAACCCATTAGAGAAATGAACCCGCCCTCTCCGGCCACAGTCTTTAGGCTGGGGATGAACCCATAGGTGCCCAGCCCCCCTTCGGGGATCAGTTCCAGCCGCACACCCGTCTTTCTGTGCTTGAGTTCATGCCAGCCGCTCTGTGCTTTCACTACGATTGAGAAGTCCGCCTTAAGCCGTTCGAGTATCTTGCCGTCGGCGTTAGCATACAGGAGGTCAATGTCCTGTGTGTAACGCTCATAGCCATAATGGATCACAGCCAGGCCGCCGATGACAAGGGCGGAGCCCTGTACTTTCCCCAGGTCCTCAAGGGCCTTGGATATCTCTTCCCGGCCTGGCACATTTTTCGTGGTCAAGGCTCTCACCCATGAGAAGGTTGCCAACTGTGACGGTGTAAGAGTTGCCACTCCCATAGCATCCGCCTGGCCACAACTAAGGCCAGCTTGCCGCTCATATTACCATGGCGCCAGCCGCCAGCCACTACTTCTTCGTCTGCTCCGCGAGCCTTCCGGCCACGGCACGTTTCGGCCGCGCCGCCCGCTTCTTCTTCGCGTAGCGCCCCGGCGCTTCGCCAACGCCTGCAGCGTCGCGGCCTTGTGTGAGGTCGTCGGGCGCCTGGCTTGGGTCGTGTTCCATTCCCCACTTGGCCTCAGCGATGACCTGGTCGAAGCGCTCATGCATCTCTGGATGCAATCTCTCCCTCAGCGCCGTGAACTCGCTGAGCCTTTTCTTTGCCAAGAGGTCCAGGTCAGCTCTGTCCTGAGGTCGCCACGAAATCAACTTGAGCCAGACCAAGCCAAACAAAGAGATGAACCCGTTCTCTCCCCCGACGGCTTTCGGGCCAGGGATGAACCCATACGTGCCTAGCGCTCCTTCGGGAATAAGTTCCAGCCGGACACCTGTCTTCCTGTGCTCTAGCTTATGCCAGCCGCTCTTGAGTTTCTTGACTAGCTTAAAATCTGTCTTGAGCCGATCCAAAATCCTGGCGTCCGAATAAGCGTAGAGGATGTCAATGTCGTGTGTGTAACGCTGGTAGCCGTAGTGAATCACAGCCAAGCCGCCTATGACGAGCGCAGTGCCCTGGACTTTCCGCAGGTCCTCAAATGTCTTTGCCATTTCCTCGGGGCCGTGCACTTGCATCCCACCTAGCGCCATCTCCATTCCTTTCCCGAAGGCGAAAATCTCCAGCTCAGCCTGTGTAAGAGTTGCCACTCCCATAGCATCCGCCTGGCCACAACCAAGGCCATCCACTGAACATTATTCTAGCATCGGTTGCGCCGCGCGTCACTGCTTTTTGATCTGCCCCAGTATTCTTTCAGCGTTGTTGCGCACGTCCTTGTTGGTGGTGGCCTTCGCGGCCTTTTCCAAAGTGTCGCGCAGGGCCTCCGCGTTTGACTTCGCGAGTTCCTCTGCGGCCTTGACCTGGTTCTTTGCCGCTTCTTCCTTGGCAGGATCATCTTTGGCCTTGGCAACGTTCTGCAATGCGTTGCGCTTGGCCTCCGCATTGATACTGACGACTCTGTCGGCGATCCTGACCAGGGCCATGCCTGCTTCTTCCTTGACCGCCTCATCATTGACGCACGGCGTGACAAGCTCAAACGAGCGCAATGACGGGATCTCTTGCAGCTTGGCCAGCGCCATGCGCTTTTCCTCGGGGTTTTTAGCCGCCTTCAGGATGACTTCCAGGGCCATGAGTTTCTCGTCCTCCTTCATGTCCCTGTCCAGCAGCCGGATCACCCCGCGCAGAGCCAGCGTCCTGTGCGCCTGATTGTCGGTCCCCTGGGCAAGTTCCAGCAACGGCGCCGCCGCGCTCTTCTCACGCCACTCAGCCAGGACGTGCACAGCCACGTCCTTCACTTCCGCGTTCGCATTCTTCGTCTGCTCCACCACCGTATCGAGCGCCTTGCGCGTACCGGCAGCGCCAAGGGCGCGGATCAGGCCAGCGGCCCTGTCCGGCGGCGCTCCTTCCAACGCGGCGCTCAAATGCTTGGCGCAACCGTCCCCCTTGCGCGTGGCGGTGCCGGTGAGCGCGCTTTCAGCGGCGGGGAACTCCTCCTCTTTGTCGGTTGTTTCCTTGAACAGCTTGACCATGGCTGGAACCTGCGCGTCTCCGGCTATAACGCCAAGCGCCTTCAAGGCCGCGAGGCGCACTGCCTTGTTGTTATCCGCCAGCGCAACCAGCGCCGCGTCGGCCTGGTCCTCGGCACGGCGGGCCGCAAGAACGCCGAGCAGCGCCGAGCGGATGGCTGCGTCAGTGGACTGCTTCACCGCGGCGCCGACGAGGGCGTTGGCTTCGTTGCCTCGCATTACCGAAAGCGCTTCCGCGGCAGCCTCCAGCTCTTTGCCGCTCGCTTTGGCCAGGAGCGCCAGCACTGAGCCGGCGGGATCAGCCCCACCGATAGCGGAAGCGGCCTGCATGGCCGCGATGCGCACCTCCTGGTCGGGATCTTTGAAAAAGTCGAGGATTGTCGGCAACGCCGCGGGGTCGCGGCGGGCACCGAGGATGCCCAGGAGAGCGGCACGGTCCGTGGGCGCGGCCTTGGCCAGCGCTGCGACGAGCTTCGGCGTGCCGTCGTCTCCGAGAAGGGTCATCGCCGCCCGGATGGCTACCGCGCGAATCTGCGGATCGTTGGTTTTCATGGCCGCAAGGATATCGGCCATTTCGCCGCGGGCGGAAACCAAGCCTTGGACCGCCGCGCAACGCACCTGCCGCTCCTCACGGGCCGTGCGCGTATCCCAGAGCTTGCGGAAGATCCGTTCCGCGTCCGCTTTCTTGTCAGACTCCAGCAGGCGATCGGCCAGCCGCAAGGCGGCCTCCGTGAGCTTAATCCGTTCGAAGTCCTTGGCGCCGTCAGCGGCTGTGAGGATGGCATTCGCCGCCGACCCCTCGCCAATATTCGCCAGGGCCTCAGCGGCTGCGAGGCGGACGCTCGTCTCGGCATCCGAGAGGGCCTTCTTCAATTCGTCCGCGGCCTTCACATCGCGCAAAACTCCCAGTGCCTGGATGATCGTGACCTTGTTTTTACCCCCTGCCGCCGGCAGCGCCTTGCCGAACAGGTCCGCTGTATCGCGAATTGCCACGAGGGTCTGAGCTGCGAATTCACAGAGATCGTCGTCCGCAAGGCAGCGGCTGATCTGTTCGGCCTCCGCCTTGGAGCCGATATGCTTTAGTTCCTCCAAGACGTACTTCTGCACGGCCTTTGGGGTGGCGCCGCCCAGTGTGGACAGAAGCGCTTCGCGCACCATGGGGCGGATTTCCTCGTTCTCCGTCCGGTTGGCATAGGTGACTAGGCCATGCAGGACATAACGAGTCTTGTAGTCCTCACCCTTGCCCGGCTCGACCAGCATGCCAACCAGCGCGGCCACGTTTTGCTTGCCGCCCTTGGTGATCTCATCGTAGATCTTCTTCATGGTCTCCAGGTCGGGGCCTGTGAACCTGCCATCCCTGCCCTGGTTGTCGGCCTCGGGCAGCGTGGCAATGAGTGCGGCCAGGCCCGCTGGCGGAGCGGCGGGCGCCTCGCCCGCGCACAGCAGGCCCGCGCCAGCCAGGAATGCCACGGCAGCGGCGAGGCACACCACACCCTTGCCAGCCAAGGAAGTCCAAAGCCCTGTGTGCTGAGTGCTGAGTATCCTGCTCATGTGCTAGTCCCTTCTCACAATTCCCCTGTCACTTGTCACCCGTCACCCGCCATTCGTCACTCGTCACTTGCCACTCGCCACTACAAATGCCACGGTGCGCGCATGGGCTGGTTGACCAGCCGGTTGGCTTCGTCATCGCCCACGACTTCCTGCTTGACGGGGTCGTAGCGAATCTTCCGGCCGACTCGAATGGAGATGTTGGCCAGATGGAGCAGCGTCGCGGTGCGATGAGCCGTCAGGGCGCTGCCGTTGGAGACCTTGCGCGCCTTGACTGCCTGCTGGAATTCGAGCAGTGGTTCAGGATCGGGCATGGCCAGTATTTTCTTCTGATCCTCCGGGCTAAGGTCATTCAAGCCCACCCCGCGCGCCTTCAGCCTGTCGTAAGGCTTGCCCCACTCATTGCTTTTGAAAACGTACGTCAGCCCGTCATCGAACTTCAACTCGACCCAGCCCCACATCCCGACGGCTTCGGGGTGCGCCGGCGCGGCATAGGACTCAATCTCACAGGGGCTGGTCAGGTCTTTGCCATAGGTGTAATTGACGCCTTCGAAGTAGTGCTGGCCCATGTCGGCCAGGCCGCCTCCCTCGTAGTCCCAATAGCCCCGGTGCGTCCCGCCGACGCGGTGCCCCTGGTAAGGCCGCAAGGGGGCCGGGCCGCAGTACATGTCCCAGTCTAGGTTCTTTGGTATGGGCTGGGGTGGCGCATTGACCTTGCCGCTCCATTCCTTGACCTTCCACCCGCCGTCATGGATGTACACGCCTTTGCATTCCTTGAGCAGGCCGCTGAGCATGATCTTGCGGGTGATGTTGGCGTTGCGGTCGTGCGAGCTGCCCAAGCGCCCATAGGTGCCGATCTGGAAGACGCGGCCATAGCGTCTCTCGGCCTCGATCACCGCCTTGCCTTCGGCGATGAAGCGCGTCATGGGCTTCTCGCAGACCACATCCTTGCCGGCCTGCATGGCGGCAATGGAGATCAACGCGTGCCAGTGGGGCGGAGTGGCGATGGCCACCAGGTCAATGTCCTTGCGCTCCAACACGCGGCGGAAATCGCTGTAGATGGTCTTGTTGTCGGCCCGGTCGAGGAACCTGACATCGCAATCGGCCAGTTTCTTGACGCTGCCCTGGACGCCGCCGCGCTGCAGTCCCTCACCGAAGGTGCCTCCGCCGCGTCCTCCACAGCCTATCAGTGCGCCACCGAACGTGTCGCTGGGCGCCGGCTGCCCGCTGTCGGCCAGGACGTGCCGCGGCACTATCGTGACGCTGGCTGCCGCCGCCGCGAAGCTGCCCAGGAATCCCCGCCGGGAAAGTCTGCTTGCGCTCATGCTTCTTCCCTTTCTACGCTGAGACCTCGTGGTTCGTGCATCGTTGATCGTGGTTCGTGAATCGTGCCCGCCTCACGCCCACGCTCCACGCTCCACGTTTCACGTTTCATTCTTCATGGACATACACCGCAGGCCGTCCGGTGCGGCACAACAAATCAGGTCAGCCATTGACGAACGTGCGCGGACGCATAGCATGGAACGAAGAATGAGAAATGATGAATGAGGAACTGGCTGGCTTTGCCTGCCGCGTTATCCTTCGCCATTCGTTATTCATCGTTCGTCATTCATCGTTCATCGTCTCAAGGAGGAGGGGTAAATGGGTAAACTGGGGATTGGGGTCAACATGGAATTCGTCCGGCATGCGGACAAGCCCTTCGAGTGGGGCGTGGAGAAGGCCGCGGAGCTGGGCTATGAGTACGTTGAGCCGATGGTCCATTTGGGCCGTGAGCTGCTCAGCGAGGGGGGCTACTTCCACAGCGTCTCCATGCTCGACGAC
>Ga0209777_10006525_pt1 | contig 13125 bp, 12 predicted proteins | sample FrelakmetHBP12HB_FD_187147 | JGI IMG/M metagenome (GOLD analysis project Ga0209777, IMG submission 187147) | Freshwater lake sediment microbial communities from the University of Notre Dame, USA, for methane emissions studies -HBP12 HB (SPAdes)... | ecosystem: Environmental > Aquatic >...
GGGACTCGAACCCGCGACCAACAGCTTGGAAGGCTGTGACTCTACCAACTGAGTTACTCCCGCATTTATCACCATTCAACTCGCGCACACTTCCACCCTCACGATCGAGCGAGCGACTTCAGCCACCGCCTGCATCCGCCAATTGTCGACCGACAATTTTTCTTACCAGTGGGCAGGGAAGGATTCGAACCTACGAAGGCCGAAGCCGACAGATTTACAGTCTGTTGCGTTTGACCGCTTCGCTACCTGCCCTCACTCGATCAGATCATTCCCCGGCACATCTCGTCTGTCCGCAACAACATCGGTGTCACCGTGTTGCTTGCCCGGCCATATCGATGATCAAACGAACGCCGCACCCGAACCGACATCCCGATACTCTTTGTGAGCTGAAGGTGGGATTTGAACCCACAACCTGCGGTTTACAAAACCGCTGCTCTACCGTTGAGCTACTTCAGCATCGGGACCGTTCCGACAAGTAACCCATACCGGCATCGACCAAAGGTTAATGTCGCAACCATCCTCTGCTAAAGGCTGTGACGGTTGGCACCGTGGCCGACAGGCCGGCCGCAGAGATTCGAGACAGTATTGCAACCTCTCTCCACTACCTCGGCCAATCCTTCACGTCTTAGAAAAAAAATCTGCTCACCTGCTGACAAGCGTTTTTTTGCAAACTTTTCCAGCAGAAATCCGGAGAAAATCTCTGGAGGCAGCAAACCCTGCACCCCGCAAATATGGACACAATGATGCGTCGAAGATTGAAACATTCGCGACATGAATTCGATTCCAATCCTCGTTATTTGGGGTGCAGATGTTGATTTTCCAAAAAAAGTTAGACTACCAATATAATAATTTTCAGATAAAAGTCAATTACGGGGGAGGACAAACCGCCTCAGCGGACATTATTCAACCGGCTTTTCAGGATTATCGCCTCGCGATAGGTAGGCAACACTTCCAATGCTTCATCCAAAAACTCCAAAGAAAGCTCTCTTTTCCCATAAATACTCGTGTATATCGCCTTATTTGTATACGCCTGCGCATAGAATGTGACGATCTGCTCCGTGAGATTGTCCGTTTTCTCCGCTGGCCGAAAGAGTAACGGTGGCATGGGAAAGTCATGATACAATGTATCCGTCACTAGCCGGAAGGCCAATCCAGCCGGGACCCTGCGAAAATCCGATGTATAGTTCTCTTCAATTTCGAATGTCACATAAACAGGACGGGATGCGATGTTCTTCTCGATAAGGCTCTTTATGAGTGCCGCATACCGTCGCTCTATCATTGAAGGATCGTACGGAAGGTCGTGTTCAAATTTGTAGAGTACCTGTAAGAATTCGTCCAACTCCTTTCTTGACCGATCAACCAGCCACGGATAACGCGTCTCAAGTTGACCGTAATACCAGGACCGGCGCATCAATTCTTTGTCAATGACAATCACGTCCGGTCGAAATCGTTCAACAACTTGAAAGTAGTAGGCGGCCGAAACAAAATAGTCCCACTGATAAGAGATAATGAGAGCGTTTGGCTCAACCGATGCGAACATGTTCTTCGTGTAATCTTCTACCATGAAATTCTTGCTACCGTCAACTCGGTCATGATTATAGATGAACATGGATATGCAGATCAACAACAGAGCCGCTATAGCTATCCGGGACAAGGATTGGCTGTTCACGAGCCTGACGATTGACGCTGCTCCAATGGCGACCCAGATTGCAATAGCATAATACGCGAGCAAAAAATATGAGTCGATATCATGGATGTCGTAGTTGATAGAATACAGTACACATCCGAAGAAAAGAAGAAGTGTAAATACTAGAATTGTCCTTGCCTCCTTGAAAAGCTTCCACAAACCGAATATCGCAATCCCTATAGACAGATAAGCAAACTCCGGGAGAACTGTATCCATGAAATAGCTCAGCTGCTTCATCGCCACGCCGCTGGACGAGAAGAGCCACACGCGGTATTGTTTCCCGGTGAAATGCCAGAGAAAACGCTCGAGCGTTATTGGATTCCCCCAATTCATGATGGGCTTCTCACCCGCCCGCAATGGAAGATAGAGATACTCAGAGAATCCTATGATGAATGGAATTGAAAGCTTGAAGAGTCCCCGCCATGCATTTTTTGAAAACCCGTTTGCGTAGAAGTACAGGTACACAAACGCAGGAGCCAGCAGAATCGTCGTCATGTGATTGGTAAACGCTAGACCAAGAACGTAGGCAAAACCAAGTACAAGGCTCCTGTGCAGCCTGCGCCTGGAGACGCTCGAAGCTACATCCAGCTTCATGCTCATATCCATCGCTCTTGAGAAGACATAAAGCAGAACGGAAAGAAAAAGAGTGTGAAGCGAATATACCTCTATGGAAAGCGCTTGCGACCAGAACGTCTCGGAAAACGCCAGCGCAAGCGTTCCGCAAAATGCTGGCATGAGGATCTGAGTGAAATTCCTTTCGGATGCTCTGTCGCCGGAAGACTTGCCGACAAGGGAAGCCTTGCCCTTCAGGGAGAACTCGCTCAGCAAGTAAACAAGGAAGCGAAAGAAGACGAATAGAGCGAGTGAGCATTCCATCGCCGCCATGAAATTCACTTTGGAGATTGTACGAACGCCTATCGGCAAATGTGCAAATATCCAACCTACCAGCGTGAAGAGAGGATAGCCGGTGGGATGGGCAATTCCCAACGTCGTCGTCACAGTCGCCAGCTCGCCGGCGTCGATGAAGTCGACCGTTGGGCAAAGTGTCAGCAAGTAGACAACAAGTGCTACGACTGAAGCAAAACCAGCCAGGGTGAACTCAAGCTTGCGAAATGTCATGCAAAACCAAGTTTAACGCGGAATCTGTCAAGTTCTGAACTCGAAAAAGTACTGAAAATCTCGCGAAAAAACTAACCGCGCCTTGGATACAGTCCTAAGTTAGAGGCTAAAAGGGAAGGAGTGTCCTAATTTGAATTGGGTGAGATAAGAAACCCTTATCACTTTCGTTACAGGGCTAATACTGGGAAGGATTATTATACCGTTAGATTACTGTGATGTCATAGACAACGATATGAATTTCAAATTGCTTGAACCTATCTTTAAGTACCATTTTATATCCTGTGATGAAATCTATACCTTCATCTGGCATATCAATTACAAACAACGTATTGGAATCATAGTAATCGTTTCCTTTGTGCCGCCATTGTCCTGACCAATTTGGATTAAAAGAGATGCCGCCAAATTTTTCGGTTAGCTCCTTTTTTGTCACATAGAACTTTTCTTCCTCAATTTTTGTGCCTTCGTTGTAATATATCGGAAGAGTTATTTCGCAACGCTTCACAGAGTTTCAAACTTTATACCGTTCTCTCTAAGCACGTCCAATTGCCACTCTGAAACCTCGTAAATATCGTTTTGCTCTGCTTTTCCAGAACCATTTCTGATTAGCAAATAAAATGCTTTGGCGTGGTTCCCAGTCACTTTAATTTTGTACTGTTTTTTCTTTTCATCAACAAGTTGCCCTGCCGTCATTTGTCTATTAAATACCTCAGGATGGATAATACCTGTACGCAAGAATGAAAGAACATTGACGTCAAGGAACTGAGATGAAAAGTTGCCAATATTTGCGGTATTTGAAAGATGAGTCATATTGTCATTCTCCGTTTTTTAAAGAATATCCTTTTTGTTCGATCCATTGGAATCCATTTGGGGTAATTATAGCGACATCGATAGGTAAACCACAAGAAGGAGTTCCAATCATGAAAGTTGTAGTCCAAATAGTGGTTTGTAAGATAAACTTAAGGAATTCAATGGCGTCTTGTAGAGGCATTCCATCAAATGCAATCTGTAAGAATAGTTTTGGCAAAAGATTCGCTATTTGCGTTATTGATTCTTCTGGAATAGCATTAGCCCTAAGAAGTTCTACTATGTGCGGATCGAATCCCATTAGAAGACGACTAATCGGCTCAGAAATTCCACGCCAACTCGCTCCAAATTGTTCCAGTGGCTTTACAGCCCTTACAGTCTCTTTGTCTTGTGGTAAGACAAATTCATATTCTCCTGCAAGATGTTTTTCTGTCGAAGAATATCCAGCGACAAAAATTCCTAAAGTCGGCGATGAGTCAGCAAGGGTGGGAAATTCTTTTTTATATTTCTCTAACAAGAAAAGATGGAGTTTCTCTGTTACTTTTTGAATTGATTCCTTATTAAGTTGATTGTCTTTTTGGAATTCATTAATAAGACTCTCCATAGACCGTTTTCCGATATTGCCAACTCCGTAAGTCATTACTCCAATCGGCAAATTAGATATCTGGAATATTTTTTTTGCATTTTGATAAGTCTTGATGATTCCCATAGTGCTCCCCACACTCCCCCATATTTGGGTCATGCTGTCCGCGCCCAAAGCAACGCCATCAAAGACCTTAACGCTTGCTACAATAGACATTGAATTTATCGGATATTTTTGTTCTATGAACATTAGTATATAGGAAAATCTCATCACTTAACCAAATTTCATGCTATCTCAAATTAGGACACACAAATCAAACTAGGACAGTATCCGCCTTGATTCTTTTGACCCCTCATGCTATATTGAACACATTCAGGCACAAACTCTTAGGATTGCAATGGTCAAACTTATCGCTCTCTATCGCAAACCAACCGATACGGCTTCATTCGACAAGCATTACGATGAGGTTCACATTCCTCTCGTGAGAAGAATTCCGGGTCTCCAAAAACTTGAGATCACCAACATCACCGGTGCTCCGATCGGCGAAACGGGCTATTACAAGATGGCTGAGATGTATTATGAATCGCTTGATGCGCTGAACGCAGCAAACGCGTCACCAGAAGGACGTGCAGCGGCAAAAGATCTCATGAGCTTTGCTGCCAACACAGTCTCTCTTTTTTTTGGCGAGGTCACACCGTGAGCAAGTATTCCGGCAAGACACCCACAACGTTTGGCTTCAAGAACATTCTTTACGAAAAGAATGAGAACCGGGGCACAATAACAATCAACCGGCCGGAAGTTCTGAATGCCTTGAACTTTGATACGCTTCGCGAGCTCGGAACCGCATTCCAGGATGCGTCATGGGACGATGAAGTCGCGGTCGTTATTCTTACCGGAGCAGGAAATCGAGCATTCTGTACCGGCGCCGACATGAAAGAATGGAAGGAAGACCTTGTAGACCATCCCCACGACTTCTACAAATGGATGGGGGTCTTCATTGAAACCTTCGAAAGGTTGCGGAACATCGGCAAGCCGACAATCGCCCGCATCAACGGAATGGTTGTCGGCGGCGGCAATGAACTGCAAATGTCGTGCGACCTTGCCATTGCAGCAGAGGACACGTTCATCAGGCATGTCGGTGTCAGTCGCGGGAGCGTGCCGGCGGCCGGTGCAACACAATGGCTGCCTCTCATTGTCGGGGATAGGCGAGCGCGGGAAATTCTGTTCCTGTGCGAAGAAATTCCCGCAAGGAAGGCATTGGATTGGGGACTAATCAATGAGGTAGTGCCACGGAGAAAACTTGATGCTGCGGTTGTCAAGATAGCGGAAAAACTCACCGACAAGCTACTGGAATGTCTTCGGTACACCAAACAGCAGCTCAATTTCTGGCGTGACCTGTCGTGGACATTGACCATTGGACACGCACGCGATTGGTTGGCAATCCACACTGATTCCGATGAAGTTCGAGAAGGAGTTCAGGCTTTTGTTGAGAAACGAAACGTGAACTACAGGAAATTCAGGAAAGGAAGAATTTCTCGGAGCAGATAGATCAACTTCGAATGTGATTTTTGATGTTACGGCGACAATAACCATTTCTCCATTTTAGGAACGCTGATATGAACTACTCGTACATTCTCTTGACCAAACAGGATGGTTACGCCATCGTTCAGCTTAATCGACCCGACGTGCTCAACGCACTAAACATCAAGTTGATGGAAGAACTTGTGGATGCGCTCGAGAGTCTGGATAAGGACGACAACGTCCGTGCAATCATCATCACAGGAAATGAGAAGGCCTTTGCAGCTGGTGCGGATATCAAGGAGATGGCAAACGCCTCCGCGGTTGAGATGCTCATACGCGACCAGTTTGCACGGTGGGACCGTATTCGAAAAATCAAGAAGCCTCTCATCGCAGCCGTCAGCGGATTTGCACTCGGCGGCGGATGCGAGCTCTCCATGATGTGCGACATCATTATTGCAGCTGAGACCGCGAGATTCGGCCAGCCCGAAATCAACATCGGTGTGATGCCCGGCGCAGGCGGAACACAGCGGCTTACACGCGCCATCGGCAAGTATAAGGCGATGGAAATGGTACTAACAGGAAACATGATGTCAGCCGAGGAATCGTTGCGGCGAGGACTCGTCAATAAGATTGTTCCGGCTGAATACTATCTTGAAGAGGCAAAAACCCTCGCCAAAGAGATCGCATCGAAACCGCCCGTCGCAGTCAGGCTTGCGAAAGAAGCGGTTCTCAAATCATTCGACACCACAATCGAAGGCGGCCTCGAATTCGAGCGAAGGAATTTCTATCTCCTCTTTGCGTCCGAAGACCAGAAAGAGGGAATGAAGGCATTTGTAGAAAAGAGAAAACCCGAGTGGAGAGGCAAATGACCGGCGCGAGCTGGTTCTAAGTGATCTGCCCCTCGCTCATTCCATGCTGAGGCTCCTCAATACGTATTTCGGGCTTGACAGATTAGGTACAAGCGTCAAGCAGGAAGTCATCGCCGGGTTAACGACATTCGTTACGATGGCGTACATTATCATCGTTAACCCAAAGATCCTCGAAGCGGCTGGAATGCCGTTTGGACCTTCCATGGTCGCAACAATTCTCAGTGCGTTCTTTGGAACGCTGCTGATGGGCGTCTACGCAAAACGTCCTTTTGCCGTCGCTCCATACATGGGCGAAAATGCATTCATCGCGTTTACGGTCGTGAAAGTCATGGGCTACAGTTGGCAAACCGCCCTCGGCGCGATTTTTATCAGCGGCGTTCTCTTCACGATACTGACGCTTCTCAAAATCCGAGGCTGGCTCGCGAGCTCCATTCCCGAGTCGCTCAAGATCGGTTTCACAGTCGGCATCGGGCTGTTCCTGACGTTCGTGGGATTGAACGAGACAGGGATTGTCCGTTTGGGCAATGCGGACGCGCCGATGCACGTTGGCGATTTTCACCAAACCTCCGTGCAGTTGGCGATAGTCGGGTTTCTTCTTGTCACATTCCTGATGATGAAGAAAGTGAACGGTGCGATTCTGCTTGGAATCCTGATTACAACGTTGCTCGCCTTTGTTTCAGGAGCCGCTCCGGTTCCTACCCGTTGGGTGAGCCTCCCACCCGACCTCAGCCCGGCTTTCTTACAGCTCGATATCCCGGGTGCAATGACCTGGGGTCTATTTTCAGTAATATTGACGATCTTCGTAATGGCGTTACTGGACACTCTCGGCACACTGATCGCGCTTTCATTTAAAGCAAATCTGTTAGACGAGCACGGCAATCTTCCTGAAATCGAAAAACCGATGATATGTGATGCAATTGCGACAGTCGCAGCATCGCTGCTAGGGACAACGACGACGGGAGCATATGTCGAATCAGCCACGGGAATTCAAGCCGGCGGCAAGTCAGGGTTGACTTCCATCATCATCGCATTGATGTTTCTCTCGGCATTGTTCTTCGCCCCTTTCTTGACCTCAATTCCTTCCTTCGCGTACGGTCCTTCGCTGGTTTTCGTCGGCCTGCTGATGATCTCGCCGATCACCAAACTAAAGTTCGACGATTTCTCAGAAATCGTTCCCGTTTTTTGCATCATCGTTCTCATGAGTTTCACCTACAACATCGGCATCGGGATGACTTCCGGTTTTGTCACCTATCCCCTATTCAAAACATTAGGCGGAAGAGTACGCGAAGTGAAACCGGGTTTATGGGTTCTCTCATTCCTTTCGCTGCTCTTCTTTGTGTTTTATCGCTATTGAGCATCTGTCCTTTCCTTCAATTTGAATTTCATTCAAGGTTTAATTACCTTTTGTAAACGTCTTGAGTAATTACCGGCTTCATGTCTACGAATCTAACTACAAGTTGCGAGTTCTGTAAGATCATCACCAACGTGGTGCCCGCTGAAGTCATCTACCAAAACAACCGCGCAGTGGCAATCCTCGACATCAACCCGATCCACTTCGGCCACGCACTCGTCATGCCGAGAACGCATTGTGAGAATTTCCTGGAGGTGCCCGATGAGGACCTCCACGACTTGATCAAAGCAATCAAGATTGTCACCCGAGCTATCGTACAATCATTCGCGCCGGGCGGCTTCAATATCTTCTCCAATAATGGAATAGCCGCGGGTCAATCTGTATTCCATTTTCACTTCCACATTACTCCCCGGTACGTGGATGACAACATCAAATTCATTCTGCAATTGAAGAAATACTCGAAAAATGAAATGCCTGCGTACGCTGATCGAATTCGGCAGTACATATCGGCAAATCCCATCAATGAAACTCTTTGAAGGAGTACTACGTGAGCAACCCAAGACCCGTCATTCCGGCGAACGGTGAAAAGATTACCCTCGCTGCAGGAAAGCTAAACGTTCCAGACCATCCAATCTTACCGTTCATCGAAGGAGACGGAACAGGCCCGGATATTTGGCGAGCATCACGACGCGTACTGGATGCTGCCATCCAACAAGCTTACACTGGAAAAAGGTCGGCTGCCTGGATGGAGGTGTATGCCGGAGAAAAGTCGTTCAAGCAATTCAATTCGTGGCTCCCGGATGAGACTGTCCAGGCTTTTCAGGAGTATCTGGTTGGGATGAAGGGACCGCTTACAACTCCAATCGGCGGCGGAATCCGGTCGTTGAATGTTGCACTGCGCCAGATGCTGGACTTGTACGTCTGCCTGCGTCCCGTCCGGTACTTTGAGGGCGTGCCATCACCGGTGAAACATCCTGAGAAAGTCGATGTGGTGATTTTTCGTGAAAACACAGAAGACATCTACGCGGGCATCGAATACACCGGCGGTTCTGAGGATGCTCAGAAAATCCTGGATTTTATTGCGAAAGAATTTCCGAAGCACTTTGACAAGATTCGTTTCGGCACAAGGCAAAAGTCCGAAGAGTTCTGGAAATTAGTTGGTGCAAAGGACTTTCCGTCGGATGTCAGGGTTGGAATCGGCATAAAGCCGGTAAGTTATTCAGGGTGCGTGCGATTAATCCACAGCGCGATCAGCTACGCGATTAAATTCAATCGGAAAAGCGTGACGCTGGTACACAAAGGCAACATCATGAAATATACCGAAGGCGCTTTCCGCGATTGGGGATATCAGGTCGCGAAGCAGTTTTTCGGCGCAGAAGAAATCGACGGCGGACCCTGGTGCAAGATTCCCGCCGGCAAACCCGGCGCTGGAATTGTGATAAAAGACGCGATTGCCGACATCACATTACAGCAAGTGTTGACCCGTCCGGAGGATTTTGACGTCATCGCCACGCTCAACCTCAATGGAGATTATCTGAGCGATGCGCTTGCCGCCCAGGTTGGCGGCATCGGAATTGCGCCCGGCGGTAACATCAATTACATCACCGGACATGCAGTATTCGAGGCGACTCACGGCACAGCGCCAAAATACGCAAATCTCGACAAAGTGAATCCCGGTTCGGTCATCCTGAGCGGTGAGATGATGCTGCGCTACATGGGATGGACTGAAGCTGCCGACCTTCTGATAAAAGGGTTGGAAAAAACGATCAAGTCAAAGGTCGTGACGTACGACTTTGCCCGGTTAATGGCAGGCGCAAAAGAGGTAAAGTGTTCTGAGTTTGCCGAAGCGGTCGTAAAAAATATGTAACAAGTTAAACCATTGAGGTCGTCCAACAAACCCAAGTGTCATGCTGACCCGGCGGATGGCAGGACTGTTCAGCATCTAAGCGACGCAAAACAGTCCTTTCTCGGCAGAGATTTCCAGGCAACGATGGCTCGTCACAAGCTGACCCTCGCGGGGTCTCAGGCCTTTGCTTACCTCTTGGGCAGCCTCAGCGGAACTGAAACAAAAAAACAGTCTAAAGATTTCATTGGCCCGGCTCTGATTGGTTGCTCATCCTAAAACTAACTGCGGATGCGATCAGGAATCAGAAGGTGCAGTAAATTTGGTCCAAGAGAAAGATTCTTTCAGAGTACATTGTTTGCGGCATGAGGAACGCACTCACGGAGAAAAACATGGATGAAAAAGATTTGAAAATAGGTTCATTCCCAAGGGAAGCAGCACCAACTGGCAGTTCACCTACTAACGATTCAAATGGTGAAGAGGCAATCGAGCAAATAGCGTTGTACCGCAAGAAACGAGTTATCATACCGTTGTCAATCGTTGTGATTATTGGGGCTGTCGCTTTGTGGTACTGGTACATGAATCTACGAGGATTCAACTCCACCGATGATGCGTATATCGACGCCGATAGAGTCGTTCTCAGCTCGAAGATACTTGGACGCATTTCACAGTTGACTGCCGGTGAAGGCGACACGGTCGTCATCGGACAAATCATCGTTCGCCTCGACGATTCAGACCTTCGAGCCCAGGAGCAACAATCCAGGGCTGCTGTCAATTCTGCCCAACAGAATGTCACGCTGGCAAAGGTGAACCTTGACAAAGCAATCATGGATTTTCAGCGAGCAGACAAACAGTACAGAGATAAGGTGATTCCCCAGGAACAATTCGACCATGCACAGAAAGCTCGTGAAGCCGCAGAGGCTCAGTATGCGGTCGCTCTTGCCCAAGTAGAAGCGGCCAAGGCTCAGCTCGCCGTCATTCAAACCAATCTCCAGAACACGGTCATTGCTTCTCCTTTGTCCGGTGAGGTCGCGAAGCGATGGGTCCTCGTAGGTGATGTTATCCAGCCGGCTCAGCCGATTTTTTCCATTTACAATCTTGACAGCGTGTGGGTAACGGCAAATTTCGAGGAAACCAAACTCTCGACTCTTCGAGTCGGCGATCAAGTCGAAATTACCGTCGATTCTTATCCCGCCCACGAATTTCGCGGCAAGGTCTTCCAATTAGGGTCGTACACTGCGGCGCAGTTTTCTCTCATTCCGCCCAACAATGCATCCGGGAATTTCACAAAAGTTACACAGCGTGTACCGGTCAAGATTTCGATTGAGAATCCTTCTTCCCAGCGCACGCCGCTCCTGCCGGGGATGTCTGTCGAGGTAAAGGTGAGAGTCAAATAACCGATGGCAACGTCACCGCATCACTTCATTCGGCGGCAACTGGTCGGTCGCTACGGATCGCTCCATCACGAGCACGAATCCTACAAATGGTGGGTTCTCGCCAACGTTATGGTGGGAACGTTCATGGCGGTGCTGGACGCAACGATCGTTAACGTGGGATTACCCAAGATCATGGCGGCATTCGGAATCAGCGTTGATAAGGTCGAATGGGTGCTGACAGCGTATCTGCTTGTGTTCGCAGTGATGCTGCCCACGTCGGGCTGGGTTGCCGACCATTTCGGCTACAAACGGACGTACTTTACTGCACTTTTGATTTTTACGATCGGATCGTTTCTTTGCGGCATGTCATGGGATGAAGATGCGCTCATCGTCTTCCGGGTGATTCAAGGTGCAGGAGCAGGATTCATGATGCCAGTAGGAATGGCAATCGTCACCCGGGAGTTCCCGGCGGAGCAGCGCGGCGTCGCCCTCGGATTTTGGGCGATTGCTGCGGCGGCTTCCGTTTCTCTCGGGCCGTTGATTGGCGGATACCTGATCGATAACCTCGACTGGCAAGCAATTTTCGATGTCAACGTGCCGGTGGGAATCGTGGGCATGTTTGCGACATTGATCATTCAACGTGAGTATAAGACGGAACATACTCGCTCGTTTGACTTTCTCGGCTTTATTTCTTCGTCAACATTTCTGACATTCCTTCTTCTTGCACTCTCCGACGCAAACGCGGCATGGAATGTTGGAGGATGGACGTCTCCTTTCATTCTTACCTGCTTTGCTGCGTCCGGCATAGGGTTGCTTGTTTTCCTCATTACAGAGTTCACTGTGGAGCATCCGCTGATCGAGCTGAGACTTTTTAAGTATTTCAATTTTGCAGTTTCGAGCACTGTCTTGTTTATCTTCGGATTAGGAATGTTCGGTAGCACGTTTCTTCTCCCACTCTACCTGCAAAACTCCCTTGGCTATACGGCTTTTCAGGCTGGTGCGGTGTTTCTTCCCGTGGGAATCATACAAGGGCTTGTGTCCCCAATCGCCGGAATCCTTTCGGATAAAGTGAATCCTAAGATACCGGCGTTTCTTGGCATTGTCCTTCTCGCATCCAGTTTGTACTTGAACAGCTTCCTCTCTCTCTATTCCGAACATGCACAGATTATGCTCTCATTGTACATTCGCGGACTGGGACTTGGACTGCTGTTTACGCCGCTGAGCAGCACGGCACTGTCCGAAATTCCCCGCGCGAAAATGGCACAAGCCTCCGGTTTATTCAATGTCGTCCGGCAGCTTGGAGGAAGTTTTGGCGTTGCGATGCTGGGAACATTACTAACCCAACGAACAATCTATCATGCCGCAATATTCGGTCAGTCTGTAGACCCGTACTCTCCTACATTCCAACATGTTTCTATTCAGCTTCAACATTTCATTCAAAACACTGTCGGAGGGACATTGCGTGCCGCATCTCTCCAGTCGCAAGCAGTGCTTTCGTCATATGTCGGCGCGCAATCATTCGTCCAGGCCATCAACGACGACTTTTGGATCGCAGGAGCAGTTACAATCCTCGGCATAATTCCCATCCTATTCTTGCGGACAGCACGCCGGCCATCGAATAGGAAGCTCACCGTAACAGAATAAGTACGTCATATTTTGGAAAGGTTCAATCGCCATGAAGCTGTTAAGCTGGGTCCAATTTCTGGGGATGATGTTGCTGCCCCCATTACTTGCTCACACACAACAATCTGATTCATTAACAGTGGAAGATGCGATCCGGCAAGTGATTTCGCATCACCCCTTGGTTCAGCAAGCTTCTGAGGCTGTTGAGGCTTCTCGCGCACGTGTCGAGATGAGCCGGAGCGGTATGTATCCCACGAGTAATGTGAACCTGGGATATGTGCGACTCGACCCCATTGCGGAGCTCGCCTTTCCGGGTCTCGGCGATTTTAAGCTCTTTCCGGAAAGGCGA
>Ga0209777_10006526_pt1 | contig 13125 bp, 8 predicted proteins | sample FrelakmetHBP12HB_FD_187147 | JGI IMG/M metagenome (GOLD analysis project Ga0209777, IMG submission 187147) | Freshwater lake sediment microbial communities from the University of Notre Dame, USA, for methane emissions studies -HBP12 HB (SPAdes)... | ecosystem: Environmental > Aquatic >...
AGAACATCGCCGTTGGGCGTTGGAGCGAGCGAAATCCTGGTGATTGTAAGGGACGGCAACCATGCAGGACCGAGCGACTGGGATGACTTCGCTGTGGCCGACTACCTGATTGTAGGATTGAACCAGACGCCAGTGATAACCAGCGTAGGAACAATCCCGCCAAGCCCGCAGCCCGCGGGAGCAACAGTTAGGTGGTCGTCCAATGCCGTCGATCCAAATGGTGACACGATCTTCTACAGGTATTGGCTGAAGGGACCCTCCACGGGAGGGTTCTGGAGAATGGTTCGCGACTGGTCCACAGATAACACCTGGACCTGGGCTACGTCCCTGGCAGACGCAGGCACAAGCCAAATCGATGTGCAGGCGAGGGACGGATTACATGCTGGTCCGGAAGGATTCGATGACGATGCAGCCTCGCTCTTCACAATCCTGCCTCCAGACTTGCCGCCCAAGCTTACGGATCTTGCTTCTGACAAGCAGAGCTCACTGCCAGGGGGACTGCTAGTTAAATGGACGGCCAAAGCCATCGATCCGGATGGAGATCCAACTCTCTACAGGTTCTGGCTAAAGGGTCCGTCCACAGGAAACGCCTGGAAGATCGTCCAGGACTGGTCTTACAGCAACGGCTGGATCTGGGCTACCAGTCCGATTGATGCAGGTGACTACACGGTGTATGCTTACGCTAGGGATGACAAGCACTCAGGACCGAACGGGTATGACAGCATGATAGGAAAATCCTTCACCGTGCTCCCGTCAAACAAGCCGCCTAAAATCAGAGGCTTGAGTCCTGACCTTCCCAGCCCTCAATACGCGGGAGTACCCATAAGATGGACTGCAACCGCATCGGACCCTGAGCCTGAACCCATTCTCTACAGGTTCTGGCTGAAGGGTCCGACCACGGGGAATGCCTGGAAGATCGTTCAGGACTGGTCCAACAACAACGTCTGGGTATGGGCGGACAAGCCCTCTGATGCTGGGAATTACAGCGTTTACGTCTACGCAAGGGATGGGTGGAACGCTGGCCCCAACGGGTATGACAGTGCCCTTGGCCAGACTTTCTCTCTTTCCAACCCAGCCACCATCAAGAAGGCAACCTTCGGTCCTGCAGCCAAAGATAGGCCCTTCTTGACGTACACTGGCGATGGCTATCTTATGGCCTATCAGTCATGGGATCTTGGCTCCAGCAACAATGGAGACATCTTCCTCCAGAAGTTCGATCCACTGTGGGGTTCTTCGAGGAATGTCTGGGCAACCAATGATACGGCATACCAAGACTCTCCGTCAGTGATCTTCTCAGGCGGGTACTACTACCTGGCTTATGCCTCCAACGAGACCGGCAATATGAACATTTTCCTGAAGAAGTTCGATGCCAACTTGAACTTGATCGACACGAAACAACTTACTGACTCCCCAGTAGACCAGGACTCGCCCTCTTTGATCCAAGTTGGCAATGAGTTCTTCCTGGCCTACCAGTCTTGGGACACTGGATCGGACAACAGCGGTGACATCTTCGTATCGAGATTCGACCAGAACTGGAACCTCGAAGACAGAGTACAGGTAACGGATCTTAAGTCGTACCAGGATCATCCATCGATAACCTTCGATGGCGTGAACTTCTACGTTGCATACGTCTCCAGGGAGACGGGTTCCTTGGAAATATTCGTCAAGACGTTCGATGAGAACCTGAACTACTTGGACACAAAACAGGTTACTACAGACACAGCGGATCAGGACTACCCATCGCTGAACTACACAAATGGTCAGTTCAATATGCTGTACAGCTCGATGAAGGGCGGAAACTACGACGTGTACTTGAACAGATTCGACAGCAACTGGAAGCCCATAGACAGTACCGATGCAGTGACGGCTACAGGCAAAATGACATCAGCGACCTTTACCCACAGTCCAACCGACGGGCTCTACTGGCTGGCTTACGTCTCCAAGGACGTCGAAGGCCAAAACATCTATGCCAAATCCCTGAAGCTACCGACCCTTTAATCAGAGACGGTTACAAATCGAAGGCGCAGTTATCTGCAAAAGTAGAAAATAGAGATGGCGCTAGCAGTGCCATCTCAACTCTTTAACCCAATCCAAGAAAATCGTTTCAATCGTCTGTCCAATCTAACAGTTGCTCGTTACTTGAAGTCCTTCTAATGTCGTTTCCTAGTTGCTTTCGTTGATCCGGTTGTTCTTGAAAATAACAGTTTTATTGATCTTTATGCTTGCATTCGATGATAAAACCAGGGGATTATTATAACTCCTTAGGTTCTCCTTAACAGGGAACGGCATTACTAAGAGACAAGGTCCTGTGTCGCTCTTTGTCGATTTGAACTCGACGCTGTAGTTCTTATCGCTGAAAGCCATAAGAAGGAAAGACACTTTGTCGGCTTTCGCTTCCTTAAGAATCTTGGATACATCAAATACTTGGCCGTCGTTTGTGCTCATTTCCATCTGGCTTAGGTCTTTCTTTTGAATCAGGCTCAATAGTGGCTCTATATTGGCGATGAAACTTAAGTAACCTGAGTTCTACCAGTCAAATCTAATTTGACAACTGATTGATTGTGATTTCTTCCGATGAAATGCTCACTCAATTGGGCTCTTGGCTTCGTTATCACTGGAAGGTTCTGCATTCTGACATGAAAGCGCTCACTATATTTCGGATCAAGCTGCCGGACCTTCTGACTATCGAACATTGAAAAGTAAGCATGTCTTTTAAGTCGGTTCACATGAAATCCGCCAGCCCCATCTGCTTGGCCTTGTCACTCTTGAAAAGCGAGTCTATCTCCAACTTTAGCAGTTGCAGCCTCTGCTTGGTGTAGCTGCTTACGCCGTACTCCTCGGCCACTTTTATGGAAACCTCCAGGTATTTTCGCACGCTTCCTTCGTGTACTGTGAGGATCATCCTGCCTCCGCATCTCGGGCAAACCTCCTTGAGAGGGGGCCGGCGGTACTTTGTACCGCACTTGACGCACCTTACTTTCTGTTTCGAGAAAGCGTGCAAGTTTCCAATAAGGTCAGGGAGGAAGTGGGAGTTTATGACCCTCTCGGCCACGTCGGTCTCGTCAACAGCTCGGATCATCCTAGCCAATTCAAGCTGTGCATCCATCTTGTCGATCATTGTCTCTAGGGTTTTGTAGGAGCTGTTCTTGGGTCCAGCCGCTATGTTCAATGTGTCGAAAGAGAAGCCAAAGCCTTCGTACTGGGCATCGGTTCCCAGCCGTTTGGACACCAAATCTATCCTGCTCTCCAGGTCTTTCGGGTTGGCGTTGCAAAGAGTGGCTTGGTAAAGCTCAAGAGGGTAGGAGAATGAAAGGTCGAGGTTGTGAGCTTCTTTATCCACTTCAGCTGGGTTCAGCCTGGTCGTCATGACCAGCGGAGCGTCCATCCTGCCTCCTCTCCGCTCCGGCAGGTAGGACATCGAGAAGTTGAGCAGAGAGTCCATAAGCAGCATGACACAGTCCTCGTCACCATCGCAGTTCCTGCGCTTTGCCGCGTGGAAGAAAGGATGGCCAAAGCCAGCCGAAGCAGTAGTATAACCGATGAGCCTGCACAGTACCCCGGCAGAAGTATGAGGAGCAAGCCCTACAAATAGTACTCCCAAAAGATCGTCTGATGACTTGGCGTTGTAAAAGGGCTCAAGATTGTAGAATTTCACCAGCAAATCGTCGACAAACTGCGCCACTTTGAGCATATATTCGCCGCCATCCCTTGACAGGATAATATCCTGGATTTTCAGCTCGCAGATCTGGTCTGCTCTTGTCAGAGGTTCTCCATTAAAGTCATGGGTGTAGTCCAATTCTTTTAGCTTTTCCAGGCTGGTGCCTATCTCAGATGGCCGAAAGTGGGTCAAGGGTAGGTCGGTGAGGTCGTACCTGACAGTGCCGTCTTTGAAGATGTTGATCCCGTGTTTGGCCCGAAGGATGCCCTTCTCTAGAGGCTCTGGGGTCTTGTCTCGCGAGGTCAGACCGATGACGCCTTTAAGGGTCTCAGGCTCGCGCTCGTTGAGGTTGGCCAGAGCCTCAGAATAGAGCTTCCTTACATCGATGTGCATCCTGAAGGCTGCAGAGGTCTCTATGCCGCATCTGGGACAACGCTCCCCTGAAGGAATGTTGCATTTTTGGCAGACTCTTTTCTTGTCCGTGTACCCCCCACACTTGCATAGGAAGGCAAAGCCTTCCTTGCCGCAGGTCCTGCAAATTCGTCGCTCAACCTCCACATCGACGAATCCTGTAGTGTTCCCCACAGAATGCCTCGCTGCCTCCTGAATGGACCTGGACTTGCCGCCTGCGTCGGAGGTTGGAAACAGGACGTGAGGCGGTGGCTTCATCAGGCGCTTATCGGACTTTTCCGGCCTTCCCATCCGGCAGCCTATTCTGGTCAGTGCTCTTGGCCGAATGAGGATGCCTGAAAAACGGCTCGCTGCCTCGAGGGGAGTACAGTCTAATGTCTCCCAGGCCTTTTTCAATCCTTCAGGATATATTCCCAAACAGATCAGCAGCGGCTCAGGATCTTCGATGATGATTTTGCCATCTCTGACTTTGTGAAGAACCAACAAAGTCTCCAGGGTATCCTTGATCGTCAGGGGAAGGATAAGCCTTCCCGAGTCCATTGCTCCATCGGATGAGACTATAGCAGCAAGATGTTCGAACTCTTTTGCCGAAAGATCATGCCAAAGGTATGTGTGGGCAGGGTGGAGGGGCGCGCCGTACTTTCTGGACAGATCTATAGCTTTCTTTCCATCGATCTTTTCAAGACCTACCGGATCCCCTCCAGCCTGGGCAAGCTCGGCGGCCCACCACTCGAAGCAGTAGGATGCAGGAGCCAAGGGTCGGTTATTCTCTAGAAACTCTCCGTAGCTGATTAGTATCTCACCCAGGTCAATTATCTTTGAAACATGCGCTCGAATGGCAGTAGCCACGGATCTAGGGTCTTTGCTGATTGGCATCCAGGAGAGCACTTCTTCCGCAGAGTCTATCCTGACCAAATCGCCATTGATGAGTCTGACTGTTGGTCCCTCAATCGTTGTAACCGGTGCAACTGCTGCCGCCTTTCCAGGCAGCTCGACTTTGATCTGGGTACCGGCAGCCATGAACTCTCCGAGCAGGACCATGGATGCGGGATTGATTCCCGCCGCGGCAAGACCGGTGTTTCTAGCTCTGCCGTACCGTAGCCGAAACCCTCCTGGCCTAGATGGATGGGAGAAGACCGGCCTTCCTGCAATAAGATCCCTTAGAAACTTGGGGCTTGTATCGCCGTTCTCTTTCTTGCTTCCGGCCAGGGCGTCGAGCCACTCCCAGCCAGTCAAGCCAAGTTTGGAGACGTGTTTTTTAAGCTTGGGTCTCTTGAGGGCTATTCCTTCCGCAGACACCAAGGCTATTCCTCCCCGGACACGGTTAGTCTCAATCCTTGTCAGATCACGAAAGCCGGAGACCTCTTCCTCTTCTGTTGGCTCGCCGTCTATGCAGATGGGGCAGTTTTCGACTATTGTCCTGATCTCGCTGTCTGTAGGGTTGTACTGCAGGCCAGCCACTCTATTGTAAAGGCCTATCTCTTCTACGTACCGCTCAACCTCCTCAGGCCTGGCCTTGTAGGCCCCTATCCCCACGCTTCTTCGGACGTAGTCGGCAACGAGAACAGATAAAGCCTGAGCAGTTCCCCCCGCGCTACGGATGGGTCCCGCATAGTAGACTTTGAGGTAATCTGTTCCATCGTCGTTCTTCCCCAGGGCGACTTTGGCTATTCCCTCTATGGGCGCAGCCACTACGCCCTCCGTAAGCAAGGCCACCGCGGTTCTAATGGCGTTCTCCACGGCCTCGATCTTGGATGCGTTTGTGCCCAGTTTCCCCTTGGCAAAATCAACACCTATAGCGAGTGCTGCCTCCTCTCTGCTCAAGCCTTCCCCCTCCAGCTGCCTGATTCTAGGCGCTATACCAGGTATGCCAATCAGCTTTTCCACCCGCTCCGCTAGGTCTACTGCTAGGGGAATCTCTACATCGGTGGAAGGATCCTTTCCCTCTGACCTGGCTTTTTTGGCAATGTTCAAGGCTTGGTCGAGGCCATGTTCGAGGGACTCGAAGTACTCGGAGGTCTTCATCGATTGCTCCAAAGATAAAGACCGGTCGACGAATCATGCTCTCGTATCATGGGTTTGCCTAAGAGCTCGACCAAGAACAACTCTGCGGCGAATATCTTCCCACGAAGTAGGTGGACGCCTCTTGTTTCACCATCAGGGCCTGCCAAAACGACATGTGCATGGACAAAATGCTTCCCTTCTCGGATGGATATGTTGCCTGTGCAGGAGACAAGCTCTACATTCTCTTCCACCAGAAACTCGTTATATTCATGAGATTCCTGATCATAGAACGCTATCTCCGCCTGAGTCAAGGCACCTATTATACTGAACACCCCAGTTGGATGCCTTCATTACCCGCCAGCTCGGAAATATGGTTCACTACGTCGGCACCATAATCAAGACTCACAAGCAGGGATCTACCTCGTTGTAGCTCTCTTACTAGCAACCACATCCCTCATACTTCGTCGATCTCAAGAAGTTACGGCCTGCTAAGCTATCAATTTGGCGGATTGTGATCGAGGTATCGAGGACAAATAAATCCCTATTTTTCTAAATTTAAATCCAAAAAAGACCGTCGATAAGATTAATTCACAGTATCTATAAGAATTAACCCATTAAAGAATTAGCTATATCCCAAGGCGACGGCATGTTTAGCGTCTTCTATTTCTGTTTTTGGACTTATTTACACAATTTTTAACAATTAGACCCCACATCTTCCTGTGTGTATCTACGTTAATAGATTGCTTTTATCAAGAAATTATAGATATTTTCATTAAATTATTATTTATACTGTATCAACTTTTCGATATCCTCTAAAACAGACTAAATTTTATTATCTAACATTTCCACTGGAGGTATCAAATAACATAGACTTCGAGAACCATTTTAGATCCAAAGCGTTACCTATTTTTGGTCGAAGATCGCCTTTTAAACGATGAATCTAGAGCCTCTGGTGGCCGAGCTTCGAGGGTTTGTAGGGATAACTCGGAAGAAGCAGATAGGGTATCTGATTGAGCATTTTCCCGTCCTTTCAGAGAAGATAATTGCGGACTTCGGTGAAGACGCCGCTGTGATAGATGATGGCGATGAGGTTCTGCTTTTTGCTGCGGACGGCATCTGGTCAAAGCTAATGGAAGCGGATCCTGAATGGTCAGGGTACTGCAGCGTCCTCGTCAACGTGCACGACATCGCCGCCATGGGAGGATGGCCGATCGCAATGGTGGACGTTCTTTCCGCAAACTCCTCACAGATAACAAAAGCAGTCCTTCGAGGCATGAGAAAAGGCATAGAGTTGTTCAATGTGCCCATAGTCGGCGGTCATCTCCATCCTGACACTCCTTACAGCGCTCTCGACGTTGCCATTCTGGGCAAAGCCAGAAAGGATTCTGTAATTCTCAGCAGTTCAGCCAGTCCTGGAGATGCTATCGTCGCTGCAGCGGACCTAGACGGGGCAGCCCATCCAAAATTCGCGATCAATTTTGATTCCACCAGCTTCAAGGATAGAGAGACGTTGCAAAAGCAGCTAGGGTCCATGCGTGAGCTAGGCGAGAGGCATTTAGTCACAGCGGGAAAGGACATAAGCAACCCCGGCCTGCTGGGTACTCTGGGGATGCTGCTGGAGACAAGCGGTGTGGGAGCAGTTGTAGATCTGGATTTTATACCAGTTCCAGCCGGGATGAAGCTCTCCAGCTGGCTCAAGATGTACCCGGGCATGGGATTTGTGGTAACTGTCAAACCAGATAACGTGCACGACGTTATCGGCGTTTTTAGAAATCGTGGCCTGACGGCATCCAAGATCGGCATCGTGACGGCCGATCGAAGGTTAGTCATTCGCCAGGATGGGAAAGAGGCTGTGCTCTTCGACTTTGGCAAGGACACAGTTACTGGAATCAGGTGATCATTATGAACGCCGATTTTGTCAAATCACTTCAGGAGCGAGCGAGGGCGCGCCACGCCAAGATTGGAATCGGAATACAGAATTCAAGCGCCGATCTGATCAAAGGGCTCCAGACCGCCACTGAATATGCGAATCTCCTGCTAGTGGGCAATCCATGCTGCGACTGCGCCATGGAATATGTAATAACAGACGATCCTGTAACGAAGCTGGTGGATCTGCTGGCCAGAGGAGAGATCGATGGGGCAGTTAGGGGGAATGTATCGGCCTATAAGGTCATGAGTGCTCTGTCCAGCCGGTTTAATATAGAGGTCTACAGGATGGCACTCCTAGAACAAAACGGCTGGGCCTTCTTCCTTGCTCCTGTGGGAATAAATGAAGGAGAGACGCTATCAGATAAGTTGAACCTTGTTACGAATGGCGCAAAGTTCCTGCAGATGATGGGGGTCTCACCGGCAGTCTCGGTTCTCTCAGGCGGCAGGGTGGAAGATGTAGGTCGAAGCGAGCGAGTTGACAGAAGCCTGGCAGAAGCCGAGTTCGTGGCTTCGAGAGCGAATGCAAAAGGCATAAACGCCAGGCATAGAGGGATTCTAATAGAGTCCTGTAGAGGAGACGACTTGATCCTTGCTCCGGATGGGATCTCGGGCAATCTGATCTTCAGGACCCTAATGCTGCTGTGTGGTGCTAACTCCCTAGGAGCGCCTGTCCTCATGGAAGAGATCTTCGTGGACTCCAGCAGGGCAAGAGACGACTTCACGGGACCGGTGATGTTAGCAAGCGCGATGGTGGGGATGAAGGAGAGTTCAGAATAGTAGTGCAGCCCATACAGGCACGATCTCAAAGATCTGAAAAGAAGAATGAGGACATTTTCACCGCGACTGGCAGCCAAAGCCCTGTGGCAGCTTCGGGTCAGAAGAAGGCCCTACGTCCTTTCCCATGGCATTACGTCCCGGTGTAATCTGCGTTGCAGATTCTGCGAATATTGGGAGGCTCCTGGGAAAGAGATGAGCACCCCCGAGATATTCCGAATGCTCGATGACGCCAGATCATTTGGAATAGGGGTCTACAATGCCTGGACAGCAGAGCCACTCTTAAGACCTGATCTGCCGGACATCCTGCGTTATGCAAAAGGGCTAGGCCTGATGACTTCACTAATAACCAATGGAAAGCTGTTAGCCCGCCGGGTTCACGAGCTTGGCGATCTGGACTATCTCTCCGTCTCAGTGGATGGTATTGATTGCTACAAAGAAATTCGCGGGACCGACCTCCAGGAGGTCCTGGAAGGCATCAAAGCTGCCAAGGCAGCCGGCCACCAGATCCTAATCAACTGTGTCATAAGTGGCAAAAACGTGGACGAGATCGAAGACCTAGTCCATTTGGCAGAAGAGTTGGGCACGTGGATCTCCTTCGAGCCCATAAACGAGTCCCAGGGGATCGCTAGTGATGTCTGGGAAGAGCTAGGCATAAAGGATCTCCCCAAGTACAAAAAGACTGTCGATCGGTTGATAGAGCTGAAGATGGCCAAAGCCCCCATAATCAACTCAGCAACCTATCTTAGGATGATCAGGTCTCTCAAGCCGGATTTCAGGTGCCACGCCGGAGACATAATCCTCCACGTTACAGCAGACGGCACCATAGAGGGCTGCAGATCTCAAAAGGTTCCTCTTGGCCGGGTCTCTGATGGATTCACAAACGTCTGGAAGGCGTCCCTAGAGAAGCGAAAGAGGATCGTTGACGACTGTGAGGGATGTCTCTTCTTCGGGTACGTAGAAAATAGCCTTCTTTACGATATGGTTCCAGAGGTAATGGCCCATTACGAGTGGATGTGAGAATTGAAATGAAGGCTAGGGGCTGCTGACGACGGGCAGAAACACACCTCTACGCTTCATCTCCTAAGGGTATTGAATAATCTCGATTCCCACCGGGCAGTGATCCGAGCCGTTGACCTCTTTCATGATGAACGCCGATTTTGTACTATCTCTTAAATTATCGCTCACAAAGAAGTAGTCGATCCTCCAGCCAACATTCCGCTCCCTGGCCTTGGTCTTCTGGTCCCTCCAAGAGTAGTTCCCTCCCTCTTTGTTGAAGATCCGGAATGTGTCCAGGAAGCCGTGAGCTACAAGCTTATCCATCCAGGCTCGCTCAACAGGCAGGAATCCGGATATCTTCTCGTTCTGCTTGGGCCTAGATATATCGATCTCGTTATGGGCTGTGTTGACATCCCCACAGATCACGATTTTGCGGCCCTCGGCCTTTAAGCGATCCACGCGATCTAGCAAGTGGTCAGAGAACTCCAGCTTATAGTCCAGACGCTCTTTAGAGGCTTTGCCGTTGGGGAAGTACGCGTTGAAGAGGATGAAGCTTCCATAGTCGGCCACTATTGCCCGCCCCTCGTCGTCGAAGCTCTCGATCTCCAGGGAGTATTTCACCGACAGGGGCTCCTTTCTAGTGAAGAGCCCTACCCGACGTATCCCTTTTTATCCCCGGAGGAGAAGTAGGTGTCATACCAGGAGCGTTCTTCACCGGGTTGGGAACCTGATCCTCCTTGCACTTTGTCTCCTGGATGCAAAGGATGTCCGGTCTGTCTCGTTTTAGCCACTCAAGAAAGCCTTTCTTGTGTACAGCTCGAAGGCCGTTCACGTTCCAGGAGAGAATACGCATTGTTGGCATTAATTCCTCCTTTCTTCGCATAAGATGAAATCACTTCGATCTTCAGGCATCACTGTCGACCTTCATACCGTATCAAGAGCCTGATCCAGATCAGCTATGATATCTTCCACGTCCTCGATGCCGGCAGATATCCTCACAAGGCCGTCAGTTATTCCTACCTTCGATCGCATCTCTTTGGGCATGATAGCATGGGTCATTGAGGCTGGATGCTGGATCAAGGTGTCCGTAGACCCCAGGCTGACCGAAAGAAGGCACAGCTCCACTCTGTCCATGAGCCTTCGTCCAGCTTCTATGCCGCCTTTTAACTCAAAGGACATCATGCCGCCATATCCACTCATTTGCTTTCTGGCAATGTCGTGTTGGGGATGACTGGAAAGCCCAGGATAGCTGACCCAATCCACCTTTGGATGCGACTCTAGGAACCTGGCCAACGACATAGCGTTCGATGCATGCCTTTCCATGCGCAGATGGAGCGTCTTGAGGCCCCTGATGCACAGCCAAGCTTCGTGAGGGCCCATGGTTCCACCAAGCAGCGTTGTCGGTCTGTTCATGGATTTAATAAGATCTCCGGGTCCAACGACAACTCCTCCCAACAGGTCGCTGTGACCTCCGATATACTTAGTGCAGCTCTCCACAACCAGATCCGCGCCTAGCTCGAGTGGCCTCTGGAAGTAAGGAGAGGCAAATGTGTTGTCCACCACTGAGATGGCCTCGGCTTCTCTGGCCATCCTGCATATCTCACGAATATCGCACACTGACATAGTAGGGTTGGCAGGCGATTCTATGAAGACTATCCTGGTTCTGTCCTGCAAGGCAGCCTTCACATCTTCCAGGTTTGAGGTATCGACGAAGCTCACATCGATGCCGAGTCTCGGCAAAAGATTGGAGAACAACCCATAGGTGCCTCCGTAGACAACGTTGGACGATATCAGATGGTCTCCTTTCTTCAGCTGGGAGAGGATTATGGCGGTCTCCGCAGCCATTCCAGATGAGAAGGAAAGTCCGGCCTCGCCTCCCTCTAGGGACTTCATCTTCTCGATGAATGCAGAATGTGTGGGCGTGTTGGGAGAAGAGCGGATGTATTTGTACCCAGGCACTTCTCCAGAAAATATGGCTTCAGCTTGCTCAGCGCTATTGAACAAAAAAGTGGACGTCTGATAAATAGGCATGGTATGAGCCCTGTACTCCGGGCTGGACCCATCTCCGGCATGGACGCATCTTGTGCCGAAGCCAGAACCTTTTTTCATCTAATCATCAGTCCTTGCTTTAGGTTGGCGCTATTGATATAAGCATTTAACTTTGGCCAAAGATGGCAAGCTAGGAAGTATCAATATATTCCGATTAGCTTGCATCATATTTAAGTAAAGCAATGTATATGATAGCCATTCAGCTCCGACAAGAAATTGGCGATCTTCTCCTTTCCCAAAGTCAATTTTTTATTCTTCCTTGGCTGGTTTTTTTGTTTGCTTTCCTTGAAAAATTACCGAACAACTTCTTCGCCTCGGCAGCGGCAATACATCCCTGGGCACATCTTCCGCAACGTTTGCATTTCTCTTCATCGATTGAGATTGTCTCTTCCACCGTAATGGCTCTTCTTTTACAGCTCTTCTCGCATATTTTGCAGCGAGCGCACATCTGGACCCGCAAAATAACCTCTACAACTTTGAATAGAAGATTGTCAGCCTTCTGTTCTGGGGCGACAACAAGAAGATACCCATTGGCAAAAACAGTGCATTTACCATCTTCGGCTTCAAGGATCGCGGTGCCTAGATTTTCAGAATATTTTACAGTTCCTAGCATTGTCAGGACATTTGCCACGGCTGAAAAGGAATGGTTTTGGGGCATGGAAAGGTTTGCCTCGATGGAATAGCTAACGCCGCATGGTGATCGTCCTCTTACCACTTCGAGGCTAACCTCCTTCTTCCTCTCTGGAGTGATCTTCAGGATCATCTCGTTGGCCTGGGCAATCTCGACGATCTTTGGGGGATGGCTGCGCCAGCGCCAGAAGCCCCAATTCACGTATCTCGAGTCTAATTTGCATCCGTCTGACCAATCTTTCAAGTGGGAAGTCCATTTTTCATGGAGCAGAGGATGCGTTCTTTTCGTGTTCGCAAACTCCGATTGTAGAGAAGCTGGGCATAGCCAGCAGCCTATGCGCTCATAATCCTTTTCATAGAGGGGGTTGGGCTCAAGTTTATTCCAGTGGATGTATAGCATGACCTCTAGAGCTTTCCAGTTGCGTATGGGGCATAGTGTGATCTGGTTAGGAACATAGGGGTTCTTCTCCATGGCACCAATCTTGGAGCGGCTGAAGGACTCGTATATTCTTCGCCCCTCGATCGTCACGCATCCTTTTGGGTAGTGCTGCTGAATGAACGTCGAAAGCGGTCCTAGCTTATTTGTCTTGCAGCACCAGCGAAAGTCCTTCGCAGGAGGGCCGAAGTTCTGGACATCCTCGAAGAATCTGTTCTTCCCCTCAATTACATGA
>Ga0209777_10006527_pt1 | contig 13123 bp, 8 predicted proteins | sample FrelakmetHBP12HB_FD_187147 | JGI IMG/M metagenome (GOLD analysis project Ga0209777, IMG submission 187147) | Freshwater lake sediment microbial communities from the University of Notre Dame, USA, for methane emissions studies -HBP12 HB (SPAdes)... | ecosystem: Environmental > Aquatic >...
AAGCCGGCGAAACCGCGCGAAATCCTAGTCGTCCAGCCGGCCGACCTCGGCGACCTGGTTTTGTCCGGGCCGTTCCTGCGGGATTTGAGAGCGCTTTTCCCAAAGTCCAAAATCGCCCTGGCCGTCCATCCCGGAATGGTGAACGTCGTCGAAAAATGCCCCTCCGTGGATGAAATCATCACCTATCCCTGGCGGTCGTTCGCCGGATGGAAAAACGGCTTCAACGGGGACGTCCGCTGGTGGCGGCGGGGAAGGGGCATGGCCCGCCGGATTTTTTCGAAACGCCGGTTCGACCTGGCCGTGTCCCTTCGCTGGAACGACGACGCCGCCCAGGCCGCGGCTCTCATCCTGATGGCCGCCAGCGGGGCTGCGCGTCGCGTCGCTTACCTGAATTCCCCAAACGGCGTGAACCGGCTGATCTCCGACGGTCCGGCGCGGGGCGCTTCGCTGCATGAGATCGAATACCAGGCGGACCTGCTGCGCCATCTCGGCGGACGGCCGGGAACGCCGACACTGGAGCCCTGGACGACCCCCGAGGATGATCAGACCGCCCGCGTCCTTCTGGACAAGCACGGAATCAAGCCGGGCGAGCTTTTAATCGCGATGGCGCCGGGCGCGGCTTGGGAATTCCGCCGGTGGCCGGCGGAGCGTTTCATCGAGCTGGGCCGATGGCTCCAGGAAACATACGGCGCCCGCATCCTGATTCTGGCCGGGAAGGCCGAAGAAGCCCTCTCCGGGCAAATCGAAAAGGGTTTGATCCCCGAAAAGGCCGCGAACCTGGCCGGGCAAACCACGATTCGGGAAATGGCCTCCGTTCTGAAGTCCTGCCGGTATTTTGTCGGAAACGACTCCGGCCCCATGCACGTGGCCGCCGCCGCGGGCGTGACCGCCGTCGGCCTGTTCGGCCCGGGCGATTACACCCGCTTCCGGCCCTGGGGACCGGATCACGCCGTCGTCCACCTTGGACTGACCTGTAATCCCTGCTCGGAAAACTGCCTGTTCGCCGAGGCCCGCTGCATCCGCGGGATCTCCGTGGAACAGGTCAAGGACGTTTTCAAGAAAAAGCTCGCGACTCAACGCTCCTCATGAAAGGCGATCGCCGATGAACGAACTCGAGACGGAAATTCAACGCTTGAAGGAAGAATTGGACCGGAAACGGGAGGAGATTACCGACCTGAAAAAGCTGGCCGGCCGGGACATCGACCGGGCGTTCGAGGCGCCGCTTGAGGAATTCTCGGACAAGGAGCTGGACGACTATCTGCGGGACGGGCTTTCCGCGGTCAACACCCTGGCCGACGCCCGGCCCGACCTCCGGGCGATCACTTCGTCCCGGAAAACACTCGGCCGGCCCGTCTTATTCCTGAAACGGGTCTTGCTGGAAACGACGTTCAGCCAGTTGGACGTGTTCCTCGATCGGCAGATCGGGTTCAATAAACAGATGGTGACTCTCATCCGGATTTTGCGCGGCCGCCTGGCCGACCGGATGAAAGCCCTCGAGGAAAAAGCCGCCGGGCTCGAGGAAGATACGGTTCTTCTCCGCAGCCGCCTGGACGATCTCGGCGCCCGCCTGAAATAATGAAATCTTTAACGACGGCGTCCGGACGGAATCTGGCGAAAGCCGTCCGGGACATCTCCCGCCGCCGGGGCGTCCAGGCCGCGGCCGACGAGCTGGCCCGGCGGGAGCGGGCTCTCGGTCTCCGAAGACCGACCCTGGCCGTTTATGATCACGCCTTCCAGTTCATCGGCGGCGCCCAGAAATACGGCCTGACTCTGACGTCCGCTCTCCAGGATCTGTTCGACGTCACGATCCTGACAAACCGCGACATCGGCCAGCGGGAGTTCCGGGAGTGGTACGGCCTGGACTTGTCGTCCTGCGCCATCAAGGTCATCCCCCTGCCGGTTTTCGAGGAACGCAAGGTCGTCCATCTTGATCCGTCGTTCGTCACCCGGGGCATCGAAAACCCTTTCCACCGCATCAGTCGGGAAAGCGGCTGCTACGACGTCTTTGTCAACAACAGCATGAACGAGATGGTTTACCCGCTGGCCCGCGAGTCCGTCCTTATCTGCCATTTTCCGGAGAGGCGGCCGAAAAGCTATTTTTACGCCGATCGTTACACCCGGGTGGTCTGCAACAGCCGCTACACGGCCGAATGGATCGAAAAGAAATGGAAATTCAGGCCGTACCGGCTTCTCTATCCGCCCGTGGACATGGAAACCGGCGAGATCACCGCTCCCAAGAAAAAAATCATTCTCTCCGTCGCCCGGTTCGAGCCGGAGGGATTCAAGCGTCAGCGGGAAATGATCGCGGCGTTTCTCAAGCTCCGCCGCGGCCGGCTGGACATCGCCGGGGAATGGAAATTCGTCCTCGTCGGCGGAAGCAACCCCGGCAACGCTTACCTGGACGGGTTGCATGACCTGGCCGACTCGGCCCCCGCGGGTTCGGTCGAGCTGAAGGTCAACATTTCGGCCGTTGAATTGATGTCCCTTTACCGCGAGGCGTCCGTCTTTTGGCACATGTGCGGGCTGAAACAGGAGGACCCGGGCGAGACCGAGCACTTCGGCATGACCGTGGTCGAGGCTATGCAGAACGAGGTTGTCCCGATCGTCTTCGACGGCGGCGGCTTGCCGGAAATCGTCGATCACGGCGTCAACGGGTTCCGGGTCCGGTCCACGGCGGAGCTCCTGACGCGGACGCTGGCGCTGATTCGCGATCCGGCGGCGCGGGAAAGCTTCGGCCGGGCGGCCCGGGAAAAATCCCGGATTTTCGCCCGGCCCCAATTTGAAGCGACGGTTCGGACGATTTTCGGGGAGATCCTGGAATCCCTTCGTTCTCCCAAATCGCCGGATCGGGCCTGACGCGGCGCGATCATGGAAAACACGCTCCGGCCCGGGGAAACCCTGGATGATTTCTACCGGGGCCGCGTCCGCCTGATCCAGCCGAAAAAGGGATACCGCTTCGCCACGGACGCGCCGCTGCTGGCGGCCTTCGTCGAGCTCCGGCCGCAGGACGACGTCTGCGAGCTGGGAACGGGCAACGGCGTGGTTGCGGTCCTGCTGGGGTTGCGGCCGTTCCGACGCCTGACGGCGATCGAAATCCAGCCGCGGCTGGCCGACATGGCCCGCCGCAATGTCGCCGGGAACGATCTGGCCGGCCGGATCGAGGTCGTGGAAGCCGACCTGCGGACCTGGCGTCCCGGCCGGCGGTTCGACGTGGTGGTTTCCAACCCTCCCTACCATGAAAAAAAGGCCGGTTTTCGCTGTCCCGACCCGGAAAAGGCAATTGCAAAACATGAAGTAACGTGCGATATTATGGAGATTATGCAAGCCGTTTCCGCCCTTTTAAAGGCTGAAGGCCGGGCTTTTTTCGTCTATCCGGCCGCCCGCGAGGGCGATTTCCGCGCAGCCGCGGAGAAAAACGGGCTGCGGCCGGCCGTCACGCGGATAATTCACCCGCGGGCCGGCGCCAAGCCGAACCATTTTCTCGCCGAATTGCGCCCGGCCGCCGTGTTTGCCGGAGAAGAAACGACGCTTCCGCCGCTTTTCCTCCATCCCGCCGTCGGCGGGGAATTCACGGCCGAGGCCTCGGCGATGCTGGAAGGACCACGGAATGAAAATCGCCTCTAATTTTCGGGAAGTCTATAAGCACCGTCTCCTCATCCGGACGCTGGTTGGCCGGGAGCTGAAAGCGAGATACCGCGGGACGGTGCTGGGATTCTTCTGGTCGTTTTTCAACCCACTCCTCTTGATGGTTGTTTACACGGTTGTCTTCGGCTTTATCCTCAAACCGCGCGATCCCTCCCTCGGATCGGGACCCTGGATGTACGCGCTATACCTCTTCTGCGGGCTCCTGCCCTGGACGTGGTTTTCCTCCTCGTCGAACGACTCGGCCAACGTCCTGATGGTCAACGGCAACCTGATCAAGAAGATCATGTTCCCGGCCGAGGTCCTGCCGATCGTCGCGGTCACGTCGAATTTCATCAATTTCCTCTTCGGCCTGCCGATTCTCCTGATTTTCCTGGCCGTCCTTGGAAAACCGCTGACGGTTTACGCCCTCCTGGTGCCCGTCGTCATGCTCGTTCAATATGTCTTCACCCTGGGCTTCGCCCTTTTGCTTTCCGCCCTGACCGTCCACTTTCGGGACATCAAGGACATCCTCAGCAACCTGCTGACATTCTGGTTTTTTGCCACGCCCATCGTCTATTCGCTCGGAATGCTGAAGGACTCGTCGACGTTGCGGGGAATCCTCAATCTCAACCCGATGACGCATATCATCAGCGGCTACCATGATTGCCTCTTCTTCGGCCAGATGATCCACTGGAAACGACTCGGGATCACTTTTGTCGTTTCCCTGGTTCTTTTTGTAATCGGATACGCGGTCTTCGACCGCCTCCGCGATTCGTTCCCGGAGGAAGTCTGATGGCCGTCATCGAGCTGGATCACGTCTCGCGGATTTATCAGAAGTATTCGGCCAAGCACCGGTTTCAGACGTTCAAGAGCGCCATCGTCAAGGGCGATTTTTTTAAATCGCTCAAGCCGGACGAGCTGGTCGCGGCCGTCAACGACGTCAGCTTTTCCGTCGAAAAAGGCCAGACGTTCGGCCTGATCGGGGAAAACGGCTCGGGCAAAAGCACTATCCTCAAGTTGGTCGCGGGGATCGCCAAGCCGTCCTCCGGGCGGATTTCGGTGCAAGGCAAGGTTTCGGCTCTAATCGAGCTGGGTGCGGGATTCCACCCGGAGATTTCCGGCCGAGAAAACGTTTACATCAACGGCATCATGCTCGGTTTATCCAAGAAGGAAATCACCCGCAAGTTCGACGAGATCGTCCGGTTCGCCGAGCTGGAGGAATTCATCGAGGCGCCGGTGAAGACTTATTCCTCGGGCATGTACATGCGGCTCGGGTTTTCTATCGCCATCAACGTCAATCCCGAGGTCCTGCTCATCGACGAGGTGCTGGCCGTGGGCGACGCCGCCTTCGTCCCGAAATGCCTGGACAAGATCGACGATTTCCGCCGCCGGAAAAAAACCATCCTCTTCGTCAGCCACGACCTGTCCACGGTTGCCAAAATCTGCAACACCGTCGCCTGGATGAAAGACGGCCGCATCAGGATGATCGGCGATCCCAAGCGGGTCGTGGACGCCTACATGCAGGACGTCACTGAAGAACAGGAGGCCGATTTCCAGGATCGGAAGGATGAGGCGACGGCGGCGGCTGCTCTCGAGAGCGAAAGCACTCCCGCTTCCCGGCCCGCGGAAACCACCCCGGCGGCCGCAACGGCCGCTCCGGCGGAGCCCGCGCCGGCCGAAGCGGCCGTTGCCGATGACGCCCGGCGCGAACAACGCTGGGGCAAGCGTGAAGTCGAAATCAGGCACGTCATCCTGCGCAACGGCAAGGGCGAGGAAAAGCATGTCTTCCATCCCGGCGAAAGCCTGGTGATCGAGCTGGACATCGCGGCCAAGGAACCCGTCAAGGATTTCGTTTTCGGCATCGCCGTTTCCAATTCCATGGGGATCAGGTGCTACGGGACCAACACCTATATCGAGGAATATGAGCCCGTCGCCCTGTCCGGGGAAGGGAAGGTCGTTTGCCGGATTGAAGAGCTCCCCTTGATCAACGGGACTTATTACCTGGATGCCGCCGTCCATAAGCGCGACGGATACCCGTACGATTACCACCGGAACATGTATTCGTTCCTCGTCTCCTCGATGATCCGGGACGAAGGCGTGGCCCGTCTCCCGCATACCTGGGAATTTTCGCCGGAGATCAAGGTCGCGCCCCCGGCGAAATGACATGAATAAAATTCAGCCGGTCGAGCGCCTCGTTAAAATCCGGGCCCGCCTGCGGCGCCAAGGTCGGACCGTAGTCTTCACCAACGGCTGTTTCGACCTGATCCACGGCGGGCACGTCCACCTGTTCCGGGAGGCCAAAGCCCAGGGCGGCGTCCTGATCGTAGCCCTCAATTCCGACGCTTCGGTCCGGCGGCTGAAGGGTCCGACCCGGCCCGTTTTCCCGCTGGCCGAGCGGATGGAAGTTCTGGCCGCGTTCGCGGACATCGATTACGTCACTTGGTTCGGAGAGGACACCCCGCAAAAAATCATCGCCGCCCTGCTTCCCGATGTCCTGGTCAAGGGCGGGGACTGGGGCGCGGGTGAAATCGTCGGGGCAGCGGAAGTCGAGGGAGCCGGGGGCCGCGTTTACCGGGTGCCGTACCGCCGCGGGCACTCCAGCACGAATATCATCGAAAAGATCCGGAAGAATTTTTCCCGCGGCTAGGGCGCGGGACGGTTTTGCGATAAAACCTTCGTCACTTGGCCCGGTCAGCGTCTTTGACCGCGCCGAAAAACCAGAGCCACAGCTTCTTGTGAAACTCGTAGCTCGGCGGATTCGCGTCGAGCACCGTCCGGTAGCCGAACAGCTCGGGGTCGTCGGGGGCGATTTTATATTCCGGCGTCGTGTCCCAGAGCTTCCGGAATTCGGGGTGAAACTGGACGCCCAGGACGTTCGGAAATTTTTCGTGCTGGATCCCCTCGACGATCCGGCCGTCCATCGACCGGGCGACGACCTGGAACCCTTTCCCGAGCGTGTCCACGGCCTGATGGTGGGAGCTGGCGACGAGCGGATGGTCGTCGGCCGTCATCCCCAGGATCTTCCAGACCCGGCCTTCGGGCAAAAATCGGATCGGATGGAGCATGTAGGGACAGAGGGCGGGATCCTGCGGGGCGATCATCGCGTAAGGGTTTTTGTGCCAGATCGTCGGGTCCAGGGTCAGGATCTCCTCGACGCTCTTCTTGCCGTAAACCTCGCTCCAGAGGTCCTGGATCATCGTCCCGCCGGTGCCGACGCTCAAGCTCTGCATCCCAAGGCAGATGCCGAGGATCGGGAACCCGGGCCGGTCTTCCAGAAAGGGCTTGAATTCCGGGTTCTGCAAGCCGCCCAGGAGATGGAAGATCATGGAAAGCTCGAGGTAATGGCGGAAGGGGTCCTCGATGACCGTTAGAAAATCGGTTTTCTCGCCATAAGTCGCGGGGGGCATGTCCGGGCCGCCGAAGAAGATAATCCCGTCGGAAAGATCGAAGATTTTTCGGAACTCGTCGGACGCCGGATTCTTTTGATAGAGATTCGCGAGTTCCAGGTCGGCCTCCACCGCGTGAAAGTGGACATTGGGGATTTTTTCGTCCTGGATGAATTTCGCAGAATCCGCGTAATTCGTCTTTTCCTTCACGTGGTAAACGCCGACAATCTCGAGGTTGTCATAGGGGATAAATCCCTGGGCCTTGAGGGCAAGGATGTGTTTGAGGGTTTTGACCGAGGGGAAGAATATCGTCAGGCGGACGTTGTCCTTCGGGGCCGAGGCCGTGTCGAAGAAACGCTCCGGCGCTTGAGCTTTGGCCGTCCGGGGAAGCACCGCCAGGGCGAACAGTACGAGGATAAAGAACGCGCGGGAATGCGAGTGGCAGCGGAACATGCGTTTCTCCTTGCGGATCCTCATTATTATAGTGGAATTCGGGGACAGATTAGCAATTCTCCCATTTCGATATGCGGGATTGAGTAATCTGTCCCCGAATTTCTGCGAATTTCTGAATTCATAAGCATGCCGATCTGTAATATAATCATCCCAAATAATAAGAAGGGTGAAGGACACATAGCATGGAACATCTAATTATTATCCCAAAAGATGAGGACACAGCCGATAAAGGTTTGTTTTTCGAGACCTTTATCGCGGGTCTATTACAACCTATGCGCCTAAAAGTGATTCAGCGCCTTCGATTTACGGGGATGGAGATCGATCTCCTGGCAAGAGGAGAGGATCAACCCAAGACCATTCTCGTGGAGTGCAAGGCACAACGAGACCCTCTTCCGGCCGATGTGATTTCGAAACTCCTTGGCAACGTGAGTATTAGGCACGCTGATTCAGGATGGCTATTTTCGGTTGCAGATCTATCCAAAGATGGTCGCGGCCAGTGGGAGGACATACAGCAGGACTCGGAGTTGTCAAAGAAGTTCATGTGGTATGACTCCGGTCGCATAATCGATATATTAAAAGAACAACGCACCATTGTTGATTCAAAGTCGCTCGAACACCATTTTGGCAAAGCCCTTTGCTTAGGAACTTGGACGCTACTAATATCTTCAAGAGGGTTTTATTGGCTTGTTGAGATTACGGAGGGAGGAATTCCTACTCGTTTTTCAGCCTTCGATGCAAGAACTGGGGGTCCTATCCCAAAAACCATCGCTCAGGAAATCGCCAAGCTAGAACCGCGTTTTGATTCACTGGAGATACTCGAGCTAAGTCCTACTCCAATATCGCGGCTATCTAGGACACATGAACGCGCCCCAGTCGCGCGTGTGATATCAGGAGATGCCTGGGACGACCTACGACCTGCGCGCCCTGCAGACTTCGTAGGCCGTGATGATATAATCTCTGCTGTTCTTGAATTCTTTGGAAACGTCCGCGACAATTCCACCGTTACACGCACGTTTGCGATTCAGGGGCCAAGTGGATGGGGGAAGAGCTCTTTAGTGCTGAAGATTATCCATGAGGTTTTCCGCAAGAAGATCGAGCGATGCTCGGTAACTGCAGTTGATACTCGATCAGCAATGAATTCTGCGTTTGTTAGTGAGGCCTTGCGGCTCGCTTTCTTAGACGCGATTAAACGAAAGCTAATTCCAACCCGAGTTATGCCCACGGTAGATAGCCTGCGAAAACCTTTAGATTCTAAGGGACTCAAAGACGCTTTCAATACTTTAAGCCAGAACAATGGATGTATCGTTCTTATTTTTGACCAGTTTGAGGAATTGTTCGCCAAAGAAAACCTGTTTGAGACGTTTAATGCGGTTAGGGAACTCAGTCTTGATTGCGATGCTCAGCAAGTCCCGCTGACATTAGGATTCGCTTGGAAGACCGACGTGGCGTTGCCGCAACAGCATCCCGCTTATCACCTTTGGCACGAATTAAGCGACAGGCGACGCACCTTTAAAATACGAGAATTTGGAAGATGCGATATTCGGATAATTATTGGGAGAGCCGAGCGCGCTTCTGGCAAACGACTTTCCCCTGCCCTCCGGGCTCGAATAATTGAGCAATCTCAGAATCTTCCATGGCTTCTAAAAAAATTGCTTGTGCATGTTCTTCAACACATTTCGGGAGAAGAATCGCAGTATTTGTTTTTAGAAAGAGAATTAGACGTCGAGTTGCTCTTTAAAGAAGATTTGTCGGAATTAGGTGACGAGCAAATTAGATGTCTCAAACATGTTGCTCAGCGTGCTCCAATCGCTGTCGCGGAAGTTGAAGAGAATTTTAGTCGTGAGACGACGAACATGCTTCTTAATTCTCATTTGCTTGTAAGAAGCGGGATGAATTATGTCGTATATTGGGATATTTTCAGAGATTACCTTGTAGATGAACGAGTTCCATATATTCCTTGGGCGAGAACGTTCCAACGAGGTGCCACTACTGCAATAAAGGCTCTCCAAAAATTGAGTGCTAAAGGCCCAAGCTCAATCCCTGCCATTGGAGAGGCAATTGGGCTCAAAGAGGGGCCTGCTTACAATCTATTCGGCGACTTGGTCGCTCTTCAGTTGGTAGAATCTACGGCGCCGGGAATATATGTTCCGACACCGCACTTGAAGGATCTTGACGTTATGACGATTGCCGCATTCGTTCAAGGACAGATAAAGAGACATATAGTGGTCCTCGAATTAACAAAATCATGGGAGAAAGAGAAGTTAGTCCCAGTTGAACTTTGGCTAGATTTTATTCGAAAGGCTCTTCCAAGATCTTCATCTTTCTCCCAAGCCACTATTCATCAGTATGCTAACAATTTTAAAAGTTGGCTGCTCTTTGCAGGAATTCTTGAACAGCGTGAGCACTGCTTATTGAGGCCAAATGCAAACGGCCGGCAAATGGGCGTGTTTAACCCAATGATTAATAGGCTGCCAGTTTTTTTGGGGACCGCCGCTCCACAGAAAATAGAGCAACTATTGGGTCTTTTATATCAACAATGTGGCGGGGTGATGCGTGATGAATTAAACGCAAGAGCGCTTCGGAATGCTATAAGTGACGCCTTCTCAATAAACTTGATTGACTCAACTGCTGAGGGCAAAATCAAACTTTCTTGCCAAACCGAGTCTCAAGAAGCCCTAATCCTTTTTGCCAAGCATGAAATTGACAAACAAAAGACTATCTCTATTGTCAATTCAGCCTTGAAAAACGGGATCAAGGACCGTTATATTATCGGTGAACAGATCGAGGCAGAAATAGGGGCAAAATGGAGCCGAGCCTCGAAGCTTCGATACGCTGGTGGGCTTCTCTGTTATATAGAATGGCTGCAAAAAAAGTAGTATTGCCATGACTCTTATAATATGTCCCAAAACGCCCCCTCCATCCTCCTGCTCGTGTCCCTGAACCGCGCCTGTTCGAAGTAACGCTCCGTCGACGAGGCGCGGCAGTGCCTCAACCGCTACGTATTCCGGGCAAACAAACTGGTGGACTTATGGATACGGAACCAATAATTCGGAAGTCAGAAAAACGCCCGGGATAAGATCGACAAAAATCAAAAATAGTCGATTATTTTCAGTTACACGCCCGAAAGGGACATCCCAATTCGTTTGTTTTAATTGGGATAAAATGTGGCTAGTTTATAATAATATTCGCATTTTTTAGTTCCATACCTTTCCTCAAGTTTTCACGAAAATTTGTCTCTATTCTAAAGTAGCTCCTCGAAATTAAAAATGTGGAACGCACAACGAAAAGTCGTTACAACTGCGATTAGGTTGTCACCTTGTCCAGCCCCACGTATAATGACCACTTAGTTCATGAGCCTGGACTTTTTGCGGGAGACGGCCGAGTTCAAGGAACTCGTCCGCCTTGTTTCGTCCCTTCCAGATAGCCCGGACGGGCAAACCCCGCTTTTCGGAGCAGAGAGCCGCCCGCGCCTTTCGATCTCCGGGCTGACGGACGCGGCCGTCCCGTACCTCTTCGCCCAGCTGGCGCTTTCCGGTCCGAAGCGGGTTGTGTTCGTCCGGCCATCCTCGCGCCCCCTGGCCGAGTTTGAAGAGCGGGCCCGCTTTTTCGTCCAGAAGCTCGGTTCCACCAAGATCGTCCGGAGCCTTCCGGCCCTTTCCGAAAATCCCTTCCAGGGATCGCCGCCTTCGCTGGACGCGGTCGCGTCCCGGATGCGGTATTTCTTCGACCTTCTAAGCCGCCCGCCGATTTTGACCGTAACGAATCTGTTCGGCCTGCTCCGGCCGTTTCCCGGTCCGGAGCGATTGCCGGGTCTTTTCCTCCGCTTGAATAAGAACGTCGAATGCGACCGCGACCGGTTGATCGAGACCCTGGCCTCCTTCGGCTATGTCCGGGAGGATTTGATCTCGTTCCGGGGCGAATATTCCTTCCGGGGCGGCATCGTGGATGTCTTTTCCCCCTGGCAGAAAAATCCCGTCCGCTTCGAATTCGGCGGCGACCGGATCGTTTCCATCCGCGAGTTTGACCCGTCCACCCAGCGGGCCGTCCATCAGACCGACGGCGCCCTCGTTCCCGCGCTTTCGGAGGAGCCGGCCGGCGCGGCCGGGGAATCCGTCCCGTTTTCCCGCTATCTTTCGGACGCGGTTTTCGTCTTCGACCATCCCGAGGAAATCGAAAAGGAATGGGACGAGGTGATGACCGACCTGCGGAGCCAGGAACCGGCCGTCCGCAAGGCCCGGCCGGACGCGCCCGCGCTCGAGGCGATCTATCCTCCCGCTTCCTACGAACGGCTCCGGGCCGGGGCCGTGTTCTGCGGGGAATGGACGCCCGCCGAAGACCGCCGCGACATCGCCTTCGCTTTTCAACCCGTGCCGCGGTTCGACAACCGGATCGACTTCTTCCTTGATTCGATGCGCCGGGTGCACGAGGAACGGGACCGGTGCGTGATTTTTCTTTCCACGTCCTCGATCCGGAAAAAAATCGCGGCCCTGCTTGAAACGCGGGAAGTCCCGGTCCTTGAAGCCGATTCGCCGCTGGTAGCCGCCTCCAGCGGCGAGATCTGTCTTTGCCTGGGCGACCTCGAACGCGGGTTCGGCTACCCCCGGGAGAAAATCTATTTTTACGCCGAAGAGGACATCCTCACCGAGGAGCGTGTCATCACCGCCCGGCCGGCGGCCCGGCCGACGATCACCCAGTTCCAGGACCTCAAGGCCGGCGATTATATCGTCCATGCCGATTACGGCGTGGGCGTTTTCCGGGGCCTGGTCAAAATGGACGTGGAGGGCCGTCCGGCCGAGTTCATGGAGCTGGCCTACCGGGACGACGACAAGCTGTTCGTCCCCGTCGAGGATTTGAACCTCGTCCAGAAATTCACGCCTGTCGGGACCGGTCTGCCGCTGCTGGACAAGCTCGGCACGGGCAACTGGCAGAAAACTAAGGAACGGACGAAAAGGGCCGTTGAAAAGCTGGCCCACGAGCTTTTGGAGCTCTACGCCCAGCGCAAAGCCATCAAGGGGTTCTCCTTCAGCCCCGAAGGGAGCTGGCAGGAAGAATTCGAGAAAACGTTCGAGTTCGAGGAGACCGAGGATCAGCTGAGGTCCATCGTTGAAATCAAGGCCGACATGGAGTCCGACGTTCCGATGGACCGGTTGCTCTGCGGGGACGTCGGCTACGGCAAGACCGAGGTCGCGATTCGGGCGGCGTTCAAGGCGGTCATGGACGGCAAACAAGTCGCCGTCCTCTGCCCGACGACCGTCCTGGCCAGTCAGCATTTCAAGACGTTCAGCTCGAGGATGGTCCTGTTTCCCGTCCGCGTCGCCGCCCTGACCCGGTTTCAAACGGCGGCCGAGCAGCGCCGGATTGTGGATGATTTAAAGAACGGGCGGATCGATATCGTCATCGGGACGCACCGCCTCCTTTCGGCCGATGTCGCTTTTCACGACCTGGGCCTTCTGGTCATCGACGAGGAACAGCGCTTCGGCGTCACCCACAAGGAAAAAATCAAGCATATAAAGGCCAAGGTGGACGTGCTGACCCTGACGGCCACGCCCATCCCCCGGACCCTCAACCTTTCCCTGACCGGCCTTCGCGACATTAGCCTGATCGAAACGGCTCCCAAGGACCGGCTGGCCGTCCATACCGTGGTGACGACGTTCTCGCCC
>Ga0209777_10006528_pt1 | contig 13117 bp, 11 predicted proteins | sample FrelakmetHBP12HB_FD_187147 | JGI IMG/M metagenome (GOLD analysis project Ga0209777, IMG submission 187147) | Freshwater lake sediment microbial communities from the University of Notre Dame, USA, for methane emissions studies -HBP12 HB (SPAdes)... | ecosystem: Environmental > Aquatic >...
CAACCCGAACATCGAGTGGATTGACCGCTGGGGCCGCAACTTTACCGCGATGGAGGGCGTCATGACCTACACCAACGACCCTCCGGACCCAGCCTGTCCCATGCCTACGCCAAAGTGGACCAATCCCACGGTTGCTAACCCGCTTCTCGCTACCAGCCAACCAATCTTCGCGTACGGTGCGGTCAACAACCAGAACCGCGGCACGCAGTTCCTGCGGCCAGCCTGGCTGGGCGCTTTTCCCAGCACCAATGACTACTCGACTTTGCCCGACGCCGGCACGTACATAATTCGCTCTTTCCGCTATCGCTCGGATGAGATGCTCGACAAGACGGACCTGAACCGTTCGACGACGGAGTTCTCCTTCGAATCCAGAGGCATCTATAACATCGTGTCCTATGGGCGGGTCAGCAAACTCGGCGCCGTACTCGCCGAACGCAAGCTGGCGGCCTTAGTCAAGGTGTATGACGTGTGGCGCGAGACTACGCAGCGCCAGTTTGTGCAGGGAACCATCAAGGCTGGTTCGGTGGGCATGGGCGCTTGTGGGAGTTCGTACAGCGGCCAGATTGTGCGCGATTCACAGAACGACACCAACAGGCTCCCGCTCAACACCGCGCCTGAGCCACTCGTGCCGCTCCAGTACAAACTTATCAAACAGCCCTACCAGATATGCTCGAACCAGGAGAAAGTAGACCCCAACGGGAACGTGTATGACACGTTTGGCCGCGTAAAACCGGATATCATGGTCCCTGACGTAGTCGCCAACAAAGTCATGCCGGCATCCTACGACGGCCAGATCATCCTCGCCACGAATACCGACGGTTTTGACTATGCCAAGGACGGGGATGAGGATACCTTTCTGGCCAGCTTCGATGGCGATCTGGATACGGTGACCTGCCTTGGCAACGGCCATGAACAAGCCAAGAGGCCCTATGTGGGTGCGCCTATGGGACTGGCACCCAACACTATCAATGTCGGAGAGGGATACAAGATCCGTTGCGTACACACCTGCGGTCTGCTGGGCGCTATGAACTATGACTTTATCGACGTTGATTCGGGCTTGCCGGCAAACCCCAACCCGCCGTGGCCCTCCTATAACTACGGTTGGGATGGCTGGGCCACCGACCCCGGGACGCTCCCTACTGATCCAGGGCCGGGAAACCCGTCCATACCAGCACATGTCCCCGCTGTCTACAAGTTTCCAATTCTCAGTACCTGCCTTAGAGGATTGAACCCGGCGAACTACTGGGAGAACGTGCAACTGCGGGTTGGCAATCTCCATCCGGATGGTGTGTACCTGACAGGCCCCGCGGTCTCCGGAAACAACGGGACGCTGAAGTATTGTTTCGGCGATGGCAAAACCGAGTGTCAGGACTCCGCAGATATCAGTGTACTCTCCAAGGCCAAGGCGAATTACAACCCCGGCTCGCAAGATGGCAATATCGTTACAATGTGGGTGAAGTCAACCTGGCACCACGACGACAAACGCAACCATCCGCTCTTCGACGCGACCAACCCGGGCTGCCTCCAGGGAGGCACCAGTTGCCGGGCGCACTCTCTGAAGAAGCACGGTCGAGTCGTGTGGGCACTCGGCTGGGACGGGTATGCGTGCATCAGCGGCAATGACCGGCGCACGGACGACCTTTATTGGAGCGAAGAGGGGAACACTGGTCTGGCTCAGAATGACGGCGACCGGGACAAGGACCTGATTGCCGCGCTCCACGGCGGCTGGAACTGGGTGGACAGGTTTCACCCGGAGTTTCTCGCCGGGAACCTGCCGACATCCGCCCCCCAAGACGGCTCCCATATCGAATGCCCAAGTTATCGTGTGCAACCGTTCCGTTGGCTTGTAGCCGGTGCACGTTTCCGGTGGAACCAGGATCCGGGGTGCGGCGCAGGCCAGGGCGGACATTGGTGCACCTCCGACGACGGCCAAAACTCGTTCAACAGAGGCTATATTGGGATGATGGCCCGGCCCTTCATCAGCACGCAAACCAACCCGGAGCAGCCAGACGGCAGCAGCGGTACCGCGTTGTACAATTCCTACTGGTCAAGCTTGCCTAACGCGAATAATGGCTGGACCCAGCCATGTGATATAGGCGATACGGGTTACGTTAACTACCGTCAAGATGATAAGGCAAAAATCTGGCCCTCCGGGTTTGGTGTTACTGGCCAGCCCGTGAAATGGAAGTGGGCGGACCCCACCGGGGTAGAGGACCCGCTGTGCAAAGTCTTCGGCACCAACAATTCGAACCAGGACATTTACACCTGGATCTACAGGCATCTGCCCGCGGATGGCGCCTATGCGGTGATTGACGAGTTGAAGATCTCAAGCAGAGACCGGCTGTTGAGGCGACCCCCGCCTGGGCGCATGACCGTGGCGTGCTGGAACAGGTTACCAGCCGCTATCACCTGCCGCCCAATCCAGCGGATCGGGGACAATGCCCCACCTTCACTTCCCAGACGATGGTGCAGTCCTTGAAAGGGTTCAACGCCAAGCCCACGACGGATGAGTACGTTACCGTGGCAAGGGTGACGTGGACGGTGTTCACTCCGCGCTTCCTGCACGAGAATAAGAAGCCGACATTCCAGAGAAATGAGTGGATTTCGCGTGACATGAACACGCAAAAGCAGGAGACAAATAATTTCCGCGGGCCTTTCGATTACGACAAGTACAATGAGAAGTTTTCGGCTACCGAGTCTGGAACCGTGATCTTCCCTTACGGCGTTGACCGGCCCACGCCGCGCGATTACTGGAAGGGAAAGAAAGCCGACGCAGTCAACGACTACCAGCAGGGACAGGGCTCAAAGGGCATTGAAGTCGAGGTGCTGAACAACGGCGCCGTGATCCCCGGATTCTGCGAGAAAGCACCCTTCAGCGGCCAGTTCACCACCAATACTAATGGCACGTTCTTCAACCCCGATGTGATCAACAGGTTTACGGATGCGAACGGCAAGCCGGTTCCCTTAGCTAAAGTCTCAACCGGAAAGCTCCAGTACCGCGTGCGCTTCCGGTATCCGGTTGACCAGCTTGTGGACCCTGCTGCTGGGACCAGTACTGTAGACCCAGATAGGCATTTTCTGCTCGATACGCCTGTCTTTGATGACATCTCAATCACATTCCTCTCTGTTCCTCGAATACTGGACTACAAAGAGGTGCTGGAGTAAGGTGGATGGTGAAGAATGTTGGAGGGTGGGGTAGGGAGGAACGAGACATGAGCAGGAACTTGGCGGCTTTGGCAGGCCTCGGCCTCGGCTTTGTGTTGCTAGGTCTACCATCAGTCTGCGCCTCCGACTCGAAGAAGGAGAGCCTGGCGGACACGGAAGCTAAGCGGGCCGCCAAGGAAGACGAAGCGGAGCGCAACGCGCATGAAACCGAGCAGATCCAGGCGGCGGCGAACTTTGTCGGAAAGGTGGTCATGGGCACGGACGGTCTGGATCAGCCTGGGCCCGGCGTAGTTGGCTCGCTCACCCAGGCCGATGGCCGGATCTTCCAGCTCAAACTGGCCGACCAAGGGCTGCTCCAGAAATTGAACGCCCTCAATGACAAGAAGGCCGTGATTCAGGGCAAGCTGCGGAATGAGGGCAAATACCTGGTTGTTACCGCGGTGTCCGGAACGCTGACCAGCGGCGGCTCACCGCCGGAGATGCACAAACGCGGCGGGATCTAGGATTCCCCGAGCGGCGACGGTGCATTGTTCTCACGCAGAGCCGCAGAGACCGCGGAGGATAGGTCTTACCAGCCCTTTGCATCTCTGCGCCTCCGGGGCTCTGCGTGAGACGGCTCCGTAAGCGCTATATTGCCTTGCGCGCAAGGCCCCTTCCGGCTATATGTGAGGTATCGTGGCCGGGCCTGAGGCAGCGATATGTGATGTGAATCCCCACATCCGCACGTTTGCTTTGTAGTGCAGTCGTCCACGCCCGTGCGCTCTAGCCCTGGGCGGCTGAGGCACATTGTGAGAGACCTTTGCGGGGCTGCTCTATACGGGCCTCGCCGCTAAGACGGGACTTTCTGCATAAAAGTCCCGTCTGCTGTTTGGAAAGCGGCATGTTTGAGAATCTGACCAGTTCCCTGGGTTCGTTCTTCACCAAGATCCGGGGCAAAGGCCGGAAACTGACTGAGGCCGACGTGCGCGAGGGCCTGCGCACTGTCCGCATGTCCTTGCTGGAAGCGGATGTGGCGCTGCCAGTGGTCAAGGAATTCATTGACAAGATTACGGTCAAAGCCATCGGGGCCGAGGTGCTGGCGGCTGTGGAGCCTTCCCAGCAACTCGTCAAGGTTGTGCATGATGAGCTGATCGGCCTCATGGGACCCGTTGATTCACACATCAACTTCCGCGCGGACGGTGCAACTGTTATCCTCATGGCCGGCCTCCAGGGCTGCGGCAAAACTACCACCTGCGCCAAGATGGCAGGATACATGAAGAGCAAGGGCCGCCGTCCTTTGCTGGTCGCCGCGGACCTTCAGCGCCCGGCCGCCATCGAACAGCTCAAAGTCCTTGGCGAACAACTCGAAGTCCCTGTTTATAACGAGACCAATATCGCGCCCCCCGAGTTGTGCGCTAAGGCACTTGAGCACGCCAAACAGAACGGCCGCGATACCGTTATTATTGACACCGCGGGCCGCTTGCAGATTGACGAACCCCTGATGAACGAGTTGGCTCAGGTCCAGGCGCGCACCAGCCCGGACGAGGTCTTCCTGGTCGTGGACAGCCTCGTTGGCCAGGACGCGGTCAATTCCGCCAAGGTCTTCAACGAGAAGCTGCCTATCACCGGCGTCATTCTCACCAAACTGGACGGCGATTCCCGCGGTGGCGCGGCGCTCTCGGTCAAGTACGTCACCGGCAAGCCCATCAAGTTCGTGGGCGTCGGCGAAAAACTCGACCGCCTCGAGGAATTCCACCCCGAGCGTATGGCCACACGCATTCTGGGGATGGGCGACATCGTCAGCTTGGTCGAGAAGGCCCAGGCCGTCCTCGACAAGGACCAGGCAGCGAAGTTCCAGGAGAAGATGGTCAAAGACCGGCTGACCCTGGATGACTTCCTTACGCAGTTGCGCGCCGTCAAGAAAATGGGGTCCTTCAAGGACCTGCTGGGCATGATCCCCGGTTTCGCAGGCCTGAAGGAACTGGACGCCTCGGACGAGCAGTTTGCGGGGGTGGAGGCAATCATCTGCTCCATGACCCCTGAAGAACGGCGTAATCCACAAATTATTGGGGCCAGCCGCAAGAAGCGCATCGCCGCCGGCTCAGGCACCAACCCGAACGCCGTATCGCACTTGCTGAAGGAGTTCGAGAGGGTCACCAGGCAGCTCTCCAACTTCTCAAAGGCGGCCAAACTTGTGGACCGCATGGTCCCGGGCGCCAGGCCAGGGGAAGGGCGGGTGTTGAGCGCTGAGGAGAAGAAGGCCATCAAGCGCCGGCGCAAGCTGGAGAAGATGAACCGGAAGAGGAACAGAAGATGAGGGTTGACAAGGAGGACCAGAGAACGTGGTAAGAATTCGTTTGCAGAGATTGGGACGGCGCAACCGCTCCTGCTTCCGCATCGTTGTGATCGATGCGCGCACGAAGCGGCAGGGGGAGTATCTCGAGAAGATCGGGCAGTACGATCCCGTCGAGAAGGACAACGCCAAGCAGTTCACGGTTGATGCCGCGCGCGTGAAGCACTGGTTGGGCCAGGGCGCGCAGCTCTCGGAAGCCGTGGCCGTGCTATTGCGCAAGCAGGGCGTGGACACGGGCGCCAAGACTGCCAAGCCCGAAGCCGCACCACAAGCTGCGCCCGCGGCCCTGTGAAAGTACTGAGTACTGAGTACTGAGTGCTGAGTGCTGAGTTTCAGCATTCGCATCCGGCCAAGGCACTCGGCGCACATTACGCAGTATTCAGCACTCAGGACTCAGGACTACTCCATGCGCGTGGACATTCTGACTATCTTCCCCGCTATGTTCGCGGGCGTGCTTGGGGAGTCCATTCTGAGGATCGCGCAGGAGAAAGGCAAACTGCGCGTGGTGGTGACCAATCTGCGGGACTTTACGGCCGACCGCCACAGGAGCGTGGATGACCGGCCTTACGGTGGCGGGCCAGGAATGGTGATGAAGGTGCAGCCCGTGGTGAAGGCCGTGCGGGCGCTCCGCGCGCAGGAGCCGGGTGAGCCTGGCCGGTTGCTACTGATGTGTCCCCGCGGGCGGGTGTTTGACCAGGCCTGTGCGCGGGAACTGGCGCAGGCCTCGCGGCTGCTCTTCGTGGCCGGGCACTATGAAGGTTACGACGAGCGGATCGTCGAATGCTTGCAGCCGGAACTGGTCTCCATCGGCGACTACGTGCTGACCGGCGGCGAGTTGCCAGTGATGGTGGTTCTGGACGCTGTGGCGAGGCTGCTGCCGGGCGTGCTGGGGGACGATGAGTCGGCGGTCAGCGAGTCGTTTGCGCCGGCCAATGAGGGCCTTCTGGAGTACCCGCAGTACACCCGCCCGGCGGTGTTTGAGGGGCTGGCCGTGCCTGAGGTGCTGGTCTCCGGCGACCATGCGAAGATCACCGCATGGCGCAGAGAACAGGCCCGGCTGCGGACCAAGCGCCAGAGGCCGGAGTTGCTTGGTCCGAGGGCATGAGGGTTGTTTGGGGTCTTGCGGTTGTTCAGGTCTTGCTGCGGTCGTGAGGGGGCGGACGCCGCCACTTGCTTACGCGCGCGGCTCGGATAATGGACAGGTACTACGTTTAGCTTTTGGAAAGGAATGTCGTCATGGCCGTCAACATCATCACGGAACTGGTCGAGAAGAACAGGCTAAAGCCGGAGCGCCTGAATGCCTTCAGCATCGGCGACACGGTGGATGTGCATGTCAAGATCGTGGAGGGCGAGAAGGAACGCATCCAGATCTTCTCCGGGATCGTCATTAGCCGCAAGGGCTCCGGGATCAATGAGTCCTTTACTGTCCGCCGCCTGGTCGGCAGTGAAGGCGTGGAACGGGTCTGGCCCCTGCACAGTCCGTCAATCGAGAAGATTGAGGTCAAGAAGAGCGGCAAGGTGCGGCGCGCCAAGCTCTATTACCTGCGCGAGAGGATCGGCAAGGCTACGCGTGTGGCCGAGCAGGAAGAACAGGCCGTCAAGCCGCGCCTTGCGGAGAGCGTGCCCCCCAAGCAGGAAAAGAAGCACAAGGAAGCCGCGGAGCCAAAGGCCGAAGGGGCCTGAGTCTCATGAAACTGCGCCATGTCCTGTTGCTGGCCTGCGCGGTGGGCGCCAGTGGCGCGCTCCTCCTGGCCTGGGACATGCACAGGCGCCTGAAGGACGCCGAGAGCACGCTGCTGCTGAAAGGCGCGGATGGTGCTTCCAAGCCTAAGGTGGACGGGGCAAAAGGTTTCGTGGTCTCTTCCGCCCTCCCGCCTGATGAAACCACGCTCAGCCTGCTTACGGTACACTCACTGGGGCTGCTGTCGCTGGCTTTCCTTTTCCTCGCCATTTTCCTGCTGCTGATTTCCGCTTTGCGCGAACACGCTTTTGCACTTGCCATCGGCGGCGAGCCAAGCGGGAAACCCGCGCCCCTGCTCCCTGCCCCTCGGCCAGAGGACAAGAGCACACTCCCCGTCGTCATGCCTCTTGCGGAAGTGGCACAGCAAGAGGACTCCTCAACCACGGTACAGCAATCGAGCATTGCCGCTCTGCAGCCGGCGGACCCGCCAGGCGGATGCCTGCCGACGCGAGGTGCGCCAACGGATTCCACGGTACCCCAACAACCGGAGGAACGATGATGCGCAGCCGCTGTGCGAAGTTGCGGATTCTGGCGGGCTTGATGTTGAGCTTTCCGCTGGTGGCTTATGCCGCGGAAGGTCCGGAAGCGCAAGTCACGGGGTTGGCCGCGCGGCACGCCGATGGCCAAACGATACTCACCTGGCGGGAAGTTGATCCGCCCACGGTTGAAGAGAAGTTGACGGTCAAGGACTTCCGCGCGATCAGGGAGAAGGTGCAGAAAGGCGCGAAGGTTCGCTATCGAGTGTACCGCTCAACGAAGCCTATTTCCTTGCTGGAGGGCCTGTCGCCCGTCGGCGAAGTAGCGCCGCTGAGTTGCTGGAACATCGAGTTCTACGGCGACGCCAAGCCCGAACAGCCGGCACTGCGGTACATCGTGGCGGAAGGCCAGGAGCCGGTTGCCGCCGGCTCCGGAATCTACGCCCACAATCCGTCCGAGGCGGGCGAAGCGTATTACGCGGTCACGGTATCCGTGGGCGGCCAGGAGAACAGGATACTGGCCGAGCCGAATTCGCTCAAGACCGCTGTGCAGGAGACGGTGGGACAGGGGCCGTTCATTCTTCAGCGCGTGGAAAAGCCGAAGGAGTTCAGCTATATAAGCAGTCCAGAGTTGCGCTTCTACGTGCGCTGGGAAGCGCCGCCCAACTGCAGTATCGAGAGCCGGCCTTACGATTACCTGGTCGCCATTCCGCCGAAGCTGGCCAAGCCCGCGCCCGTGGGCATTCATCTGCACTGCTGGGGCGGCAGCCTGACCGGCGGCTATGGGTGGTGGTACGACGCGGAGCAGGGGGCGCTGCTGATAGCCTCAAACCAGATCCCCTACGATTGGTGGACTGGCTACCACGAGCTCCTTTGGACGGACAAGCCGCTCCAGAAGAAGGAGGATTGGCAGAAAGGAGTGGTGCGCCCATTCACCCAAAACAGGCTGCTGTCTTTCCTCGACTGGGTGGCAACCAAGTGGGGAGTGGACCTCACCCGGGTCTTCACCGCAGGCAGTTCGATGGGCGGCGCCGGCTCGCCAATGTTCGCCATTCGCCACCCCGACCGCATTGCCTGGGCGGTCTCGTGGGTCGGCGTTCACAACCCGCTCAAATCGCCTGGGTTCAGGGGTTCCTACGAAAATTCCTACGGCAAGCCGGAATATGAGGTGAAATTCGAGGATGGGACGCCGGTGTGGGATTACTTCAATGACGCATGGTATCTGCGCAAGCACCCGGAGAAGGAGATCGGCTTCATCACTTTCTCGAACGGCAAGAACGACGGCGGGATTGGCTGGCCGCAGGCGGCGGAGTTCTTCCGCGCCCTGCAGGAGACGAAGCGGCCGCACCTGTTCGTGTGGGGGCAGAGCGGACATGGCCAACGGGCGGCGATGCCGCTCCAAGGGGGAGAGCGGATCAACCCCATAGGCATCCGCACCGACCAGACGTTGCCGGCCTTCACAGCCTGCAGTCTGGACAACAATGCAGGCAACGGCGAGCCCACGGACGGGGACGCTCAGGGCCAAGCCAACCTGTATCTTTACTGGGAGACCGCTGACATCATTGACGAAGATGGCAAGTGGGAAATGACAGTGGGATTGGCCAAGAACGCGCCCAAGGATGAATGCGTGGTGGACGTCACGCCGCGTCGTTGCCAGAAGTTCAAAGCCAAGCCGGGTGAAAAGTGCAAATGGGTGAACACAGCGTTGGCCGAGAACAAGGAAGTTCAGTCAGGCGAAGCAACCGCGGATGAAACCGGGCTTATCACTTTGCGGAAAGCCGTTGTCACGAAAGGGAGGAATCGGATCAGTATCCGTAAGTGAGGCGGCGACCTACGCTGGCCGCAGGCAGTCAGTTTTGAATTTGGGATTTCCGACCTCAGGCTTTAGGATAGGTGACATGGGGCGCCTTGCGGGAATCCTAGCACCAGTTCTGATCCTGGCCAGCCTGCGCACGGCTTGCGCCTGCAATATACCCGTGTTTCGCTACGCACTGGAGCGCTGGCCGGCCGAGCCCTACGAAGCCATCATCTTTTCTCGTGGCAAACTCCAGCCCGACGCGAGCGCAGCGCTGGAGAAGCTCAAAGGCGCCGCCAACGTCCGCCCCGCGCCCAACCTGGAATGCAGAGAAGTGGACGTGGCTCAGCCCTTGCCCGCGGATATGGCGGAATTGTGGAAGAGCCTGGATGACCCGGTGTTGCCGTTCCTCGTGGTGCGATACCCGCTGGGGCCAAGAGCGCCCACGAATGCCTTTAGCGGCCCGCTCAGCGCTGAGCTTGTTCCCGGCCTGCTTGACTCGCCCGCGCGGCGCGAACTGGCCAAGCGGCTTCTGGCGGGAGAATCGGCTGTCTGGCTATTGCTAAAGAGCGGCTCGGCCGCACAGGATGCGGCTGCGCATAAAATGCTTGAAGGCGAGTTGAAGGGCCTGGAGAAGGAGCTCAAGCTGCCCGATCAGAATCCTGACGGCGATCAGATGGCGCGGCCGGTAGCTGATCTGCCGCTGCGCCTGTCGTTCTCGATAATCAGCCTTTCGCGCGAGGATGCCGCGGAGCGAGTTTTCGTTCGGATGCTGTTAAGCCTGGATAAGGAACTTGCGGCTGAGCGGGGCGTCATTGCCTTTCCGGTCTTCGGGCGCGCGCGCCTTCTTTGCGCCATCCGGCAGAAGGATCTGACTCACGATGCGATAGCTGAAGTCGCGGAGTTCGTCACCGGCGCGTGTTCGTGCCAGGTGAAGGAGCTTAACCCCGGAACTGACCTTCTGGTGGCCGCTGACTGGGACGCGCTCATGGAAGGCCGGGCTGTGCAGGACCCGGCGCCCCCGGCTTTGACCGGGATTACGTCCAGCATAGCGGGCAATGCAGATGGCAAGGACGCGCTTCTGGCTGGACCAGCGCAGCGGGAACCTGCGCTTGCGGAGAGCGCCCTGCGACGGAATGTCTTCGTCGCTGCAGCTGTGCTGCTCTTCGCCGTGGCTGCGGCCAGCGTCCTGTTGAAGCTGAAAGCCGGGCGAAAGCGGAACTGACATGCGGGCTGGACGTCTGATTCTGCGCGAGATTCTATACCGCAGGCTGAACTTTGCTCTCGGCGTGCTCTCCGCCGTGGCGGCCGTGGGCAGTCTTGTCGCGGCGCTCACTGTGCTGCGAGCGCACGACCGCCGGACTGAGGCGCTGGTCGCCGCGCGAGAAGCGCAGACTCGCGAACGCATGGGGAAACTCGAGGACGACTACCGCAAGATCACCGTCAACATGGGCTTCAATCTGTTGATCTTGCCCAAGGACCAGAACCTTAGCGACCTCTATGCCGATGATTACGCCTCTAAATACATGCCTGAGGAATACGCTGAACGCCTCGCCAGAGCGAATCTGGCAACCATCAACCACCTGATGCCCAGCCTCCAGCAGAAGCTGAAATGGCCGGAACAGGAACGGACCGTCATCCTCATCGGTGTGCGCGGGGAGGTTCTCGTCCATTCCCCGGGACAGATGCCCATTGTGGAAGCCGTGCCAGCAGGGATGCTGGTCGCAGGATACGAACTCCATCGCAGCCTGAAACTCTCCGTTGGGCAGAAAGTCAAACTGCTGGGCCGCGAGTTTGCTGTCGCTAGGCTCCACCCCGAACGCGGCAACAAGGATGACATCTCACTCTGGATTAACTTGCGCGAGGCCCAGGAGCTTCTGGGCAAGAAGGGCTTGATCAACGCCATGCTCGCGCTCGAATGCCATTGCGCCGCGGAACGGCTCGCGGCCATTCGGGCCGAAATCGGCCGGATTCTGCCCGACACGCAGGTGATCGAGTTTGCCACGCAGGCTGTCGCGCGCGCTGAAGCGCGCACCCGTGCGGCAGCGGAGGCTGAAAACGCCCTTGAACGGGGAAAGCAGGACCGGGCCAAGCTGCGCCACGAACGCGAAGCCTTCGCCGCCGTCCTGGTGCCGCTGGTCATGCTTGGCGCAGCCTTGTGGATTGCTTTTCTGGCTTTCCACAATGTCAGAGAGCGGCGCGCTGAGATCGGCATTCTGCGGGCCCTTGGTGTACGCTCCTGCCAGATCCTGGCCATCTTTCTAGGCAAAGCCGTCCTGCTGGGGCTGCTGGGCGCCGCCTTGGGATACGGCGCCGGGGCGCTGGTGGGCTGGCGTCTTCAGGAAGTCCCGGCTGTGCTGACGCTAAAGGATGTCCTCAACACCGCGCTGCTGCTCCAAGTCCTTTGCGCCGCGCCCGCGGTGGCGTGCTTGGCGAGTTGGCTGCCGGCTCTCTGGGCGGCACAGCAGGATCCGGCGGAGATTCTGCGCGAGGGATAGGCGAATGCTCACAGTCGTCGGCTTGCGCAAAACCTTTCGCGGCCCCTCTGGGCGAGTCAGCGCTCTGGCGGATGCCGCGCTTTCGGTCGCGGCCGGCGAATTCGTGTCCGTCCAAGGGCCCAGCGGCTGCGGCAAGACCACGCTCCTGTTGGCCGCCGGGGGACTCCTGCCGCCGGACTCCGGCCGCGTACAAGTGGATGGACAGGAGGTCTATGCCTTGTCGAGCACGGCGCGGGCGCGTTTGCGCGCTGAGAAGATCGGCTTTGTGTTCCAGCAGTTTCATCTGGTGCCGTACCTGAGCGTGTTGGATAACGTCCTCGCACCGGCGCTGGCACTCAAAGACCCATCGGCCCGTGAGCGTGCCACGGAACTGGCGCGGCGCTTCGGTTTGGCTGAGCGCCTGCGGCATGTGCCCGCGGAGCTGAGCACCGGCGAGCGGCAGCGTACCGCGCTGGCCAGGGCCATGCTCAACCGTCCCAGGCTCATCCTCGCCGACGAGCCCACGGGCAATCTGGACGGGGAGAATGCACGCCTCGTGCTCTCCAGCCTGCGGGAGTTTGCACGTTCGGGAGGCGCCGTGCTTCTGGTCACGCACGATCCGTCGGCCGCCGAGTATGCCGGGCGAAGACTGTGTTTCAAAGACAGCAAACTGCAAGAGCAGGAGTGACGAGCCATGCTGAAGAACCTGGGATTGCGGCAGATCGAGGATCGGAGGCCGAGGTATTCTACCCCGCGTGGCGAGTTTAAGAGAAGCTGGCTCAATCCTCGCACGGCCCCAGCCAATCCAAAATTCAAAATCCAAAATCCAAAATGCTTTTCGGGTCTTGCTCGCGCGCCGCTCCTGGCGCTGGTCTCCATTGCCGTGCTCGTGCTGCTGGTGGCACTCCTGTACTCCCATTCCGGCCCTCAAGGCAAGGTGCTGCCGTCCGAGCCATTGCTCCTTTACTGCGCGGCCGGCCTGAAGGTTCCAGTCGATGCCGTGGCCAAGGCGTATGGACAGGCTTACGGAGTGCCCGTGCAGTTGCAGTTCGGAGGCTCGGAGACTTTGCTGGCTGGAGCTAAGGTCTCGAAAAGGGGGGACCTGTATGTTCCGGCCGATGAGTACTATGT
>Ga0209777_10006529_pt1 | contig 13117 bp, 11 predicted proteins | sample FrelakmetHBP12HB_FD_187147 | JGI IMG/M metagenome (GOLD analysis project Ga0209777, IMG submission 187147) | Freshwater lake sediment microbial communities from the University of Notre Dame, USA, for methane emissions studies -HBP12 HB (SPAdes)... | ecosystem: Environmental > Aquatic >...
TTCAAAAATATTGGAAAATTCAGGAATGAATTACAAACATTAATGACCGACAATTTTCAATTAATTCAGGCGTAATTATTTGCAAACCTGAGTTCATTCAGTATAACATCAAATCCATTGGCAGAGGCAACAATGGTTCCTTCGTGAAGATTACTTTTCCGATACGCTACTTTCTCTGTCATTGAATTATTCCTTTGTAAGCCGTTGAAATCCTGTATGAGCAACCGGAGTATCCAGAGTATTGGCTGTTGGATCAGCTGCAATTATTGCAAATACCTCGTTTACTGCAATACGATACTTCTCCAGATCAATCTTTTCATGTGCAAAAGACGATTTAAACTGGCGAAAACCCAAAAAACCTCTTTTAAGCAATTCAATGGTGAATATTGTATTCAAAGCTATTGCATTAGGGCTTTTAAATCCAAAAGCTGCAAGAGATGGTAACCCAGTAACATTGATTTCCAATTGATGAGTTTTGGCGGAGTCATTCCAAATCTGCTTTACCCGGTTTCCCATTTCAATAAGATGATTTTCAACCTTGAGTCGCTGGTATTTCCTGATGGTAGCGAGTGAAGCAACAGGTCCTACGCGTTCTGTCCAGTTTGTACTTGAAATAAATGTGGTTTGGGCTGCCTGCATGACCTTTTCAGTACCCATAACTACTGCCATTGCGTAGCCATTCGCCATAGATTTAGCAAATACAGCCATGTCTGGATGAACGTTATAATTACGGTGGATTCCACCCGCACACATCCTGAATCCGCTGGTAATTTCATCAAATATAAGCATCGCACCTATCTCAGAAGCCAGTTCCTTTAAAGCCATTAAATAACCTGCAGGCGCATGTTCTCCTCTTGCAGGTTCGATCACAATAGCAGCAATCTGTTTTTCCTTTCCGCTAATCTTTTCGCGCAGCGACTCAATATCATTTGCGTCAAAGGGGATAGCTGTACCTTGCAATCCACGAGGAACACCATTCGGCTTAAGACCTGGCATCAACTGACCATCAAGGTTCGCATCATCGGCCAGGTTCGCAGCAATGTACCAATCATTCCAGCCATGATATCCACTGAACATAACTGTATCGCGGTGAGTGTGCGCTCGGGCAATTCTTACTGCAAGTCCCATTGCCTCACCGCCACTACGGGCATAACGTACCATCCCAAACCAGGGATGAAGTTCGATAAGGAGTTCTGCCAACTCGACTTCTTCCGGACAGTTGAGCGAGCTACTAACCCCGTTACGAATAGCTTGAACGACGGCATCGTCAACCTCGTCGTCGGCATAACCCAATATACAGGAGCCAATTGCCATTATGGACATGTCGATATATTCTTTGCCATCCAAGTCCCAAACCCGGCAACCTTTAGCTTTGGAGTAATAGGCGGGCCAGATTTCAGGTGCAAATTGTTCGGGCCTTTTGGATAATAATTGTACACCCCCCGGAATTATTTTTTTTGCTTTCCTGTAAAGGGTTTGTCCTTTAGCATTATAAAAATCTATTTTTTCCATAATTCTTCATATTTTTCTTTACCTATAAAATGTTGATTCAAATTTAGCTTTTCAGGGTTTTGTTTTAATAGATCAAGCACATCCTGCATATCAAATGATGATTTAATTAAATATAGTTTTTCATAAATCCAAGATATCAGGCTGAAATCCTCTTCGTTATCAACAGTCCAGCGAAGATCGCTGTAATCGATATTGCTTTTCAAGTTTCCAATTTTAAAACGGTCGGGCTGGCTCCATAGAAAAGGAGTAACATGTTCACGATGCAGTTGATCGACCGCCTGTTCCCATGCTGTCTTTAAAAGGGTATATGAAAATATTTCAGCATCCATTCCATCGGGGAATCGACCTGAAAAATCTTTGTTTGCAACGCCAGCTCCCGTCGCAACAGCAAAAAAATCATACTTATTTTCAAAATAGGCATCGATGACCCGTTGAATCACCGAAGGGTCGATCAGCGGACAATCAGCTGTAATCCGGATAACATGTTCCGCCTCCTGTAACGTTGCCGCCTTGTAAAACCTGTCAAGAACATCATTTTCACTTCCCCTGTAAACTAAAAAATGCTCCTGAACACAAAATCTTTCTATTTCATTATCGGCTATATTTGTCGATGTGGCAACGATAATGTCATCAATTCCTGGAACGTTTTTTAATCTTGATATAAGATACCATAACATTGGTTTGCCGTTGATTAACTTTAATACTTTTCCAGGCAGGCGGGTTGAACCCATTCGTGCCTGGACAATCGCAACTATTTTAGGTTTCATTCTGTTTTGATGATTGTTGAAGTGATGGGGAATGACAGAATAAATAATACTTACACTTCATTCATTTCCAATTCACCGGGTTAAGCAGATTAATTTCACTCACAGAGATGGCAGAAGCAAAACGATTAATTGATTCATAATACTTTGCGTCAATTATAGATATATTTTGCAAAAGCTGTGCTACATTATCAACCCCAACCAAAATGGAATCGATAAGCGGATTATGAATAACAAAGTTTAAAGCTATGGCTGAAATGGATAAACCTTCAGCAATAGCAAATTCGTTTAATAATTTTAAATATTTATTAAGAGGTCTTAACTTTTCAGGTAAATGATCATGATTTATAAAAAACAATCCTTGTAAAAAAACCGATCTTGAATGGATCTCCTTCCCTCTTTTTTTTGCATCACGTATTAACTGACCACGTAAATTATCATTATCCAAAACATTATAAGGAATTTGGATAACATCAATTTCATTGGAATCAATAACTCTGCTAAATTCTTCATTTGAATAAATTGAAATTCCAATTTTTTTGATAATTCCATTCCTTTTTAAACTTACTAATTCATAAATTATCTCAGGATAATTAATATAATCATTAAAAGAATGATATGAATAACAATATAGTTTTTCAATCCCTAAAATTTTTAACGAGTTATTAACTTTTTCAAAGATGGATTGTTGAAAGGAATCCATTTTAAATTTCGTAAGAACGTTAAACCGATTGTTTCTATTCCGATGATATTTACCAATTATTTCACCGGCATTGCCATAAGAATCAGCAGAGTCAAGATATCTAATCCCATTTTCCCAGGCATTATCCAACAACACAAAAACCTCTTCCTCTAATAATTTTCCAGTATGATTGTTTATCCCATAATCAAGACCAAATTGCACTGTTCCAAGAACTAGTTTATTTGTCATTGACATTTCAAACATGATCTTTTTTACTACTGAATTTTTGAATCATCTCTATAACGAATGACTGTTCTTCGTCCCTTAAGGTCGGATAAATTGGAATGCTCATGCAATTTCTATAGTATTCTTCTGCAACTGGCATATCCCCTACTTTCCAGCCAAATTCCCTGTAATAGGGCATCAGGTGGACAGGAATATAATGTACCTGGGCAATTATATTATTCCTGATTAAATAATTGATCAAATTATTCCGATCGGGATGTTGTATAACATATAAATGATAGGCATGATGAATATTAGTTTTTATAGCAGGAATGGTAAGAATAGAATCTTTAAAAACTTCATCATAACGGCATGCAATTTCCTTCCTTCGGTCCAAACCCTTCGTAGCCCTTTTTAACTGACTGGTACCTAAAGCGCTAGCAATATCTGTTAATCGATAGTTGTACCCCAATTCCTGCATTTCATAATACCAGATACCATGATTAAAAAGCTTTTTTTCAGGATTTTGTTGTATCCCATGGGTTCTTAAATTTCTTATTCTTTCATATAGACCCCTGTTATTGGTAGTTATCATGCCTCCTTCTCCAGTTGCAATATGCTTGACAGGATGGAATGAGAAAATAGCCAAATCCGCATAATTACCGTTGCCACAATTTTGTTTTATCCCCTTGCTGTCAATAAAATATCCACCAGGGGCATGACATGCATCTTCAATGATCCAAAGGTCGTGTTCATCTGCCAGTTCCCTAAAAGCCTCTAAATTTACTGGATATCCTGCAAAATCTACTGGGATAATACCAGCATAAGTTCCTTTTGGGGATTTCACAATTAGGGATCTTACTTTTTCAATATCTAATAAATAAGTTTCGGGATCGATATCTGAAAAAATTATCTCGCCACCGCAATAACGCACACAGTTCGCGGTAGCAGCAAAAGTGATAGGCGTGGTAATAATCTTCTGGCCAGGCTTTACATTCATGGCCATGGCACATAAATGCAAAGCAGCAGTACCATTAGCTACTGCAATGGCATACTTACAACCAATATATTCCGCAAAGGCAGCTTCAAATTCAGCGATCTTTGGACCTTGTGTCAGATTGCTGGACTTCATTACTTCAACAACAGCCTGAATGTCCTCTTCAGTGATGTGGTGCTGGCCATAACGTATTTGGTTCATAAGAAGTATTTAAAATTTGGATCAACGTATCGACTAATCAATTTACGCATCTCTTCAACTTCGACCCACATGTTATTGGCCCCAGAGTTATACTTGAAACCTTGTGGCACCTCCCATCCATTAAAATGCTTAAGATATTTTTCTTTAGGCACGTTTGATGGAAGAATTGCATAATAGTTTTCAAATTCAATTGTATTATATGAATCACTTTCGGTTATCATTTCTTCATGAAGCTTTTCCCCGGGTCTGATACCAATATCTTCAAGGATAGCATTCGGTGCAATTGCTTTTGCAACGGTTTCGATTTTATAGGAGGGGATTTTCGGAACAAATATTTCGCCTCCCAATGCATTTTCAATTGCCCATAATACCATTTCAACACCATCTTCCAATGAAATGTTGAACCGAGTCATCTCTTTATGGGTTATCGGTAACACATTCCCTGTTTTTGCTTTTTGTAAAAAGAAAGGAATAACGGAACCTCTTGAACCCATTACATTCCCATACCTGACAACAGAAAAACGTAAATCCCGCTTGCCCTTAATGTTATTACCTGCAATGAAAAGTTTATCCGAAACCAATTTTGTTGCTCCATATAAATTAATTGGAGCAGCAGCTTTATCGGTTGAGAGGGCAATCACAATTTTTACATCAGTTGACAGGGCTGCGTCAATAATATTTTGAGCTCCCCCAATGTTTGTTTTAATAAACTCATCCGGATTATATTCGGCCGCAGGTACCTGTTTAAGTGCTGCTGCATGAATGACCAAATCAATACCTTCAAAAGCCCTTTTCACCCTTGTCCCATCTCTAACATCACCAATAAAAAATCGCACCTGAGGGTAGGTGCTTTCAGGATAATTAAGAGACATTTCATATTGTTTCAATTCATCTCTGGAAAAAATGACGAGTCTATTTAAATCGGGATATCTTTTAAGAATTATCTCTGTAAATTTTTTACCAAAAGAACCGGTTCCGCCGGTGATTAATATAGATCGTTTATTAAGCATATAATAAATATTATCAGATTATTACAAATTATTCTCTTCTTTTTGTGGTAGTGAGAATTATTGACTTTGTTTTTTTGTTTTGCATTGTTTAGGAAGTGACGAAACTTAGAATTTTTCTCTGTACTATAAATCTTATGATTAGGCTCAAATTAGGAAGAAATCTCTTTGCAAGGGAACGGTCAGTCAAGGAAGATTAATATTATAGGTGTTTAAAGTGCTTGATTTTACGAACTTTCTCCGCGATTAAGCGAACTGACTTGTATTTGGAAATTATCATATGGGAGTATAATGTATTTATTTTTATATTGAAAGTATATCGTTGGTAGCGCATAAAATACAATGGAGCTATTAAAAATAAATTAATTCTGTTATAGCTCCAATTTCTTGCATGGAAAAATTTTCTCAAGGAACATGTCACGGTCACAAAGCATGGAGCATTACCAAAATTATCATTTGTAGAAAAAACAAAAGTATCAACATAGGTTGCCTTTAATCTTTTCATGCGATCAATCATGGTTTGTATTGGATGAAAATGGGCTGACCTGTTTAAACATATTATCGCTTTACGGTCATTCATAAATACAGAATTATGAATATTTGTACCAGAAGTTGAACCAAACTCATCACACCCTTTTAAAATTGAAATTGTTTCGTACATACTCAATTTTTCAGGGTAAACTATTGTGAATCCATTTCTCTCAAAAACATCTTGAATCGGCGACTCACCTACTGCTCGACCACTTGTACTCTTTGCTTTTGAAAAAAATACTTTATTGTATTTAGCTGGTTCAATTTTTTCTTTTATTTTATCAATAGTTTCTTTGTATTTTAAATGATAGTAATCTTGTAGTCGAATCGATTGCTCTGGCACAAAAATTGATCGGAATCTTGTTGGTTTTGTAATCTCTATAAGATCTTGATCTTTAATTCCAAAAAATCTAAAGCAGTCTAGAAATTTATTATTCCTCGAATCAGAAATATAAACACCTTTATAATGTGCGTTTTCAGGATCCAAAAAGAACCAAAGCCTCGCCAAGCCTTCTGTTATAAAGTGACCATAATGCGAAGGTAATGCTCCCAAAAAAACAACATCCGCATCAACATAATCAGCGGTTTCAGATTTGAAGTTTTTATTAGCCCCGCAATACCAATCTGTGAACTTGACCGAGAAATTTTTGGGGCTTACCCTTTTAGTTAAGCTTAATTCAATAAACTTTGAATCTACATCTGTGACGCCACCTGTGGTTTCATTTGAATAGCAACCGGGGGGAGGAAGCGGATGAACAATTCCGTTGTTAACTTTAAGAATCTTAAGTGGAATTGATTTTTCATATTTTGTTTGACCCTCTAACATGTATTTATGTAACATGTTCTTACCGCAAAACAATTCCGGCATTTTAGAGTCTTGCGTAATGTCCTCAGATGCTTTTTTCACAGCTCAAAATCTAATTTTTTGAATCCACAAAATGCTTTCATTTTAGGAATACTCTTAACCGCGCTGATTCTCGAAATTGAGGCTCACAAATTGTGATTTTAAATCTCCTATCATTAAATCGGCTAATTGATAAAAATCAACTTTTGGTTGCCAACCAATTCTCTTTATTAATGTCGGATCACTAATTAATACTTTATATTCTGGCACATACTTTTGGTCAATTTCCACAAAATCTTGCCAATTTTTATTTATTTTAAGAAAACAATATTCCAGCCAATCTTTTATACTGTAAACTTTACCACTACCAATAATTGTTTCGAAAACTGAATCTTGATTAATTAACAACCAAACCGCATCAACAATGTCACCGGCATAGTTAAATTCCTTTTGCACATCAATATTACCTAATTCCAACTTTTTTACGCTGCCCCTTGATATCTGCCTAACAGCCATCGCTATCTTCATATTCACGTGACGTTCGGTTCTTAATGGGCTATCATGATTAAAGAAATATCCCATATATACTTTCATGCCATAAGTATTACGAAAATATCTCCCGGCATACACCGATTGAATGCGCGCAACAGAATAGTAACTACTTGCTTCAAATGGTGAATATTCATTAATAGGCAGCCCTTCGTTTTTGAACTGCATTGCACTACCCGACAAAAACACTTTTGCTGTCGGGCAATGTAATCGTACAGACTCCAGGATATTTAAAGTCCCTGTACTTATTGCTTTGTGATTATCAAACAATGCAGCATGGCTGGTTGTTGAGTTAGCGGCGAAATGGAAAATATACTTAGGTTGATGGCTTTTGATTAAAGCTTCAACAAACTCGAAATCCGCCACATCTCCTTTTATCCAAGTATCCTCACAAGGTGAAACGCCAAAAATTTCGATATTGCGTTTTCGTAGTAATTCCGATAGGTAATATCCATCTTGACCATTAACACCGAAGATTATTGCTTTCAATGTAAAGAGTTAAATTGTCTTGACACTAGAGGTTTTTCTCAACAAGAAGTTAGCTGCATGTTTTTTACTGAACTATTGATTTAAACAAAGTCAATTTCAGGTAATGGGAAAATAAATTTACCACCATGAGAAATAAACTCCTTTTCTCGTTCTAAAATTCCAGTCTTAAAATGCCAAGGAAGCACCAAGAAGTAATCGGGATTCATCGCCCGAGCTTCTTTTTCTGAAATAATCGGAATATTAGTACCTGGGGTAAAAGATCCGTACTTATCTTCGTTTACCTCTGCGATACAAGGAATATGCGTCTTAGTCAACCCGCAAAATTGCAGGAGCACATTGCCTTTTGTACTAGCTCCATAGCCAAATATTCTCTTCCCATCAGATAGCAATGCCTCAATTAGCTCTATTAAGTTTTTTCGATGGCGGAAAACCCTCTCTTCAAAGTCGCGGTAAGGTTTAGGTGTGTCTAAGCCCATACCATCTTCTTGCTTGAGCATCCAATTAATGATTGGCAGATTCGATTTGTACGATGCGTTCTTTTTACAAGCGGTTACAGCAAAACTTCCACCATTGATTGCATTCATCTGCACATCAATTACTCGAAGCCCGCAACTTTCGAGTATATTATTTACTACTTTAAAAGAATAAAACTCTAAATGTTCATGGCAAATTGTGTCATACGAATTAGTACGAAGCATGCTAGGCATATAACTCTGTTCAAAATGCCATACTCCATCTTCAGCAAGAACTGCTTCAATGTCCTTTACAAATACCATCGGACTTTCTAAATCGTAAAACATTGCAATAGATGTAATAATCTTTGCTTTATCGTTAGGAAAACTAGACTTTAGGACAGTCGCGGAAAAAAAAGCTGGAATCAAAAGAATATCTTTGGTATAGTATTCCTTAAACTTTTTTCCGACAGGATCAATCCCAATTTTTCGGAACTTTCCTGTATATGCCTTTAGCAAGGTTGCATCGTTACTACCAATATCAATCACCAAATCGGTGTCGGTTGGTTTTACCATCTGTTCTAAAGTGTGAGCTTTTTGCTGTAGATGTTTTACCATAGAACCGTTCAGCCCTGAGCGATAGCCATAATTATCTCCGTACATTTCATCCAAACTGTATGACTGTTTCATTTGTAATAAACCACTATCGGGACACCACACAAGATCGAGTGGTCCTTTAGTAATTAGCTCTTGTGGTGATTTTGGAAATACACCGGTAAGGTATTGCTCGCCTAGCGATAATACTGTAATAAGGTTTGGGCTTCCACTAATGCGACATTGGTTAATTTCTGTATACATATTTATTTATGTTTTATATATGGTTCCCTTTATTAATGAATCAATAAATTTCAATGAAAAATTCATTTTATTAATTATTTCAAGGTCAAGACTTCCAGCATGTGTTAAGCACCTTTTTGAGAACTTTCAGTAATAAGCCACGAAAATTATATAACAAAATTAATATCCAATTTGGATACATGTCATAAGTTTTAAAGATTGATTTGAAAGATAGATATCTAACCCACCCTGAATTTAGCACAATACCAATATATGCTCTAGCAATATCTCTTTCAGTTATTCCTTGTTTAACGTATTGCAAATAATGCTCTTTCATATGAAATACTTTAAAAAGGGGCTCTATCTGTATGATGGGGACAACCAGGCTTTTCTGAAGCCAAAAATTGTACCAACTGAATTCGTACGGATGAAACTTAAGAATATCGCTATAAGTTAATCCGTTGGGTATCATGAAATCTTTTTCAAACGAAATCAAAATTTTAGATGAAAATGTTGCATTACCGTGACAGGTCAATGTACGCCTTTCACTTAGACCTATCCATTCTTTTATCTCTTTTAAAACCTTCTCTCTTCCATGCCAATATTTCGAATAATATAATGGGCAAGTACAAAGCTCCTTGTCTTCAACTAAGATGGAATAAGGAGTATCGCTGTCATACATAAAATCATGAATATAAAAATCTCGAATAAAATAAGCATCAGAATCGATACAAAAATAATTTTCTGCAATTTCTGTTTTCCAAAAAGTAAGCTTTACAATCTCTTGATTGATATAACCAACACCGGAAGAATTTATTGCCTCAGATATTAATTCGCTAGTAACATCCTCATCAGCGATTAATTTAATTGTCGTTCCAGACACGATTTCTTTAAAAGCAGAGAGATTATTACGGGGTACACTAATATAGAATGGGATTTTATCTTTATTATGTTCAACATAACTTTTAATTAAAACTCTTACCTGCTGTTTATCTCCGATGTATGATTTACAAAAAAGGACAAATTTATGCATTTCAAATTTCATTTAGGTATTCTTCTGGCAATTCCAGATGGGAAATCCAGCGTTTAACAATTTTTGGAACATATTGAAGTCACCCAACTGTAAAGTATTTAAAGCGTATATAGATGCACATCAAAAGAATTCAGCTATTCTACAGCTATGTAAAATACACTTATAGTTTCTTTAGCAAAAAGAAATAATTAAGATCGTCATGGTCAACTAAAGAATATCCATTGCGAATTAATAATTCAACAACACTTCCACCAACCAAAGAGATAGTATTTCCAACTGCTTCGGCCACTATTGCAAAAGGATAAAAATGTTCGGGTGAATTTTCAAAAAATGCTTCTAATACTGGAAACTCAGCCCCCTCGATATCAATTTTTAGCGCACACTTGCCAGCAACTCCAACTTGCATCATAATGTCTAATAGTGGTTGACATGGTATTTGCAAAATTGTATTTTCTTTCTGTTTTGTCCACTTTCTTTGGTCAATAACGATACTACTACCTGCACGGTTGCCAGCAATGTTCAGCATTAATTCACGAATTTCTTTGCAACTACTGGCACCACCTTCAAAAATATGAACTCTAGAAGACTTCAATTTGTTTAAGTCAAGATTTCGCTTCAATTTTTCAATATTGTAGGGATCGGGTTCTATACTTAGAACATTTATGGCTGGAAAATTTTTAAGAATATAACAAGAATAGAGCCCCTGATTGGCACCAACATCGATAAACCAATTTGAAGAACCTATATTTTTGTTTAAAAAGTTTAGAGCAGATTCATCAACTACTCCTAATGAGTAAGACTGATCAAGAGCTTGACGCATATCGAGGTACATCTCTAAGTCAACCGATTGAACATATGTTATTTTATATGGATCTTTCATATTTGGGTTAGGGATAGGGCGAAGACTTATTGAAATGCTGGTGCCAAATATTCGAGCAAATAAAAATTTAATAAAATTGTACAGTTTTCTTTTCATGCGATACCTTTCTTTAAGTTTACGTTAATAATATGAATCAAGGGTTAAAATTTCGAGTTGTTAATAATCTGACTGTTAATTTGATATGAAATTGATTAGTTCCTCAATTAATTTGAATCAATCCATTTATGATCAAGGTAAACGTGACCATATGCAGGTAAAGTAGGATAACTTCCTGGCCTACGCAATACTTCGATAACATCAAACGGTAATAAAGTCAGTTCGTGATAATAATACGTCACAAATGGTATTCCTATACCAAAGCCAAGAAAATACCTACCAGAGCATAAATTAAAACTGTCGATTAGGCACGATACTGTGTTTTTACCTCTTCGAATTTGTAAATCCATGTTTTTCGTCTGCTTTGTGTTCGAAGCAAAAACAACACCATTTGTATCATCATGTGAAATCATAATTTGTATTCCAATATTATCAATGTCGCGTGCAGCTTCAATTTCTATATCTATTCTCAATGGTTTAAATGGAGTGACGAGCCCAGCGTTTTCTTCATTTATTTTAATTTTCTCAACAACAACGTCAATTTCTTTAATTTTGAATGGCTGGAATGCATATTGAGTTGAAATATTGTTTGTATACAAGTCTGTCACTGCTTCGATTTCGCCTTCTATTTTTTTTATTCCCCCCTCCAATAGAATACCCTTGTTACAGAGTCTTTTTACGGCTCCCATATTATGACTCACAAACAACACCGTCCGCCCCTTACCCTTACTTACATCTTCCATCTTTCCAAGGCATTTCTTCTGAAACTCCCCATCACCTACGGCTAAAACTTCGTCAATAATCAAAATCTCGGACTCCAAATGCGCAGCGACGGAAAAAGCCAAGCGTACATACATACCACTGCTGTAGCGTTTTACCGGAGTGTCTAAAAACTTTCCAACACCTGAAAAATCTACTATTTCATCAAATTTTCGTTTGATTTCATTTCGGCTCATGCCAAGAATAGCTCCATTTAGGTAAATGTTCTCTCTGCCTGAAAGTTCGGGGTGGAAACCAGTACCTACCTCTAACAGACTTGCTATCCTGCCTTTAATTTGAATTCTGCCTGTAGTAGGTTCGGTAATACGGGTAAGTGTTTTCAATAAAGTACTTTTACCAGCGCCATTGCGGCCGATAATACCTAAACGATCGCCCTGTTTTACCTCAAGGTTAATGTCTTTTAATGCCCAAAACTCTTCGAGTTCATTCCCTAATATAAGTTGCCCCCCGTGAAATATTTGCTTTGTTTTCCCAGCTATTTGCTTTACCTTACTTGCTAAAACATCTCGAAATGCCGTGTATCTTTCTCGTTTTTCGTGGCCAATTATGTAACTTTTTCCTAAGTTTTCGGCTCGTATAACTATATCTGACATTAGTTTTGTAAGTAAAAAGTTATAAAAAAAAATTCATCTATGCAGATTCTCTTCATATTAAACACGTTTAAATAAAGTCGGCAAAGGCTTTTTCCGTCTTTCTAAAATGCCAAATTGCATACAACATTAAAAGTATAATCACCCCAAGAGATAGTAAAAACCCAGGTTTATAAATGTTACTTTCACCACCAAGAATACACCACCTGAACCCATCAATTACACCGACCATAGGATTTAGCGAATATATAAGACGCCATTTCTCAGGAACGACACTGCTGTTGAATCCTACCGGTGAAATGTATAAACCTAACTGAACAATGAAGGGAACAATATATCGGAAATCTCGAAATTTAACATTCATGGTAGTAAGCCATAACCCTGCTCCAAATGAGGCAAGAAATACAATAACAATAAACACCGGCAGTATGAAAATTTGCCAGGAAGGAAAAAACTGGTAATAAATCATTAAAATGATCATAACAACAAATGATATGACGAAGTCGACAAAACTGGTAATGATGGAACTTGCAGGGATAATCAGTCGTGGAAAATATACTTTTGAAATTAGGTTAGCATTGCCAATCAAGCTATTGCTACTCTCAGTTAATGCGTTTGAGAAAAACTGCCATGGAAGTAAGCCTGCAA
>Ga0209777_10006530_pt1 | contig 13115 bp, 9 predicted proteins | sample FrelakmetHBP12HB_FD_187147 | JGI IMG/M metagenome (GOLD analysis project Ga0209777, IMG submission 187147) | Freshwater lake sediment microbial communities from the University of Notre Dame, USA, for methane emissions studies -HBP12 HB (SPAdes)... | ecosystem: Environmental > Aquatic >...
GGCTTCGATTTTGCCAAGGCTTATATGAGCCCCGCGATGATCGATATGAACTGGAAGTCTACGAAGGACCCTCGGCAGGATTACAACGTCCTCCGGCATAAATATGCCCTGGAGATGATCGCGGGCGGGAGCTTCGGGTACGGCCGGGGCTACCCGTTCGCGGTGAAGCCGGCCCGAAAGATGGGCCTCGAGGACCTCATGGCGCTCTTCAGGACGCACCACGAGGGGAAACCGGATTATCGCACGACAAGCCCCGCGAATTCTCCGCATTCTCTGGCCACGATGTGCGCCTCGGAAACGCAGGAAAGCCTGATTATCCAGTTCCGCGAGAACCCGGATTTCACAGTTGTCTGGTGGACGGCCGGAAGGCCTTGCACGAGCGTTTATGTGCCCTGGTATCTAGGGATTCAACGCGTCCCGGATGGATATGGCTGGAAAGACCCGGCGGAGGCGATGAAAAACCACTTCGCATCGGCTCCCGACGACCTGAGCTACAATCCGCAGAGGGCCTGGTGGGCGTTCATGGACCTGCAGAACGCGCTGGAACCCAGGTATTTTGAGAGGTCTAGCCATACCCGGGGAGTGCGGACGCCCTTGGGGAATGGCGTTGGCTGGGTGCAGAAGGGATGGAGGATGCGGGAGGAGGGATTGTTGAGTCGGCAGAGGGCTATCGAAGCTGAGGCCGCCGGCCTGGGGAAGAAAGACCCGGAGGCGGCCAGGGATTTCCTAACCCGATATACTGCCGAGCAGGCCGGATTGGCGTGGGCCGCGGCCAAGAGGTTGGCCGGGGATTTGGTCGGGGTGAAAATCCGGGTTCAGCCCGACGAGATCCGGACCGTGGATCTCAAGAAGGCGGGCCAGGGCCCAGCGCTCATTATAACCATACTCTCCACCAACGACTTTGACGCGGCGAAGATTGATGCGGGCACTGTTCGCCTTGGCCCCGGATTTATCAGCCACGATAAATGGCTAATGGGGCAGGGGAGGCTCGAAGATTCCAACGGGGACGGGAAGCCGGATCTCGTCATGAACTTCAAGGCCGCCGACCTCTTAAAAAAGATCGCCACCTGTGCTTTGGATATCTGGCTGTCGGGAAAAACATCAGCCGGAAAGACGTTCGTGGCTTCCGGCCTCATTAAAATCGCGGATTAGCAGGAGAATTATTCCGGCTTGGAATATTGGTAATACTGCTTGGCATAATAGCCGTCCTGTTCGACCAGATTGACCCCGTTTAAAATGACGCCGAGGCACTTAAGCTTATGGGCGTCAATTTTCTGTTTAGCCTGCTTGAGAGCGGGCACGGGTGTCTGCCCGCCTCTGGCTACGAGGATCACACCGTCGATCATGGGGCCAATGGCGAGAGCGTCGGATACCGCAAGGATCGGCGGGGTATCGAACAGGATATAGTCGAAACTTCTTTTTAAGAACGCGATGAGATGATCCATCTTCTCGGACGTGAGGAGCTCGATCGGGTTGGCCGGAATAGGGCCGCTCGTAATAAGAAAGAGGTTTGGGTACTGCGTGGGCCTGACCAAATCCGCGGCGTCGATGAATGAGCTTACGAAGTGAGTCAAGCCCCAGCCGCTGTTAAGGCCGAACATCCGGCTCTGTTTCGGCTTCCGGAGGTCGGCATCCACGATCACTACGCGCTTTCCGGCTTGAGACAGTGTGATACCCACGTTGGCCAGGGTGGCTGATTTGCCCTCCCGAGCCAGGGGGCTTGTGACGAGAATGGACTTGATTTTGCCCGGCGGAGAGAAGACGAGAAGAGTCGTTCGGATAGATCGGTAGCTCTCTGCTTGGATTGAGTTGGGTTCTCGGGAGGCGATGAGTTCTATTTTCCCTCGACTAAGGTCGTTGTCGGACTGGGTCTTGTTGTTAGAATTCCCTAAAAGGCTGCTGACATCATTCTTCCGCCTTGGGGGATGACCATCCGAGGACCTGTTTTTTCCAGAAATAATGCTCTTAAGTCGAGAAAATTCGGACCTCAACCCTCTCGGATTCGCTTCGATATCAAAAGCCGGGATGACGCCCAGAGTGGGGAGGCCTGTGGAAGTCGTCACGTCCTTGGACGTTTTCACGGTGTTGTTAATGTATTCGATGAACAGGGCAAGCCCGATCCCCCCGCCGAGGCCGAGGATTAAGCCGATGAGAACGTTTTTTCTTTTATTGGGGGAGGCGGGTTTGAGAGGAAATGCTGCCCTATCGACAACCCAGACATTCAGGGCCTCTAAACCCTTAAGTCGGGATGAAACGTCTGTTTCGTTTTGCCTTTTTGAAAGGGCTTCGAGAAGGCTTTTTTTGTTTTCGAGTTCAATGCGCAGGCTGTTGTAGATGACGGAGTTGCTGTTGGCCTTGTATGCCTCGTTTTTCTTATCCTCGAGAAGTCGCAGCAGGGACTGCTCTCTCTGGAGGGCAGCCTGATAATCAGCGTAGGCCGTACGGATAGCATTTTGCGTTTCTTTTTGGAGCGCTTCTGTGGCCGCGTCGAGTTCGGATTTTAAGCGCTGCATCTCCGGGTATGCGGGCCGGACTGTCGTCAGTCTTTTGGCATACTCACGGTTGAGCGTTAGATATTGTTCGCGCAATCTCTGGATCATGCTGTCGTTAAGAAGGTCAGGGAACTCTCCCAGAGGAGCGGACTTGATTTGATTATAGTAATTGAACTTGTTGATCTTTTCGATCGTCGCGGCCGTCAGGGCCTTGTTGATCTCCGCCAGCCTGCTGACGGTTGGAGCCTCCGCCGCGGTCAGCGGAAGAATATCCTTCTCCGATCCATACTTATTCAGCTTGTCTTCGGCTTCTTCGATCTCGGAGCGAAGCGATGCGATTTGAGTATTGAGGAATTTCGCGGCTTGTTCCGACGTCGCAAATCTTTTCTGTACAATCATGTTGATATAGCCGTCGAAGAGGGCGTTTAATATCTCCATGGCGAGCTTGGGGTTGCGGTTACTGAACTGAACATCCACCAACCGCGTCCCTCCGACGGAAGTAACAGAAATGCTCCTCAATAAGCTTTCGGTAAGCAGTTCCCTGAATACCGGATCCGAGGGGTCTATCGGTTTCTTTTCTTTAGGCAGATTCCCCGCGAAATCCGGGTTCTCGAAGAGTTTGAGTTTCTCGATTATTTCCGCGGCTAGCGTCCGGCTCTGGAGCAATCGCATCTGGCTCTGGACATTGCTGCCGCCGCCCAAAGACTGGATTTCCTCAAAAGGAAGGATCTTTGGTTCATCCTCAATCCACATGCTGCCCTTTGCTACATACACGGGCTTAGTGACGAAGCTATAAACGGTCGCCGCCGTGACGGACATGAGGAAGAATAGTGAAACTAACCACTTCCACTTGAGGATAATATGCCAATAATGCTGAATTTGCGTCAGTAGCCCAGTTTTGGTTTCGCTACTCAGTTCGTTCATCGCAGTCCCTTCAGATATGCTATTGGCTTACTCGGGGACGATCACGACATCCCCTTCTTCGAGGATTATGTCGGAGATCTTGCCGTTCTCGATATCCTTGAGGTTGGTATGGATCTTCATCTCCTTGCCGGTTTTCTTATCTCTCCGCTTGATCATGACGCCTGATTTCTTGGCCCATTCCGTCGTTCCTCCTGCCTGGGCTATGGCTTGCAGAAGGGTAATTCCTTTTGAACTTAGGAATTGGACGACACCCGACGTCTTAACCTCTCCATAAACAAAAACGTTCTGCATCTGGTCAATGGGGATGAAAACCTGGTCTTTCGGCTGGAGGTCGATATTGAAGTCCTGGTTCCCCCGGCTCATCACGTCCTCCAGCTTGATCGTGATCTTGCTTTTTTGGCCCTCTTTCCCTTCCCTGAAGACGTAGATCTCGCTCATGGCTTGGGCCGTCAGGCCCCCGGCCTGGGCGATAATCTGGAGGAGAGTCGTGGGCCCCACGAGCTCGTACATCCCGGGTTTCCCGACAGCTCCGAGGACGGCAACTTTCTGGAATTCTTTGATGAAGACGGTGACGTGGGCGTTCTTGGTGTACTTTTGGTCCAGGATCGAAACCAGCTTCTTTTCTAGGTCCTGGGCCGTCAGGCCGGTCACATCCACTTTGCCGAGCAAGGAAAGCGTGACGGAACCGTCCTCGGCGACCCGGACCGTCTGGTTGAGGTCAGGGAGCTCGAAGACCGTGATCTGGAGCACGTCCTTGGCGCCGATCTTATATTCAATTACGCGGAGCGCAGCCTCCTGGTCGGAGTTGGCCATCCCCGAGAGGAGGGATCCCCCCATGAAATAGCAGAGGAGCAGTGCGATCATCATTTTATCCAGTCTTGACATATCGATCCCCGTCAACCTGATTAACACTCCAAGCACTCGTATTGTCCTCATTATAGAACAGGCTGGATTCTGAGTCCAGCCGTCGCTCTGGCATCACCTGGAAAAAGGATTCGCCAGCGTGGGGACGCCCCCGGGCGAAACGCCATACGTTAAGCTAAATCCGATTAAATAACGCTTGCTCCCAGGGATACCAGCATATCCTCCCCTGGTGCCGAGGCTGGCTAATAGCGAGAATTCGAGCTCTCGACGCAACTGGGAAAAGAAGCCCAGAGAGTGATAGATGTAACGGAGAAGCGTGCCCGGCGGCGGTCCTCCTCCCCCCGTGAGCCCCGAGGGATAGGTGCCATTGCCGAAAGACAGATCGTATTCCAGACGGGACTTCTTAGAAAGCAGACGGGAAATTCCGCCCCCGTAGCTGGTCATTATGTAGTAGGCGAGCGAGGAATAGGCCGAAAACTGTAGGTCCCTCGAAAAAAAGCCTCCGACCGAGGTCAGTTTGAATACTCCGATGCTGACCGATGTTTTCCCTACGAGGCCGGAAAAATCCTTCGTTTGAGGATCGAGGATATTGAATCGCTTGAATCCTAAGTTGATCGTCCCTTGAATTCCTCTATCGTCTCTCCGCCCCTCCGGCGCCGGAAGAAATTCCACCCCTCCGTAAATCCCATAGCTCCGCGAATCTTTGAAGCGGGAAACGGTTTCCGAAAATGCATATGAGCCGTATTCAGCGGCTAAAAAGAATCGCGTCTTTGAAATCTGCTGGAGATAGGCAGTGAAACTCAATAAACCTTCTCTACGGTTAAGGCTGGCGCCGATGTTAAATGAGCCGTCCGGCGGATTATCGTATGTATAGATCGACGACCTGTACTGAATGGCCACCGACGCCCCTTTCGAAACCTGCCATAGGGCCAGCCCGCCGAGATTGCTTTCTTTCTGCCTGATGTTGATGGTTAATTCCGGGCTCAGCCGTTCGCGGACGTTGGAAAATCCAACCTCCCCCCGCAGATAAAAGCGATCGAAAAGGAAATGCAGATAGCTGCTGAAATCGTTATTCAAGGCCCGCTCTTTCTTGGTTTTGAGGAAGAAAAGACATTGAGGATTTTCAGAAATATCGAATACTATTCTCTTTTTAATGGGCAGGAAGAGGCGAAAGGGGATTCCCGCGCTTAATGTAAAATCCGGGACCGGGTTGGCCGTCATCCCGAAGTAAATATCGGAGTCATAGCCGGCGTTATTAAGACTGAGAGCGGCGTTGTATCTTAACGACCCAACCTTCCAGCGCGCTGAACTCACGATCTGCTCGAGGCTCGCGCCCATCCAGGTGTTTCCCCAAGCTTGAGCAGGCGGGGGGGCGAACAACGCACCTAGGACGATAGAAAAAACCACCAGGCAACCGGAACATGCTGCTGTATTGGGCTTCATTTCTTAATTTTTGTACGTTCGAGGATCCGCCCATGTGTCGGTGAGATCATATCAATACGCGCCGATACCGAAAAGGACGACAGGGACCGTTTTGACCATGATTTTGAAATCAAGCCAAAGCGACCAGTTATCCAAATATACGAGGTCGAGCTTCATCCAATCTTCGAACCCGATATTGTTCCTTCCGTTAACCTGCCACAGGCAGGTGATCCCCGGCTTCATTGAGAACCGGCGTCTCTGCCAGGCCTTGTATTTCTCGACCTCGTCCGGCACGGTCGGGCGCGGTCCGATGAGGCTCATGTGGCCGACAAACACGTTAAAGAACTGAGGCAGCTCGTCCAGGCTGAATTTCCGCATGATCCGGCCGAGCGGAGTGATCCACTTCGTCTTCTTTTCCCTAAACTCCGGCGAGGTCATGTATTCGAGGTCTTTGACGTCGGATAGAACATCGTGAGCTCCATCCCGCATCGTTCGGAATTTGTACAGTGTGAACTTACGGCCATGAAAACCGAGGCGTTGCTGTTTGAAAAAGACAGGGCCAGGAGAGGTCAATTTTATAAGAAAAGCGAGGAAGGCGAGCAGTGGCCCCAAGAGGACGATGACTAGGCCGGAAACAACGATATCGATGATCCGCTTAGCCAGGAGCTCCCACTCGTTGATTTTTGTCGTGTGGAAACGTAGGAGAGGGACTCCGTCAATTTCCGATACGGCGGACTTTGCGATCTGCATGTCGAAGAGATCGACGGTAACGGTCGTCACCACCCCCTCGGTTTCGCAGTCATGAAGTGCCCCCTCGACTTGGCTCAGCCTGGAGCGCGGCACGACGAATACGATCTCGTCCACAGCCTCGTTATGGAGAATCCTCGGGATATCTTCGAGGCTGCCGATGATATTGACCCCGTCCACCTTTTTAAGGCCCCTGCCCGGCTCATCATCGATAGCCCCCAGGATATGGAAGCCCCAGTCCGGGTGGCCCTTGATCCGCTGGATGAACTCGGCGGCCCGTTTGCCCGTCCCCACGATGAGGACCCTCCGGAGATTGTAGCCCCTCCGCCGGAAGTAATGCATGAATAAATATACCGCTGTTTTCTCAGCCAGGATAAGGATGAAACTCGTCGCCCCAAAAATCAAGAAAAACAGGCGGCTGATGGAGGCTGCCTTGAAGATATAAAGGACCGCGCCGAAACCAAGGGCCGTCATGGCACCCGCCTTGCAAACTATCCAGAAGATCCTGAGATAGGAAAGGATGCGTATCGAACGATACATGCCGTTTGCGTGAAGCGACCAGCACCAAAGAAGCGCGGCGGCAACCATGAATCCGATGTACTGATTTAGGGTGAGGTTGGCGTCGGACGCCCGATGGGCAAAGGACAGCAGCCACGAATCCCCCAGGTGGAGTCCGCCGTGTTTCCTTAGGACGGTGGAAACAAGATAGGCGAGGGATACGATGAGCGCATCGACAAAGACGAGGGATGTTCTGACAACGGCATCCCTCTCCTTCAGCATATCCTTCCCCTTATAGTCCGCTTTCGGCTGACCTCGACCATCTTAACACTAACTCCCTTTTCGTTCAATAGCCCTCAGGACCTTGGCGGGATTTCCCGCGACGATGGTCCAAGGGGGCACATCCTTCGTGACGACAGCCCCGGCCCCGACGATCGCGCCCTCACCGACTGTCACACCTGGCAGGATCGTAGCGCTAGATCCGACGGATGCCCCCTTCCGGATGAATGTGGGAACGACCTTCCAGTCGGCCTCCGTCTGCAGGCCCCCGCCTTCAGTTGTAGAGCGCGGATACATGTCATTGATAAAGGTGACGTTATGGCCGATGAAGACATCGTCCTCGACCGTTACGCCTTCGCATATGAAGGTGTGGGAGGAAATCTTGCAATTCCGGCCGATAAACGCGCCCTTCTGGATTTCGACGAAGGTCCCGACCTTGGTATAGTCCCCGATCGTGCAGCCGTAGAGGTTGACAAAAGCGAAAATCTTGACGTCCTTACCCAGCTTGACGTCAGGAGCGATCCGGAAGTATTCCATGAAATCTCCTTTACAGCTCTATCCTTCGGCCGTTGTTCTTGATGGATTTATCGGCGGCTTCGAGAAGCCGGACGACCTGAAGTCCCGTCCGGCCGTTATTGAAGGGCTCCTCGTTCTTCTCGAGGCAGCGGACGAAATATTCCACCTCGGCCCGCAAGGCTTCGGTGTTGTCAATCTTCGGCACGTAGACGTCTCCGGAACGGTAGCTGACCAGGAGGTCGTGGATCCCGTTCTTAGCGGTGCCGTTCGTGCTCTTGAATTCGACACCCCGGTCGTAGATCTTGATCTTCTCGTCCGGCGAGAGGTCGTCCCAAACGAGCATCTTCTTATCGCCGCTGATCAGTGTCCTCCGGATCTTGACCGGGCTGAGCCAATTGACATGGAAATGGGCCATGAAGCCGTTGTCCTCGAATTCGATCGAGACATAGGCGATGGCCTCGAGATTGCTCTCGAAGTGAACAGACCCGTGGGCTGAAACGGCCACAGGTTTCTTCTTGATCAGAAAGTCCATGATGGACAGGTCATGAGGCGCCAGGTCCCAGATGACGTTGATGTCGTGCTGGAAAAGCCCCAGGTTGACCCTCACGGAATCATAAAAAAGGAGCCGCCCGAGCTCTCCGGAATCGATGACCTGCCTGATTTTGTTCACCGCGCCCGTGAACAAGAATGTGTGGTCGACCATGATCTTGAGCCCTTTTTGGGCCGCGATCTCGACTAGCTTTTCAGCCTCGGCGCGTGTAGCTGTGAAAGGCTTTTCAACGAAAATGTGTTTGCCATGCTCGAGGGCTTTTCTCGCCAGATCGTAATGAGAGGATACCGGCGTGATAACGGCCACCACGTCCACGTCCTTGGAGCGGATAAGCTCCATAGGATCCCGACTTCCCTTGATGAAGGGATAGTGGGTTTCTGCCAGTTTGAGGCGTTTTTCCGAAACGTCGCTGACCGACGTCAGCTTGACCCCCGGCGAGGAATGGAAATTCCTGGCCACATTGGGTCCCCAATACCCGTAGCCGACAACTCCGACGTTAATCATGTTTGCCCGCTCCCTATTTAAGCTTCCTTATTCTAAATCCAAGCCGGCTTCTTGGCGAAAAGCCGCCGGGATTCCCTAGTTTACTGTTTCGCGTAAAACTCCTTGATGGATTGAGCGACATATTCAATCTGTCCGTCCGACAGTTCCGGATACATTGGCAGTGAAAGGATTTCGCTCTGGCACTCGTGGGCGACAGGGAAGTCCGAGGGCTTGTGCTTCAGGTATCCATAAGCCGGCATGAAGGGTAGGGCGATGGGATAATGGATCCCAGTCGCAATGCCCTTGGACTTGAGATAATCGGCCAGCGCATCGCGCTTCGGCGCCCGGAGTGAATAGACATGGAAAATGTGGAAGGCGTTGTCGCGGAGCCTAGGACACTTTACTGTCGGGAAGTCCGCGAGCAGCGAATTGTACTTCAGTCCGTGCTCATGCCGCGCCTTGTTCCAGTCGTCGATGTAGTTCAGCTTAACGCTCAGGACCACGGCCTGGATGGCGTCCAACCGACTGTTGATGCCCTCGATCTCGTGGACGTGTTTCTGGAGGGAACCGTGGTTGGCGAACAAGCGAGCCTTTCTCGCGAAATCGTCATCGTTCGTGATCACGGCCCCGGCGTCACCGTAGGCGCCCAGATTTTTCCCGGGATAGAAGCTGAACGTTCCGGCCAGGCCGAATGTCCCGGTATATTGACCTCCAAATGTGGCGAAGTGCGACTGTGCGCAATCTTCGATCAGAAGCAGACCATGAGAATCGCAGATTCGTTTGATGGCGTCGATGGCCGCCGGCTGGCCATAAAGATGGACGGGGACGACGGCCTTGGTATTCTTCGTAATCTTTTTCTCGATCTTGGCCGGGTCGATATGGAAATACTCGTCGATATCCACGAAAACGGGCTTGGCCCCTGCCTGCGTGATCGTTTCTGACGTCGAGATCCAACTGTTGGCTACAGTGATAACCTCGTCTCCAGGACCAATCCCCAGGGCCTTAAGGGAGATATAGATCGCGTCAGTGCCATTGGCGCAGCTGACGCAATGCTTTACTCCGAACTTCTTGGCATAGGCTTGTTCGAAAGTCTCGACGTACCTGCCGCCGATAAAAGCGGTATTGTCGATGACCGAATGGATACCGGTGTCGATCTCGGGTTTGAGTGATTGATACTGGGCTTTGAGATCTACAAATGGAACATTCATGATGGAGTATTTATGTCCTTTCGTTTTTTTGTCCGCATTGTTTGAAAGGGATATTCGACACTTCCTCCCCTACACCGAAAGAGCATTTGATTTCCTTACTATTTTGGTGCTTAGCCTCTCCCTTCCCTTGATTTTCCTTGGCGCTTATTCAACATTAAAGTAACATTTTTTGGGGGCTGAAGTCAAGCGGTGGCTAGCCGCGTTCTTTCCCCCATATGGGGAAGCATTCTTGGGCGAACGGATAAAAGGTGATTTTCGCTATGTTCAAAAATAGCACATCGGCTAACAACGCCGCTTAGCCCGCTTGCCGCCGGATTTTTTTCCTGGCGAGGTTGAAAACCCGGCTCATCCCGCCGAGGTAGGGGGCCGGCGTTTTAGCGCTCGCAGATTCGAATTCCCGCGCGGTTACTCCCGTGAATTCGAAAAACGCGTCGAGTCCCTTTATGGGGTCCCCAATTCCGGCGCTGCGGATTTCCTCCAAAGCGTTCTCGCGAGTCATCATGCCCGTCCGGACCATAAGGCTCAGCTTTGCGGTTTTCGGATGGTGGCCGCGATATTTCTTGCCATAGAGGTATTCGGCGACTTTGTAGAAGCGGCAATCGGAATGCTCTTCGCCGAATTCGAATCCCAGCTCTCTGCGGAAGAGGTCGCCGATCTCGTCTTCGTCCCAGGGCACGTAATCCGGCAGGACGAGAATGCGAGAACGGCCAAAAAGCTTGTCGACGCCGTCGCGCACGACATAATTGCGGCTGAAGCATGAACTGCGAATTCGGCCGCGGACCGGCTCTCCCTGCAAGACCTTCCGAAAGTACCACGGGTCCCACGGGTTAAGGAATTTGGGGGCCCCCGCTTCGGTGCGACTGGAGCTGCCAACGGCGCAAAGGGGGATATCATGCTCGCGGAGAATGGCCATGCCGAAGTTGTAGTTGGACAATTCGCAGACGGTGCAGAAATTGCCCGTCTTGCGCAGGAAAAGCCCGGTCAATTCCGCGAACATCGGTTCGCTCCGGTAAATATGAGGGACCTGGAAGCGCTTGACGAGTTTTTCGATGCGCGACTTGGCCTCCGGGGTCAGGACGCCGCTGTCATTGGTGTACGTCAGGACATTGAGGCCGTACTTTTCACGGCAGAGGTAGAGCATGTAAGAACTGTCCTTCCCTCCGCTGAGGCCGATGAGCATGTCGTAGGGCCTCTTTTTCCGCTTGGCGGCGTCGAGGATGGCCCGGAGCTCCGCTTCGGACCGGGCCTGTTGTTCGACGCTGGCCATCCAAGATTTCCAGTAGGCGTCAAAGGCCCGGCAGAAGTTGCAGAGGCCGTCGGCATCGAGATGGACTTCGGGATAATCCGCCGGCATGATGCAACGGAGGCACCTCGCGACTTCCGAACTCGCCTTGGCGCGAATTGGAGTGTCCGCGTTCGGAATAGTCATGTTGTTCTCCTTCCGAACCCCGGTTTGAGAACCCTTCTCTATGACAATCTTTGACGGCGCGCTACGCCTTTTCACGGGCGCTCTCGAAGAACCGTCGGAGTCCCTCTGGCGTCGGCACTGTGGGCGACCAGCCCACGAGCTCTTTGATTTTCCGGTTGCTATACCTGGTCGTTTTCCAGGTAGCTGCCCATTCCCTGCGGGTAAAGACCGGAGGGAGCTGTCCGCGCGACCAGCTGGAGTATTTCTCCCATAGCGTGCAGAAGACATAACTGAGGGCGTGCGGCATATAGAGGGACTTGAACCGCTTGACATTTCTCTTGTAGAGCCGCAGAAAACGCCTCGAGGAAGGCAGGTCGTCGTCCACAATGTTGAAAACCTGTCCGTCAATACCGGGCTTCAGCCCGGCCATAACGATCGCATCGGCGCAATTCTCCACGTACGTAAGCGGCAACGATGTCGGGCCGCCCATATGAAGAAAAACGCCGAACGAGTCGATCCCCACGCGGCCAGGAATCGCTTTTTTCCCGGGGCCGTACACCGTCCCCGGCCGGAGGGTCACGAAGGGCAGGCCGTGCTTTTGCGCATACTCCGCCACCAGTTCATCCTGCTTCACTTTTCCGAAGCAATACGCTTCGGCCCGTGACTCGGGATGGTCTTCTATCGGGCAGGATTCATCCAAGAGCCGCCTTCGGGGTTTGTGGCGGTTCGTATAAACGGAGAACGAACTTACGTTCACGAAACGGCGCAAGCATTTCTGCTCCAGCGCGGCGTCCAGAAGATTGCGGGTCGTGACCACCGAATTAAGGAAGGCGTCCGAAAACGCCTTTGTCCCCGTCCCGGCCGCTAGATGGTAGATGACAGCGATGTCTTTGGCCAGCATCGAGCAGTCCCCCCGCGAGAGGAGGTTGCCGATGACGATCTCAACCCGGCCGGCCGCGTCGCGACGATCGATGACCTCGTTTAACCGGGTCCGGCGGCTCGTTGATCTCACCAAACAGCGGACTCGGCGGAAACCCCTGTCGAGGAGGTGGGCCACGAGCGGCGCCCCGACAAACCCCGTCGCCCCGGTAACCAGGACTGGATCGTCGGCCGTCACGATGTTCTCTTCGAACGTCATTAATTCTCTCCGAGCGCGGTGGATTATACGCCTTTCCCCGGAGCTCGACAAGGCAGGGTTAGGGGCAGGGCAATGCTTCCCGAGGCCCCGCGGGTTGTAATCAGCCGACCGATGCGCTAACATTGAGCCCGAAAGAACGCCGATGAGCTTTTTTTTCGCCGGATACGGGACCGGAAGCTCCGTGATCCCTGATATCGGTCAGTCATTCGTCGACGTTATCCCGGCCGAAGTTAAAAGCGATGTCCTGCGCGTTGAGGGAGGGGCATCGTTCCTTGTGAGCTACGGCTCCCACAAAGTGATCCCGGACGTGATCATTCGCGACGAGGATTCGGGCTCGTGGCTGGCCCTCCTCGGAACACCTCTCGCGGCCTGGCCGACGGAGGAGAGGGTCGCCGTCCTGAGAAAATTCTTTCGTGACCCCGCGAATTTCATCAAGGACGGACTCGATGGTTGCTTCGCTCTTCTGGCTTACGACGCGATCGCTGGCGCGGCTTATGCCGCAACGGACTACAATAACACGACACCGATTTACTACGCCTCAACGGCGAACGGAATCCTCCTGTCAAGTCACGAGCTGCCCTTGGCG
>Ga0209777_10006531_pt1 | contig 13111 bp, 10 predicted proteins | sample FrelakmetHBP12HB_FD_187147 | JGI IMG/M metagenome (GOLD analysis project Ga0209777, IMG submission 187147) | Freshwater lake sediment microbial communities from the University of Notre Dame, USA, for methane emissions studies -HBP12 HB (SPAdes)... | ecosystem: Environmental > Aquatic >...
AAGAAGATTTGATATTAGTGAAACATATCCTCCGAAAACTCTCTCGTAGAAAAAATCATCCGACTCACGAATATCATATCTTCTTCCTGAGTAATGAAAAATACCGTATCCAAAGTTTGCTCGATCTTTTAAACTCACACGAGAAATTGCAACATTAAAATTTTTTGCAATTTCACTTTGAACTTCTGCGGTATTGAAAATATAAAAGATGTAATTATCGTCGCCGAGTAAATCGCTTAAAGTTACAAGTGCACCACCCCGCGTTCCATATACAGGATCTGTGATTAACTGACTTACGGCATAATCGAGAGTATATTCTTTTTCATATTTCAACCGATCAACTTCAGAATTGAGTTTTATTCTTTCAGCCAACCACTTTGTTCCGATATCATCAAATTTAAATGCAACGTACTTTTCGTTTGGTACATTGTCCAAGTTCAGTGAATAAAACTGAAAAGAAAAATTTTCAAATCCGGAAGTTACAAGTGTATTCTGATCAACGAATGAAAAATCGTAGACGCTAGTAATAAATTTTGTTACTTGTGTCATTCCTTTCGGCGTTTGATCATTATAAGGCATTTTCCAAATATTAAACGTGCCGTCATAATCGCTTGTGAAATAAATTTCTTTGTAATCCGGTGTGAAATGCGGAGTAGAAATATTAGCATCTACATTGGTCAGATATGTAATTCCATCTGTCGCTAGTTCGAGTTCGAAGAGATTATACTTCTGCTTAAAGATACCGTCTGTTCTATCCGATGAAAAAATAATTTTATCGGCATCTTTATTAAATATTGGATCGGTGTCTTCGTAATAATCGTTTGTTAGACGCCGGAGTTCGTTAGTTTCCAAATTAAGTATGTATAAATCGCTGAATCCTTTTTTATCTGTCGCGGTAAAGACAATTTGTTTTCCATCTGGCGAAAAACTCGGCGATTTCATTCTTATCAATTCATCAAAGCGGAAAGTGTTTACTACTTTTTCTTGATCAATGGAGTAAAAATGCAGAACATCTTTTCCCTGGCTTTCGGTAACAAAAACTACAAGCCCGTTTGCTGAAACAGAAATAGAATTTTCTAAAAGATGAAACGCTTCGAAAATTGCATCGCGCTCTCCTTCAACTAATGTTTCCGGTTCAACATACTTTAAACTATCCGGTGAATATTTCATCCGCATAACAGAAGTATATCCGTTACGATTGCCAACGAAATAAATTTCTTTCTTGTTTCCGCGCTGGAAATATCTTGGTGAAAAATTGAAGCCGCTATCGGTAATTTTTTTTGCCTGGATGAAATGTGGATAATTATCCTTATAAAGAGGAAAATATTCCTGGCGTAAATCGTAGATCCATTTATTGTCAATCTGTTTTAGATTTTCTCCGATAGTAAACTCAATCACATCATCGAATTTGTTGAAACGCCAAATATTTTCAATCATAGAAAGAACTTTATCTTTTCCGTAAGTCTTTCCGACAAAATCTAAAAATTTTTGTCCTTCTTTATACATCAAATAAGAACCGGCGATTGCATCAATATCCGAAAGAGAAACAAAAATTCCATTTAGAACTGCATCCCGCATTACCATTTCAGATTGAGTATCCCAATCAGTAGAAAAATATTCAGCTAATCCTTCTGTAAACCAAAGCGGCGGCGTGCGTTCAGTACTCACACGGTGATCACTTAAGATAACGTAGATTTTATTCGTCATAAAAACGTGCACCAGTTCATGACGGATTACATGTTTGAACTGTCCCAAGTTTCCGAGATACGGAATAACTACCCTTCCTTTCACAAACTCAAAAAATCCACCCACACCTTCCGGAATAAATCCCGGCGTAGTATTTGTCTGCTGGAAATGTGAGTGAGTGTTATAGAATATGAGAGGAATTTTATTTGTGATGTAATGATTGAATTTTACTTTGTAATCTGCGTAAGCATCTTCTGCATACTTAGCGCCGATTTCTGCTAGCTCTGTAAAATCATCGTAGTAATAAATATTGAAGTGTTCGGTCTTTAGAACTTTCCAAGTGAATTTTTCATATTGAACTTTGTTGCGGCCAAAAAAATAAAACTGAGCGGAAATAATTTGCGGGACTAATATTAGAATCAGAAAATATTTCCGCCAATTTTTAATCAAAGATGTGCCTTTAAATAGTTAATGCTGTCAATGGTTGATGGATCAACTCCTCGAATAACAGCGAAGTAATAACTTATCCAGTCGCCTAAGTATATCAGGTCAATTAATCTCAACTTTGCATTTTTCTCGCTGCTCTTTAGATTAATTATTTCACCACCGGCTTTAGTAACCATTTCAGAAGTTAGTTCGTATCTCTTCTTAACTTGCGGATGATAATCTTCATCGAGAATATTAACCAGCTTAAAATTCATAGTTTGTTTGTAACCTTCCCAGCCCAATATCTCGTTATGATCAAGTTCCGGCAAGTAACCATAGAACGCATGATGTTTTCCATTCTCATTGAACTGTCCTTTAAGACGAGTTCCGACAACCGATGTATAATCTGATACTGCATAAATCAACGGAACGTAGCCAAGTAAACTTTCTGCAATTTTTAGTGCGCCATTCTCCGGATTAGAATGCTCAATACCTTTTCCCTTCAGCAATTCAATTGATTGTTTAACATTCTTAGTTTCGTTCGGTACCAATTTCAACGAATGAAGTGTTTTTAGCAATGTAAAAAAATTTATCCAGAGAGCGAATCGCGGCTGATATCCTTTTAACAATTTGCCGATAGGAATTTTATGTTTGTTCGCAATCTCTTCTATTTTTCCTCCGGTAGTAATACAAACGATTTGACACTTTTTCTTTAGAGCTTGATTCAATGCTGAAATTGTTTCTTCTGTGTTGCCGGAGTATGATGAAGCAATCACAAGCGTGTTTTCATTTGCATAAACAGGCAGTTCATAATTTCTATTAACGGAATAAGGATATTTCAATTCCTTTCTGAAAAAATTTTGAATTAAGTCTCCGCCGATTGCCGAACCGCCAAGTCCGGTTACGATTATATTTTTGATCTTGGATTTTTTGATAGACGAGATACTGAATTTATTTTCCCACGCATATTCAATTTGCTGATATGAATCAATCAGCACTTTGAATTGATTTGACGTATCATATTTTGAAATCATTTCTTCTAAGTCCATGTCTGCCTCAATATAAATTTTTAATTTGGTCCCTCAATTTTTCATTAAAGAATTTATGAATGCGATTTTTAATTTCCTTTTCGGTTTTGAATTCTACACATTCGCGCGCAAGTTCTTGCGTTTCTTTGTAGTTGAGTCCTCTTATTATTTTTTTTATTAATGGAATGGCAGATGCAGAGACACTTATTGAATCTAACCCGAGTCCAATTAAAAGAGGAACAGCAAACGGATCCGCTGCCATTTCCCCGCACATATTAACCATTGTCTTAGCTTTCTTTCCTTCGCTGATTATGTGATGTAACGTTCTTACAACAGCAGGATGAAATTCTTGATAGATGTTCGATACAATCTCGTTTCCACGGTCAACTGCAAGAAGATATTGAATCAAATCGTTTGTGCCGATACTGACGAAATCCACTTCTTCTGCAAAATCCTTTATAAGCACAGCCGCCGATGGAATCTCAATCATAATCCCAATGTTTAAATGTCTATCGAATATTTTCCCTTCTTTCCTTAGTTCTTCCTTACATTCATTTATCATCTCTTTAGATTTTAGGATCTCAAACATAGACGCAATCATTGGCAACATCACTTTTACATTTTTGTTGGCACTCGCACGTAGAATTGCGCGAACCTGATCTTTGAACAGTTTGGGATTATCTAACAATAAACGGATGCCGCGCCATCCCAAAAATGGATTTGGTTCTTTCAAGTCAACCGGTAAAACTTTATCACCGCCGATATCAAACGTTCGAATTATCACCGATTCCGGATAAATTCTTTCCGCAATCGTTTTATAAATCTGATATTGTTGTTCTTCGTCTGGGAAAGCTTCATTTTCTTCAAATAACTGTTCAGTACGTACAAGTCCTATCCCTTTTGCACGATTATGAACAATAAAATCCATTTCATCAATTAGATCAAGATTTGCGAGAATGTGAATTTCTTTTTTATCTAAAGTCGTAGCCGGTAGTTCACGAAGTTTCTCTAATTCGAAATCTTGTTTCGATAATCTTTGAATTTTCTTTTGATATTCTTGCAACTGTTTTTCATCAGGATTAATAATTACTTCGCCTTTGAATCCGTCAACTATAAGATGGTCATCTGCTTTAATGTGTGTAGAAGCTCCATGAAGACCGACTACCGCCGGTATATTTAGCGAGCGCGCTACAATTGCAGCGTGAGAGGTAAGTCCGCCAAAATCAGTGACGTAACCTTTGACGTTTACACGGGAGAACAAAACAGTATCGGATGGAGAAATAGTAGAAGTAACAACAATAACATCACTTGTTATTCTCGATTTCCATTTCTTCTTTTTTAAGTTACGGATAATTCTATTTTTTATATCCTCGATATCGTGAGACCGTTCTTTCATGTAAGGTTCGTGAGATGCGCTCATTAGGTCTGTATACTTGGATATTTCATCATTAACAATATATTCCGGCGCGTGTTTTTCTTTAATTATTCTATTTTGAATGGATGAAATAAGAATCGGATCATCAAGAATCATAATTTGCGCTTCAAATATTGCCGCTCGCTTTTCGCCTAATTTATCAACGGCTAATGAAAATATTTTTCTTAATTCTTTTTTGGATTGTTCAAGTGCGGTTTTAAGATTATCGAGAGCTTCTTCAACATTTGTGATCAACTCACTCGAAACTTCTTCTTTCTCTTTGGTATAAATAAACGCTTGAGAAATTGAAATACCCGGAGCGGCGGCAATTCCTTTCAATACATTTTCACTTTCTATTTTCAATTTATGGCTCATCAAATCCTCTATTAAAATAATCTACTATTTCCTTTGCAGCTTCTTCTTCATCTTCACCATCGAATATTAAAAGAATTTCCGAACCTTTTTCTGCAGCAAGAGTCATTACACCAATAATGCTCTTTCCATTTATATGCAAACCATCCTTATCAAGAAAGAATTCACATTTGTATTTGGAAGCCAGCTTCACAATAGTAGCCGCCGGTCTTGTATGCAAGCCGGCATTATTTATAATTTTAATTTTATGTTCGATCATTTACTTCGCGTAATTAAAACATTTGCAAGCCAATACATTATCTTCTTCTCTTCGCCTTTCGGAAGAGAGGATAAACTCTTACGGGCTAATTTAGTGTATTTCACAATTTCACGCTCTGCATCATTTAATACATCTAACTTAATATAAAGGTTTTTGTATTTCTTAATCTTGTTTCTGCTAATTCCTTTTTTTGCAATAACTCTGAGCAAATCAACTTTGTCTTCTTTCTTAGCTTTCTCAAGAGCACGCAGGAAAAGATATGTTTTTTTCCCTTCAATTAGATCATTACCAATCGTTTTCCCGAATTCACGTTCCTCAGCCATTATATCCAGAAGATCATCTTGAATTTGAAAAGCTATGCCGAGAAATTTCCCATAATTTGAAAGCGCTCTCAATCGTTCGTTAGATGCGCCTCCAAGCTGAGCTCCTACTGAACAACACATTTTTAAAAGCGCTGCAGTCTTTTTGTAAATCATTTTTTTATAATCTGCAATAGAAATATTATTTCTTGTTTCAAAATCTTTATCGAGACTTTGCCCCTCGCAAACTTCAATAATGCCGCGTGTAAATGCAGCGACAACTTTTTTTGAATTGTCATTACAATCTTTAAGAAGATTTTCATAAGCAAGCGCTATTAAGCTATCACCTGTTAGAATAGCCGTGTTAATATCATACTTCCGATGTAAAGTTAGTCGTCCCCGTCTTATGTCCGAGTTGTCCATAATATCGTCGTGTGCAAGTGTAAAGTTGTGAATTAATTCTACAGCAAGGGCAGCGTTGTAAACATCCTTAAAATTACCGCCAACAATCTTTGCTGAAATTAATACAAGAAATGGACGTAATCTTTTTCCACCACCTCGTAATATATAGGAGCAGGGTTCATAAAGGGATTGCGGTTCTTTTCCTTTAAGCAATTTGTCTAAGCGTTTTTCAATCTTTGCAATTTCAGAATTATAAACTTTTTTGAATCGTTCCGAATGTATATTCAATACATCTCCTGTTTTCTTATGAGTCCAGTTTGATTTAGTGTTTTTATCTTATCACAACCGGTTAAATACATTATTTTTTTTACAGTTAGGAACCATGATTGAATTAATTTAATAACACCTTCAACATCATGTTTCATAACTTCTTGCAAAATTATTCTTGCTGAACCGGTAAGGTCTGCACCCAGTGCTATAGCTTTAGCAATATTAACTCCGTCAGAAATACCACCAGATGCTATTAAAGTAAAATCAAAATCTTTTTTTAATTCGCTTACTGTTCGCACACAGTAAGAAGTTGATAATCCCCATTCTCTAAAGTAATTGTCACTTTGATTATTTCTTTTCAACTCAACTGCTGACCAGCTGGTTCCTCCTGCTCCGGTAACATCTATACCTTTAACACCAATTTTTAAAAGTCGTTTAGCAGCCATTTTACTTATTCCCGAACCTACTTCCTTAATAATAATTGGAGTAGAAATTTGCGAGCATACTTTTTCTAAATTCTTTAGCAAACCTTTAAAGTTTGGTTCTCCTTCCGATTGGATTAACTCTTGAAGAGGATTCACATGGACTGCCATAGAATCTGCTTCAATTAAATCAATTAAATATTTTATCTCGTCAATAATATTTTTTGATTTTGCGACTTGAGCAGCACCAATGTTTCCTAGTATTGGCACATTACCAGCATTTTGCCGAACGACTTTATATGTTGATATATGCTTTCTATCCTCTAATGCCTGTCTTTGACTGCCAACACCAATCGGAATATTTAATTCTTTTGCCGCTATGGACAATTTTTCATTAATACGTTTTGCTTCTTTAGTGCCGCCTGTCATACAGGAAATCAATACTGGGTAATTTATTTTCTTTCCAAAGAAGTCTGCGGATAGATCAATTTTTTCATATTCCACTTCCGTGATAGCATAATGTTCAAATTCATAATTCTCAAAACCATTAGTCTTGGTTTTATACTCAACATCATCAGTTAAACAAAGTTCGATGTGATCTTTTTTCCGACGGGATATTTTACTTTCAGTCATTAATTATTAAATGTTTAATTCACGAATCAAAATAAAAATTTTTTGATTGATAATCTTTTATCAGCTTGAAAATATTCTACTTAAATAAAAGAAAAAGTTTAGCTATTCAATGGTTCAAATTACTTTCTTTATTAGAATCAATAATTGTAAATTTTTATAAAGACTTTCATTTATCAATCGGTTAAATTAGACATAAAATTTTTCTAATCACCTAACAGGGAAAAATATGACGAAAGTTCGATTAAACTTTTGGCAAATATGGAATATGAGTTTTGGATTTTTAGGCATCCAATTCGGATTTGCTTTACAGAATGCAAACGTAAGTCGCATTTTTGAAACTCTCGGTGCAAGCATTGATCAAATTCCAATTTTATGGATTGCAGCGCCAACAACGGGATTAATCGTTCAACCAATCATTGGATATCTAAGCGACAGAACTTGGGGTAAGCTTGGACGTCGTAGACCATATTTTCTAACGGGTGCAATTCTTGCATCGTTAGCGCTTTTAATTATGCCTAATTCCCCTTCTCTATGGATAGCGGCTGGAATGTTATGGATAATGGATGCATCAATAAATATTTCAATGGAACCTTTCCGCGCTCTTGTAGCTGATCTTTTACCTTCGGAACAAAGAACAATTGGATTTGCAGTACAAAGTTTTTTCATAGGGATCGGTGCTATTATTGCCTCAGCACTTCCCTACATATTTACGAATTGGCTCGGAATAAGTAATACGGCTCCTGCAGGGCAAGTACCTCCTTCAGTTCGATACTCTTTTTATTTTGGTGCCCTTGCATTTATATCGGCAGTATGCTGGACTGTCTTACGAACAAAAGAATATCCACCAGAAAATATTGAAGTATTCAAGCATAACAAGTTACAAAGCAAAGGATTACTTAAAGGAGTTGTTGAAATATTTAAATCATTTGTCGGGATGCCCAAGACGATGATTCAGCTTGCATTTGTTCAATTCTTTTCATGGTTTGCGTTATTTGCAATGTGGATTTATACCACTCCTGCAGTCACACACCACATTTACGGAGCAACAAATACAACTTCAGTTTTATATAATCAAGGTGCTGACTGGGTTGGAATTCTCATGGCGGTGTACAACGGTTTCGCTGCTGTTATGGCTTTCTTACTTATCTGGCTGGCAAAAAAAACTTCACGTAAATCTGTTCACATGATCAGTCTTATCTGCGGTGGAATAGGCCTTGCATCTTTTTATGTCATCAAAGACCCAAACCTTCTACTGATCTCGGAATTGGGAATTGGATTAGCTTGGTCATCAATCCTTGCAATGCCTTATGCAATTCTTGCCGGATCCCTTCCACCGGAAAAGATGGGAGTCTATATGGGAATTTTTAATTTCTTTATTGTGATTCCGCAAATTACCGCTGCAGCTATTCTTGGTTTCTTTGTTAAGCATTTTTTCGGTAATGAAGCAATATACGCTCTTCTTATTGGTGGTGCAGCGATGATAATAGCAGCAGCGCTTGTTGTTTTCGTAAAAGATGTTGATGAGATAAAAATAAAAATCTGATGCAGGTAAATTCTGATTTAATGTTTTCGATTTATTTCAACTACAACACTAAATCTGTTTCTATTATTCTGGTTAGAGCCTGAGAAATCATATATCGCAATCATAACATGACGTGGTTTATCATTAGTCTTTTCAGTGAGAGTTATTGATTTCGCTTTATAATCCTCCACTTTCTTCCAATTTTCTATTTTATACTGCCAATCTTTATCAAGGCACATTTTTATTTTATCAGAAATATTTTTAAAAGATTGTTCAGCTTTTAATAAATCATTCCCATCATAATAAGCGGCATTATAAGAACCGTCTTCCTCATCAATGTAAGCATCGAAAGATTCATTTAATTTTACCAATTGCTGTTTAATAATAGCCGGATTTTCCAGCAAGAAGAAATATGCATTTGCATGTGAAAAAAGAAAATCTAACGTTGTACAAAAATCAGAATTGATTGGGAGCGAAAGAGCATTCGGTTCTGCTATCGCAGTTTGAAGAGTATAACTGCCCACAGTTTTTTCATTGCCCACTACATACAAAACCCATTCACCAGATGCTGGTACTGTTGTTACAATGTTCGCATAATTTTTATCATTTACGCTACTTTGCTTATATACTTCTCCTTTCGGATTAACGAATGCGAGAGACGGCTGAAAATTATTTGAATAGACAATAAAGTTTACTGCCTCACCTTCATACAATTCGATTTGATACCCGTCGTATCTTCCAAAGTCCTTTTTGAATTGGTCTTTGAGTGTTAGTTCACCTTTAATTTCATTGAAATCAACTTGAAATTTTTGTTGTTTATTTTGGCCATTGATGAACGAAGCAAATATTATAATAAGAATCAAACTAGTATTAAACAATTTCATCGCAACTCCGTTTCTATAATTTATAGTTCATTACTTACTTATTTACCGCTCGCAAGAGTATTCTCCGCACTGTAATTATTCTTTTTTTCTCTTACCATGAACCAAAGAAGAGCTGATATTGAAAGTGATATTGTACTCACTATAAATATCAAACTCTTATCAGAAGATGCACTTACTGCCTGCCCAACGCCAAAACTTGCAACAAGTTGAGGTAGAACAACCGACAAATTAAACAGACCCATGAATAATCCCATCTTTGCCTGGTCTACTTGTTGAGACATAATTGCAAATGGTAAACTAATCGTTGATGCCCATCCGATGCCTAACAATGCCATAATAAAATAGATCATGATAGGACTAAATCCTACAACCAGCATCAGTGCATAACTAACAGCCATTGTGGAAATACAAATTGCATGCGTTTTTTCTCTGCCGATCTTTCTTGTTATCGGTTCAAGAACAAAAGCAGGTAAAATTGCACCGACTGCATTCAATATCAAAAAACTTATAGATACAACATGCCCCATCTCAACTTGCGTAGATTCCGGCACAACACTCCCTGGAACTATATTGTAAACTTTATATTGAATATAAGTAAACATGTAAACAAACATGGTTTGGATTCCAATCCATGTAAAAGAATGCGCGGCTAAAACTTTTTTGAAACCGATTAACCCAGCTTCACTTTTCGTTTTACCTTCAACATTTTTGAATAACGCTTTTAAGATGAAAAATATTGTTAAAGCAAAACATAAAATCTCTACATAATAATTCCCCAACTTGATTTGAAGCAAACGCATCGTGATTGCATAAACTGCATAAATCAAAAATCCCCACAACGGCTGAATTGCATTCAATATTTCCAAAAAAGATGAACTGCTTGAGTTACTGCTTTTGTTTGACTCATCATTTTTAAGTTCACGAGGTTCTTCAATAAAAAAAGTTGGGATGATAGAAAGAGCAAGAACGAGAAATACTCCAAGATAAATCAAAACATAATTATCCCACACGGCTCCAATTACATAAGCGAGCACACCAAATGTACCGGAGATCGTTTGCATCCATGCGTAACCTTTTGTGCGCTCAACTCCTTCCGGAGTTACATCTGCAATTATTGATCTCGTAGGATTAAAGCTGACGTTGATAGCAAGATCAAGTGTCAACGCAATTGCTATTGCAACGCCGAGAATTCCGCTAAAACCCATTGCACTTGAAATAACATCAATGTTTGGTAATGCTAAGAGCATTAGAGCAGCAAGAAATCCGCCGATGAAAATGAAGGGTCTCCTTCTTCCATTCCACAGCCAAACTTTATCGCTTATGATTCCAATAATTACTTGACCAAGTATTCCTGCAATTGGACCAGCCGCCCAAACAAGCCCGATATCGTCAATCTGCAAATGGTATTTTGTGCTAAGTATCCAGCTAAGAGCTGAAATTTGGATCGAGAGTGCAAAACCCATTGCTGTTGCAGGCAGACTAAGCAAGGAATAAAATGTGTTGGAGAGTTTTTTCTGAATCGCAAGCATTATGACCTCGGACTATTTCAAAATTTATTCAAAGATATTGAAAGCCGTACTAATTAAAAAGTTTTTTTCTGAAGTAAACATTCGCACCCAAATGAAATAAATTCTCTTAGAACAAGAATGTTTGGAAGCTTTATAGTCGGCAGACCGAAACGCAAAGCGTAAATCGGTCTGAAAAGGAAAAACTCCTTCTTGACCGAACGAAATCCAACTCTGCTGCTTTGTTTTTCGAATTCTTTAATCGTGCAGCCAGTACTGAAATGCAATTTTACTTCGTTAATGTATCCGTCGCTTTCCCCCATTAATTTTGCGATTGCTTTCAAAAATGATTTTGGCAAAAGATGCAGATAAGGCATTGCTTTCAAAAAACTTTTTCCAATTTGCTGATGACCGGCAAATGGTGAGTATTTCGGTGGGAAACTTATAAATAGAAGACCATTATCATTAACAAGTTTTTTAAGATTATCGAACGCCACTTTTTTGTTTGATACATGCTCGATCACTTCGCGCATAATAATTACATCAAATGTTTCATTCAATTTTGTTGAAAGCTCTGTGTCCATAATATCACCAACAATAATATTCAGCAATGGATTTTTTTCTTTTGCAGTTCCTGCACGTTCCGGACTTAATTCGAGACCGACAACATGCATCCCAAGTTCCTGTAAAACTTCTAATAGTCCGCCTTCAGCACACCCAACTTCTAAAACTTTCTTTTTATGAAACTCCGGTATATATTTTTGAAAATAAGGAAAGAGATATTCTCTTGTGAATTGCTTCTGTTCATAGAAATGTTTTTCTGCCATAGTTTCCGTCTAGAATTTGTATGAAAATTTAATCAAACATTTCGAACGAGCCAAAATTCCTTAATCAATTTCCATAATAAAATCTTTTTTAGGTAATTAAAGATAATTTCTTGCAATTAACTCACAATAAAAATAAATTTTGCCATCAATTTTGATGTTATGACTGAGAGTTTAAACGAAAAAAATATAACAGTTAACCGAAAAGCGCGACACGAATATTTTATTCTTCAGACTTATGAAGCGGGAATAGTTTTAGTGGGAACGGAAGTCAAAGCTCTTCGTCAAAATAGAGCTAATCTTGTTGATAGTTTTGCATTGCTTACTGATGGAGAAGTTTGGCTGTTGAATGCAAACATTTCTACTTATGATCAGGGCAGCATAAACAATCATGACCCGGTTAGAAAGAGAAAACTGCTGCTTAACAAAAGTGAAATTAAAAAATTGAATAAAGCCGTTTCTGAAAAAGGTAATACATTAATACCGCTTCGCCTTTATTTCAAAGATGGATTAGTTAAAGTTGAGTTAGCTGTTGCAACCGGAAAAAAACAATATGATAAGCGTGAAGAAATTGCGAAGAGAGATTTAACCAGAGAAATGCAAAGAAAATTTAAGTAGCTCTTAAGGAGAAACTATTGAATAAAAAAATCCTTTTCCCCCCTATTAATGAACAATTAGATTTGATAAAAAGAGGCACATCTGAAATTATTCCCGAAGAAGAACTCGTTCAGAAATTAGAAAAGTCATTAAAAGAAAATAAACAGCTCAATATTAAACTCGGCTGTGATCCAACGCGTCCTGATCTTCATCTTGGGCATGCAGTTGTGCTCAGAAAGCTTGCACAATTTCAGCAGTTGGGTCATAAAGCGATTTTGATAATCGGCGATTTTACCGGAATGATTGGCGACCCATCCGGACGCAACACAGCTCGTCCACCACTTACACTAGAAGAAGCTAAGGAATACGGGAAGACATACTTTGAACAGGCATCAAAAATTTTAGATAAAGCCAAAACGAAAATCGCTTACAACTCCGAGTGGCTTGGCAAGATGACTTTTGAAGATGTTATTAAGCTTTCATCAAAATATACTGTAGCTCGAATGCTTGAACGTGATGATTTTACAAAACGATATAAGAATGGAATCCCGATCAGTATTCATGAAAT
>Ga0209777_10006532_pt1 | contig 13108 bp, 11 predicted proteins | sample FrelakmetHBP12HB_FD_187147 | JGI IMG/M metagenome (GOLD analysis project Ga0209777, IMG submission 187147) | Freshwater lake sediment microbial communities from the University of Notre Dame, USA, for methane emissions studies -HBP12 HB (SPAdes)... | ecosystem: Environmental > Aquatic >...
TGTTGCATTTGTGGTATCCCCGTCACCAAATGTCCAGTGCCACGTAGTCGGTCCGTTTGTTGAGAGGTCAGTGAATACCACCGTAAGAGGTACAGTACCAATCTTCGGCGTGCCGGTGAATTTTGCATCCGGCGCTGATCCCGGTTCGGTAATATAATAGGATACGGTATTGTTCACCACAAACTTTGGGCAGAGATATAAATCACTTACTGTTATATTAGTTATGTGTGATCCATCAGTAGAAATATTATATAACCGTCCTACACTATAATTTCCCCAATCCTGAGGGTTAGTCAGATCTTCAATAAATGTTGAAGTATTATAAACTGTCTGGCGCATATACCCGATTTGAAGTGTATTATGGGCATGACCACTCATGATAATAGCATTGCGGGGTAGTGAATCCAGGAGGTCATACGCTATCGGGAATCTGTTTCCGGCAAATTGTGTTTCATAGGTGAAATAGGGGTGTATAAGGATTAACGGCACTTTAGTAGTATTACCTGCTAATACATGGATCATATCAGTTTTTGTAGATGGGATAAGTGCGGTTGTTTCCTGCCACCCGAATGCATACACTATGAAATCATTAAAGATAAAGCCGTAGTTATGTTTTTGTGATCCTGATGGGATATACCGATCCCACGCTGTGTAATTACCAACGGTCATTACGTCATGATCTCCTGCTATTTCATAAACAGGAATTGTTGTTAATGTAATCGCTCTTACATACCGGGCAAATTGTGTACCATGATATGGTTCACTTGAGCCAGAGGTACCATTATATTCATCCGTTAAATCCCCCGTTATGAATATTGCACTTATATTATATTGTGATTTCAGATTTTCAATTTCCGTGAAAGTCAGGTTAAATGTTGATGGATAATATTGCAGGTTTTGTACGTCAGAAAGATGTACAAAAGAATATGAATATTCTGATCCCATTACGTGTGACGGAACAACAGCAAAAATTATCAAAATAAAAGTGATAAACAAAATTAAACGTTTCATCTTCAACATTCTTCTTTCATCTGTTGAATAAATAGATTCTTGCAAGGCATTGATGCAACTCAGAGGTGCATCGCCAGAATTTATTGTTGAATGAGAACGGGATTGATAACCACCTCCTGTTTTTAAAAATCAAAAAGATGAGGAAATGGTGGACTATCCGGCATAGTCCGGTATCTTGGGCCCTCACACTATCATGTACGTAAAGAAGTAGAACGCGATCATGGGCAGGAACAGGATCAGGTATACCGCCCGGTTCCATTTCCAGACAGCCCCGCCATCCATTGTCTCTATGGGCATCAGGCTGTACACTGCGGTTATGAGGTTGATGGAAAAGCCCACTCCACCCGCAATTGCCCAGGGTCCCCCCAGCTGAGAGATGCTGAGGAACAGGACCATGAGAACAATACTGACACAGGGTCCGGCCACCATCTCAATACCCAGTTCATGGGGTTCAGCCTCCCCCTGCCTGTTTACAAGGTTCCGGTACGACTGGGCAAATGCGTTCCCGTACAGCCATGCGGTGAGGAACATGATGATCGTCCCCAGCCCCCAGAACTGGGTATCGGCATCATGCCCGTGTCGTGTTGCGAAGTACCGGTGGGCAAAATCATGAAGCAAGACAGAAATCGCGCCCACGAGGATATAGGTCAGCACAGTTTGCAGGGTGAGTTCGGCGCGATCCGCCAGGATAAAGGCGATAGCAACCATGATCACGGCAACTTCAATGACAATAATCTCTATCGCCGATAATCCTAAGAAAAGACGCTCCCGCTGGTACAAGGCAATCCCGCGCTTCTCAACCTCAGCCGCACTCAACTTTTCCACTCCATGCCCGCCAGCGAGATCGGCAAGGAATTTGGCAACCTTGGGAGCGAACTGGGAGTGAGTGCCGATAGTGCTGATCAGGAGGTTGATAAACACGACGGCAAAGCTTGTCAGCACTGCAGCGAGCGCCATGAACTGCGGGGGAATGAATCCGCTTGTCGGGAGGTTCTTTTCCGTTGTTCCTTTCGCTTCCCGAATCAGGCTGATAATGCCTCCTGATTGGCTCTCATCGGGGAGTGGTGCCACTACTTCCGGTGAGGTCGGTGTTAATGGTGGTACCGGGTTCCCGACGCTGATATGGTTGGAACGGGTGAGGGAATCGCTGCCAAAAGCATTTGCAACCTGCAGGGTGGTGGTATACTTTCCCTCTTTTGTATAGGTGTGCAACGGATCTTTTTCTGTACTCGTTGTTCCATCACCAAAATCCCAGAACCATGCAAGGGGACTGCCGCTTGAGAAATCACGGAATCTGACCGTGAGCGGAGGATAACCCTGCCGAATTTCAGCAATGAACTCTGCGTCAGGAACCACACCAGTATTGATCATGCCGGATTTGGTGATATTCTCCATGCCAAATTCATTAGCAGCAGATAACGTAACGGTATATATTCCTGGCTTAGTGTAGGTATGTGTCGGGTTTTGTACAGAGGCAAATGATCCATCCCCGAAATCCCATTTCCAGGAACGTATCGTACCGTTTGTCATACCCATAAATGCCACCGCGAGTGGAATGTTTCCCTGCGAGGGAGATGCAGAAAAATCCGGTACTGGCGGATCACCAACAGCGATAAATTCTTTCAGGCTTTTGGTATCCTGCCCAAATGAGTTTGTGACCGTGAGCGATACGCTGTATTTCCCGTTTGTCGCAAAGATATGTGTCGGGTTTTTTTCCCGTGACGTTGTTCCGTCCCCGAAGTTCCAGATATACCCAAGGGGAAGGGTACCTTCTGAGCGATCAAAGAAGCTGACCCGGAATGGAGCGGTGCCAACCTGCGTGGCTGTGTAAAAATCCGTAGCGGGAGCTGAAGCCACGACAATAAACCCGGATCCGGGTCCGGTGGCTGGCGCAGCGGAAACGTATGCCGGAATGAATGCACAACTAGAGAGCAGAATAACAAGAAGTAACCGTAGTTTTTTTTGCATTTCGCACCTTGAAATATCTGATAAACCGGACGTGTATGAGCCTGAATTTATGGTGGTTATTATGGTTCTCATGTTCGTTTGTCCGTATACTAAAGATTCTTATCGGTCAGGAAATATCATGAAGACCGGACAGAACCCGCGTTACAAAAAAAATGGTTAAGAAATAATAATACCCTCTTTCCTGAATCGTTCGATAATCTGAATGTTCAGGTAATCCAAGATAATACTTTTATGGAGAAAACCACTGGCATAGACAGTTATCATAAATGTTATCGTTGCTTTATCCATTTTCAACAGATATACCGTTGGTAGTGGATCATGGGCGATCACATCAGGACGGCTTTTCACTGCTTCATCAGCAATTTCTGAAAGCACATGTTTAACCTGTGCGATATCGGCTGTTTGGGAAACCGAGACCGGGATCTGGATGCGAACCTGGGGATTTGGCATGGAATAGTTATGGACAATGCTGGTGGCAATCTTGGTGTTGGGCATGGTCACAATATCCGAATCAAGGGTGATTATCCTCGTACTTCGCGGACCAATATGGATCACATCGCCGATCACATCATTGATCATGACACGGTCGCCCACCTTGAATGGCTGGTCGGTAATAATTACTGCTCCTCCAAAAAAATTGGAAAAAAGATCCTGGGCAGCAAGTGCAATAGCGATACCCATGATTCCCGCACCAGCTAACAGGGGAGTGATATTTACGTCAAATATCGTAAAAATGAACATGAGACCAGTAAACCAGATGATCCATTTGGCTATCTTTTTGAGGATATCAATAATACGGTCATCGAGATCCGTCTCGGTCTTATCTGCCAGTGCCGCCCCATACGTCCTCAAAAAACCGTCAACGAATGTGGCAATTATCCATGTGCCCACCAGGATATAACCGGAAGCTAATATTTTCGAATCCGTGATCCACTGGTACTGGGGATAAAGGTATAGTGAGTGCTGGATGGCTAGAAAGAGCGGGATGAAAATAGCCAGCATTTCCAATGGCCTTCCAAGGGAATGCACGAGCAGGTCATCCAGCTTTGTTTCCGTCTGTTCAGCCCGTTTTTTAAGCCAGATAAAAACAATATGGATGAAACCAGCGGCAATGATACCGATACCGCCATAAATAAATGAATCCACAAGTGCCGGGTCCATGCCAATATAAAACAATCTTAAAGAAGAACAAGTTTTCTTTCGGATTAAAAAATATAATCCCTTTACATAATCAGGAGAACTATATCAGGGGATTGTTTCTCTCTAGGTTCCCTCGGGATTGAACCTCATTAATCCACGGGATAGTATGATATCTTAAGCAAAGAAACGCGGCGTGGCAAACTTGACAAATCTTTTATCCCCTATCAAATCCCAGATTTGAAGAGTACATCAACGGGGATACCTGAGCTGAAATCCAGGAAAAAATCAATTATTCAGGAGAATTTTTTTCATATCTCTTACAATGAATAAAAAAAATGTGGGTTTTAAAAATGAGAGAAAATGTCCTCAGATCTTTTTCGAAGTATCCCCCTTCATCATATACTTCACAACAAGGAACACCACGAGAGCGATGATAATGAAATCAATAATGGCTCCCACAAAATCACCCACAAGTAATTTTACCGGGCCCAGCTGCACAACCGAGGATCTCCAGTCTCCTCCGGGGATGATCACGGCAATAATGGGCATAATGATATCAGCAACAGTAGCAGTCACCATTTTTGTGGCTGCAGCACCGATAATAAAAGCCACAGCAAGACCGATGACCTGATATTTCATGAGAAAATCCATGAATTCCTGAACGAGTCCCTTCTTTTCTTCTTTTTTTTCTTCCGCCATATCTATTCACCTTCATTCAGAGAACAAACTTTTTGTTTTCTGTCTAATGAACAATCACCCTGCCTGTACATAATGATTTCGAAGAAAAAGAAATGATAAAGTTATCAGTTTCACATGATAAGGTATGATTCCTTTTCTTACACAAACGGTAATCAGAATGTGCATTTGAAGCCCGGGTTTATAATAGATTTTTTACAATAGTACAGGAGCAAGGAACTATTTCTGGCGCAAGCATGATATAACACCGGCTCGCATTTTCTGGTATGCAATTCAGAATCATGGTTATTATGATAGTGCTTCTCTGTAGTGCTCTTGCTATGACCGGATGCACGGGTACCCAGACTTCACCTGCTGCAATCACACCGGTTTCAGGGACAACGGCCGGAACGGTGACTACTTCCGGTTCACCCGTTGGAACTCTTACTACGGAACCAACGAGTGTAGTACCGAATTACAACAAGGTGGTAGTTGATGTTGGGGTCAAGGATTACTTGGGCAACTCCGAAGTGATTTACCAAGGGGGCGAGGGACAAATCCATGTTAAAAAAATAACCGCAAAAATAACGCGTGCAGACGGACAGACCCGGACTGAATCATTGGAAAACAAGAAAGGATTTACGGTTGAGCTGGAAGGAACCAAACAGATCGATCGTGTTGAGGTCTGGGTTAGTATGGATAACGGGGAAACCTACAAAATAAATGATGTTCTCCTGGATTACCGCATTCATTAGTTAACAATAATCCAATACATCCCTTTTTTATGGAGATACGGGAAGGATTTTTTTATCATGCAGGTTAACTGGCGTCAGATTCATGCAGCAAGAAACTCTTTTTCCGCACTCTCAGCGGCATGCGAACAGGAAGGGTTCATTTTTCACCAGGTTGATAAACCCGCAGATGATGTTACCTGCTACAGTCTCAACTCGATTAACGAATCCCAGTACCGGCATGAGATTTCTTCTTCAGACAGCATCACCATCGTTGGTGGTCCGCATGCATCGGCCTGTCCTCGTGAAGTAGCGGAATATGCCAATTATGTGATCGTCGGTGAAGGGGAATTCACCCTTCCCCGGCTTCTCACACAGATAGAAGATGATGGCGATAAGAAAATACCCGGTGTGGCAACCGCTCATTTTTATAAACCTCTCGATACCTGCGTACGACTCGATGCATATCCGGCATTTTCCCGGACAAAAGGCTATGTGGAGATCACCCGTGGTTGTCCGTTCTCCTGTGGTTACTGTCAGACTCCCCATATCTTCGGCCACTGCATGCGCCACCGTTCAATTGATATCATTGCTGAATATGCGAACCGGTACGAGCAAGCCCGGTTCGTTTCGCCGAATGCGTTTGCTTACGGCTCTGACGGTATTCATCCACGATGGGAAAAAATTGAACACCTTTTCAAAAAACTGAAGCATGCGATCTATTTCGGGACCTTCCCCAGCGAGGTGCGCCCGGAATTCATCTGCGAGGAATCACTTTTCCTCATTGAACAGTACTGTTCCAATACAAGACTCCATTTCGGTGCACAATCGGGTAGTGACGTGGTGCTGGAGCGACTTTGCCGGGGACATACCGTTGATGAGATTATCCGTGCTGTAGAACTCTGCAACGAGTATTCGATCACCCCGGTTGTGGACTTTATTGTCGGGTTCCCGTTCGAGACAGATGAGGACCAGGACCTGACCCTGGACCTGATTCAGTGGGTTGCACGGTCCGGAAATGTGCATGTGCACCGGTTTATGCCCCTCCCCGGTACCCCGCTTGCCGGCACTACCGCGCGATCACTCCTGCCGGAAACCGATAAAATCTGCGGAAAACTCGCCTTATCGGGTAAATTAACTGGTTCATGGAATGATCCTGAGATAAGGTTTTTTAGACACCCTTCAAATGATATATCATGAAAGATGTGCTATTGATAGCAGATCTCCATGGTCAATTCGGTAAAATTGATTCATTTCTGGATTTGAGTCCGGAAGCGGTATTTATTGCTGGCGATATCACCAATATGGGTCCAGTTGACTCGGTCGATGACGTGCTCTCACGTATAGATGTGCCGTGTTTTGCAGTGCCCGGCAACTGCGACCCGCGTGAGATCCTCGAGACGCTTGAACACTCCGACACGGTCTGCCTTCATGGCTCCCGGATTAACCTGGGAAAGATGATCATTGTCGGGGTTGGTGGTTCAAATCCGACCCCGTTCGGTACCCCGTTCGAGTTGACTGACAAGCAGATAGATGACGTGTTGAACAGCGCTATGAAAAAAATGGAGAAGACCGTTCATAACGTTCTCCTCTGCCATGCACCCCCGTATGAAATACTCGATAAACCCGGGGCCGAGCATGTCGGGAGCCACAGTATCCGTAAGCATATGAAGTCTTTTGATCTGGTGTGCTGTGCACACATTCACGAGGCACGGGGCATTGTGGAATCCGATGGAGTAAAAATCGTGAACCCCGGCCCGGCAATGGACGGTCACTGTGCGATGATCCACTTCGGTAACGATGCAAAGGATATTAAGATTGAGCTGCTGACCGTGTAGAGAGCAGCAGCTCAAGATACGACGCGAGGATCGGCTCGCCAGAAACTCCAATCTCTTTTGCTATCTCTTCAATCCGGGCAGCGGTGTCCGAATTCTCATCTTCTGCCAGTATTTCAATCTCGACAAAGGTGCCAAGATCCTCAACCTCATCAAGCGCGATTACAGCATCGAAAAGCCGGTAATTCTCACGCCACTTGTTCACTTCAGCTGTTATGGTAAACCCAAGACGATCCAGCATCTGCTCAAATACTGCGCCGGAAGCAACTACCGAATTCAGTTCTTCGCGTGCCTTGAGACCGGACGTTTTTATTTTAGCTCCCTTGTAGGTGACTACTGCATGATTGTTGGTATACCTGACCCGTATCGCTTCATCGGTTACGCCGAAATCGCGATGGGGCGCGTTATAATAGATGTCGTGCTCATGTAACCTGCCGCAAAACTGTGCCTTGTGCTCGATTAACTGTAGCCGAACTGGATCGAGCGACGAAATCCTTACTTTTAATTCAAATTCAAGCATGACTGTGCCACACGTTTATCTGTTTTCGTTGCAATTTAATATAGTCAGGTGAATTATGGCGATAAAAGATGGAGATTTTATTAAACTGAGCTATTCAGGGAGTGTCGATGAAAATATTTTTGATACTACTGATGCTGCAGAAGCAAAATCTGCCGGTATCCACAATCCGAACGCGATGTACGGTCCGGTTACAATCTGCGTCGGGCAGAAACATGTAATACTTGGTCTGGATGAGGAACTTGTCGGTAAGGAAATCGGCTCAATAGGTGATGTTGTTGTTCCGCCCGAGAAGGCATTTGGCGACCGCGATCCCAAACGCATCCAGTCGTTCCCGAAGAGCCAGTTCAAGGAAAAACCGGTCCGCGGTATGTCGGTAAAGATGGATGAGATGGGAGAAGGGACGGTCGTTGATGTGATCGGTTCCAAGGTTATCGTCGATTTCAATCCCCCTCTTGCTGGACAGACCCTGATGTACCACTATACCATTGAAGAGAATGTTGCGAATCCGCTCGAGCAGCTGAAGGGACTGGTCCGGCTGTACGCTGGCAGGGACTTGGAGATCGCGATGGATGATGGCAAGGCAACCGTAACGCTTCCCCCGGGCATTAACTACGACCGCCGCTGGCTTCTCTGGCGAAGCAGGATCATCCACGAGGGGTTCGAGTTGATCAAGGATATAGCAGAAATCACGCTGGTTGAAACCTTCAAACGGTCCGAAAAGAAAGAAGAATAATCATTCCTGGCTTTTTCCGCATTATTTTTCCAAGAATTTCTCTCTTTTTTCCCATAGAATAATCAGGTGATCCATAAATCCGGACTTGTACTATGGTATTGAAACAACAGATATGAATAAAACGATTTTTTAAAATAATCTCCCGGCTCAGTCAATACTATGAATAAAATACTGATATCCGGTTTGGTGTTACTTCTTATTTCCAGTGTTCTTATTACTGGTTGCACAAATAATTCCAGCACAACGAATACAACAACACAATCAAGTGTGGTAACCACTGCTCCGTCCGGGAGTGTAAAATATGTATCGGGAGATATTGTCAAAAATCCCAATTCCAGCGCAGTAACAGCTATGCTGATCATTGGATACGATTCTGCCACGGATATGTACGAACGGGCACTGATCTATCCCAATGCAGATGGCAGCTGGGGATATCGCAGGAATTCCAATACGGAAAAAATCGCAAGGACTGTCCTGGAAAAAATATATACAGAAAAAATTACCAATAAACCTGTCTCCTCTCTCACAATCCAACCGATAACGGTTCTTACAACCGCGACAACCTCGACTACGACGGGGAGTACCCCCGCAACGACGACAACTGCAACCGTCTCACCGACCGGGAAACCTACCTTCAAGAAGATTGTTCCCGATGAAGGGACTGCCGGAACAGCGATTTCAATAACAGCTCTCACCGGCACAAATTTCCGGTCCGGGGCAACCGTGACGCTGATGAAGTCTGACAATCCGAATATTACCGCGACCAATGTGAATGTGCAGTCCTCAACGACGATAACCTGCACGTTTACCCCCCCGTCAAATACAACTGCAGGTGCATGGGACGTTGTCATCACAAATACGGATGGCCAGTTCGTATCATATACCAACATATTTTCCATCCATGCGTCAGTGAACCCCGTTGATACCACGTCCTCCTCTGATTCGGCGGGCATCACGAGCATCAGTCCGGCATTTACGTACGGAAACGATGTACCAATGACGATTATTGGAACGAATTTCCAGTTTGGTTTTGCCGCTAACCTGACAAAGAGCACGGACACGAGCACGGTAATTCAAGCCAGGACTAACCGGTGGGACAGTACAACGCAGGTCACCAGTTGGTTTACTATTCCCTCGGGATCACGGGGGACCTGGAATGTTGTTGTGACAAATCCTGATAATAGTACTCGTACTCTGCAAAATGGATTTGAAGTGAGGTTTTGAGGAGATCAGGATTGAACGTTCCTAACTTTTTTTTAAAAAAAACGTGGAAATGCTTTAGGTAATCAGCCTGAACAGATCATTGCCCGTTAACTATTTTTAGCGGTTGGTCACTCCTCATCGTTTGACAAGCCGGTAACGCAGCAATGCTGCAATGCCACCGAGAGCTACCAGCCGTTCCCCGGGTTCAAAACCCGAAGAAAGCACAACAATGGTTGCCCGCATTGCCTCCGCTTTCTCGATAAGATGCATAATCTCCTCATCCCGCAGGAGCGTATCGGCAATAAGCACCTGCTCTACCGCACCGCATTCAATAGTCTCCATGACTTCCTGACGCCCATACGCGACAGCACTATCTTGCGAGATCCTGAGCAGTACTTCTTCCATCATTTTGACCTCGCGGGACAGCTGGAGGTCATCAATCAGCTTATCGAGTGCACCCTTGCCGATCACCTCTTGAACCGCTCCGCGACCGATCCGCCGTGTCTCGACAACAATCGCCCTTTCTGCACTCGCACCGGACCGGTTTTTGGCAAATCGTATAAAATCATCCTTGATGAACCCGGGACCGGCAATGATCAGCGGACCGGTAATATCTGTGATAACCATGAGAACCTGTCCAAAAAAACCCGCACGGGTATCAGTATCCGACCCCTTGCCACTCCCGGATGTGATCGTGATTACACTTTCCGGGCCATACTGCCGCAACCGGAAGAGTTCTGCTTCCCCCTCCTCAATTGTTAGGATGTGGATTACTCCGTAGACCGAAGCCTTTACGGCCCGGTCTATCCGTTCGAGATCGATGGGCCGCCATTGTTTGATAACGGAAATTTCAAAGCCCGTCTCCACATTGATGGTGTGATATGCTCCGGTGTCTACACCATGCTCAATGAGACCGGTGAGCCGGAGCCGGATGCCATGTTCGGAAAACTCAACCCGCTCTGTCCTGATTCCGAGCCGGACCGGCCGCTTTTCTGCCTTCTCCGGCCTGATTTTATCAGAAGCCGTGTCTACACTCCTGAATGTTGTAGCAAAAACAAGATCGCCGGTGGTAATGAGGTGCCGGAGGTGCCAGAGATCATCGATGCTCTCCGGGAATAATCGGATCTCACCATACCTGTCTTTTAATTCACCATATTCAACTTTCATGGTGTCCCACAATATCGGAACCGCCGGGCGGTACGAATGCCGCAACCTGCGTGGTGTTCAGGATACCTTTGAGAGCTTTTTCTTCCTCTTCAGATACGTTCTGTTTGAGGATGCGCAGCACTTTTTTTGCCACATCATTGGGTTCGAACTGACCGGGTTTGAGTTCGGTATACGCTTTCGTTTTTCCTTTAATTACAGAAGGCGGACCCCCAATGACCACAGCGTGAGGTTCGAGCATTAGACCGATGCCAACGGCTAGCGGCACGTTCCGGTAATAGATGCGCTCCCCCCGGACAATAAAGGAACCCCGGGAGATGAATTCACCGGATTCCGGGGTCTTACTCACCTGGGCGGGAAGCGCACTGTACACATCAGCGGAGAAGTGCCCGCTCCGCCATGAGCCGGAATAGGACGCAGCGAACTGTGCTACCTCATCCATGTGTTCTGTTTTCCCTTTGACAATGACGACACTTGCACCATGCACATCGGCATGGACAAACAGGTCCTGTCCACCCATGTATTTTTTAACCAGTTCCTCGTTCTGCGATGCATCCCGTCCGCCAAGCACCACAACCCCGTCGCTTGTAACAAACCAGCGGAAACGGTGGTACCACAGTTTTTTCATGAAGGTAAATTCCCTCCTCACCTCTTTTTTCTTCGGCAGGGTTGTTTTCATCGCTCTGAGGGCCCCTTCCTTTTTTTTACGGAATTTTTTAATCACATCATAATATCTGCCCGCGTTCTGCTCGATCCCTTCATGAAGAAAGATTTTTACCCGTTTCCCGATATCTAATTCAACTGCTGCTTCTTCAGGATAGAATACAACGATCTTTTTTACGTCCGGTGAATTGTTATCCCTGAGTAGTCTCTCAATCTCCTGCCATGAATGCGTTTTACTTGCAAGATCCAGTGAGCTGATCACCTTTGACACGAACGCGTAATTCTCGTAAATTGCCGCAACAACTGCTTCTGTCTTTTCGATCTTTTCATCGAATTTCTTTATTGCTGATTTCTGGTATTTTAAGATCCTCTCTTCCTTGGTGAGTTTTGATTTTGCATCAGCCGTTTTTCTCTCAGCTTTGGTCAGCGGATAAAATGCCTCAAGGGCTTCTGAGAACGTTAAAAAATACTGTATCTCATTATTGTGCCAGATATCGATGGGTTCGCAGTGTTTTGAAAAGATTCCTGGCTTTGGTGCGTGTACTACCTGAAAAAACAGTTCCTGCACTACAGTAAAAATTGTTTCAGGATCAGCAGAACTGGCAGGCAGGGTTTTATCCAAGCCAGCTTTCTGGCAGATATACTCTGCGTACGTGCCCCCAAGCATACAGCCAATCGCAAGGCTCCGGACAAGGTCGCGGTCATCGTTCCTGATTGCAGATGCGAGGTTTTCAAGGGTCGCAGTGGGATCTGTCGCCCCCAGGGTATAGAGGGAATGGGGAATTATTTCCCGGTCTTTGAACCGGTGGTGCCTGAGGGGCTTGATAATTGTATAGTTCTCTTCAGCCAGAATGATATTTCCTTCATCAAAAAGTTCGATAATAAGCCGATAGATAAGATTGCCTTTCCCGATATCAAAAATAAGTATACGCTCAAGACCGTGCTGGTGGATGGCAAGCACTTTTCCTCCGGACAGGTACTTGCGCAGAAACATGGCAAACTGGGGCGGATTTTTCGGGGGTTCCGGCAGGTCTTTTACCAGATGTGCTCTTCTCCCCGCCTCGATAATCATCTGGTATCGTGCTTTATTTTCACCATTCAGCCGGATACTCATTGTCCGGGTGTCAAACTGGTAGACCTTATCTATCCAGAGCGGTAGCTTTCCGGACAACTCCCCCATAATTGCCTTAACATCGATCCCGCTCATTCCCTGTTCTGATGCCATTAATGTACCAAATTACATATGGCTTGCGCACTAAAAAATAAGACTACTGGTGATGGGGATGAGTGAAGAAATAATTGAAGAAAAGCCTGCCCTGACAAAAAAAGGAAAAACCAAGGCAGATAAACAGGCGGAACACATTGCCCGCATTAAACGGACACTTATCGCATCGCTGCTGGGTATATTTACCGGTGTCATCTCGTACTGGTCCGGTGGAACCCCCAACGCAACCGGGCATCAGGT
>Ga0209777_10006533_pt1 | contig 13106 bp, 7 predicted proteins | sample FrelakmetHBP12HB_FD_187147 | JGI IMG/M metagenome (GOLD analysis project Ga0209777, IMG submission 187147) | Freshwater lake sediment microbial communities from the University of Notre Dame, USA, for methane emissions studies -HBP12 HB (SPAdes)... | ecosystem: Environmental > Aquatic >...
CCAACACAAGCCGGCGGGCGCGTCCCGCCTCCTCCAACAACGGCTCAGTGAACCTGTAAGGGCGGTCCGCCACGTCAAGGAGCGCGTCGATCACAGTGTTTCCCGTGACCCGTATTCCTTCCTTGCGGATATTCTCCTTCAGCAAATTCTCCCGCGCCATCGGCGTTGGCGCGTAATGATAATCGCACAAGGCGTCGCAGAGACGGCGATTCATCTCTTCCGGGAAGGGCCGGCGTTTGTCGAACGTGCGCAGGCCCGCTTCCACGTGTCCAACGTCCACGCCCTTGTAATAGCAGGCAAGCGCGGCGGCGAAACTGGTGGTCGTGTCGCCGTGGACAAGCGTTACATCCGGTTTACACGCGTCCAGTACACCGCCCACTTTTTCGAGTACATTGCCGGTGATCTCGAAGATGCTCTGATCGTCCTTCATCAAATCGAGATCGTAGTCGACAGGTATGGAGAAAACGCCGACCACTTGGTCGAGGAGTTCGCGGTGCTGCGCGGTCAAACAAACCGAGACGCTAAAGAAGGACTCTCGGGCCCGCAGTTCTCTAATCACGGGCGCCATCTTGATGGCTTCAGGCCGCGTGCCTATTACAAAAAGAACCTTCATTCCAGGGAGTCCCACGCACTCTTGATAGTTCAAGTGCGCGCCGTCATCTCAAGCCTGACACTGCCAGCGCTCAGCACAAGACTAACCGTCTGAGAGTACCGCAAAGCCCGTACGACACTGTACGTCGGGGTATACTAATGGGAAAGGGAAGAAGGTTTCAAGTCTTGGAATTACGTCACAATAAATCTACGCAAAAGCGGTACGCTTTACAATTAGCCGTCTTTCTGGTTAGAATTCGAGCAATGGATCCTGTCTCAGGCGTAGTCCGACGCGAAGGCAAGAGGCGGACGTCGGGTTACTGGGACCGGAGAAACCTGTGTGGCTGCCTTGACGATTAAAGAGTGGCGTTTCGCCCTCATGAGAGTGGTTGGAGTCATCTCGAAACGATTCCGGGCGCCTGCGATTGAAGGAAGAAAAGTGTTTCTATGTCCCTCCTAACAGGCCCTTTCCAGAGAGGTGTCCATTGCCTTTTTCTTGGCATGCTCGTGGCCGGTGGAACCGTGCAAAGCGCCGAACAACCTTTTCCTGAAACGGGTATCCTCCGGGCCTTCAGCCGGCTGGAAGATACTTGCTTGATAGCTTCTCCATGGCCGCGCCCCGGCGAGTTCCCCCGAATTGCGGTCGCGGCGGAAGAACGTTTGGAGGTGGTGCGCACACCTGACGGTAGAAAGATGGCGCCGCTTCCGATAAGCCCATCGGATGAACGTGACGTATGTCTATATACTGAAAATGGAGACCAGTACAAAGGTTTCAAGTTTATCCGTGCCCGGCCGGGGTGCGCCGTCACCATTCCATCGGAGTCATTCGACCTCATCAAACCCGATCTGCCGGAATGGAAAGCAACGAAAATCGACGGAGCGAAAATGTGGCAGGACGGCGTCGAAATTGCGGCAAAGGCACTGATCTCAGATTCCGGGTTCTATGATGTCGCCGTCGCCGTCATGGGAATGAGAGTTTACGAGGCGGTCCCCCGCATTGCCCTTGCCGTGGACCAGGCGACTATCGGCGAGTTCGACGTTCCAGTCCCACGGCGGAAGTTTCGAGCGAAAGTACACACTGTCACGTACTTGAGCGCCGGCAAGCACGTGTTCTCCGTCCGGTGCCTAAAACTGTGGCAAGATTGGGATGAGCATCGAAATGCCAAGGACGTCTACATACTTGGCCTTGAGGCAAGTCCAAGAAGCGCCGTAGTCCTCGATGAGGCCTTTCCTATGGAGACCGCGTTGACGGCGCGCGTCAAGAACAAGCCGATTCCAGACCCGCGCTTGCAGAACGCTATCAAAGAGTTAGGGATGAGACGAACTGAACAAGCACTCTTTGTCCTGGACGAACCGGGATTCGATGTGGCAAAAGAGTTAGGGATGCGACGAACGGAACAAGCACTCTTTGTCCTGGACGAACCGGGATTCTATGCGGCAAAAGAGTTAGGGATGCGACGAACGGAACAAGGACTCTTTGTCCTGGACGAACCGGGATTCGATGTGGCTGGTGAGTATCGTCCCGCAATCTTCGCACCCCCAGGAACGGTCTTTGAGTGGAAAGCGCGCGTGCCGTCCGAGGGACGTCTCCGCGTCGGGATGGGGATTGATCTGAGCCGGTTAGACAGTCCTCCGGCGCCCATCGAGTTTCGCGTTGATGTGATTCCTCAAGAGGCGTCGCACGTGTCTCGCGCAGAGGAGACAGTTCTGCAACAAGTAGTTAATCCCTGGGAGAATGCCGCTGACAGGCAATGGTGCGACAAGGACGTCGATTTGAGCCGCTGGGCGGGGATGGATGTGACGCTGCGTTTTTCCACAAAGAACCCGTCGGCAAGTTCGCCTCAGCAGGATTTCTGTTACTCGTTTTGGAGCGAACCGCACCTATATGTAAGACCTAAAGAACGTAAGCCAAACGTTGTTATCCATCTTATCGACACGCTTCGAAAAGACCACGTTGGGTGCTATGGTTATAAGAAGAACACGACACCATACATAGATAGCCTGGCAAAGAGAGGAACCCTATTTGAGAACGCTGTGACCCAAGCCCCCTATACCACGTCATCGATAGCGTCCATTTTTACGGCCTTATATCCCGAAACGCATCGCGTATTTGGTGACAATCGACTCCCCTCCAAGGCTGGCACCCTTGCTCAGGAACTCTCAAAGAACGGGTATCTCACATTCGCAGTGGTCGACAATCTTGTTCTTCCTCCCGACAAGGGGTACGGGCGCGGGTTCGACCGATATTTCTCGCTCTGGGACACGTATGGTTCGGACCTCCCTGGGGAGACACCTGAAAAATGCATAATCGAGACTATCGTCAAGTGTCTTGAGGCCGCGGACGGACACCCCTTCTTCCTCTATGTCCAGTCCATATATCCCCATTTGCATTATTGGGGGCCAAAGGAGTTCAGGGACGAGTTTTGCCAGGAGGAATATAAGGGACCAATGAATGGCATAGTTCGCTCTTGGGGTCCCTTTAACGTCGATACTGATGCCGATTTGCAGCACCTACGCAATCTCTATGATTCAGAGATTCGGTGTGCCGATCAACTGACCAAGGATATGCTCGATGCTGTTGACGCACGGACGGGGGATGCTGAGCGGTTATTCGTACTTACGGCTGATCATGGGGAAGAAATGCTTGATCACGGGTGGTGGGGGCATGGTCACGCCCTTTTCGGAGAGCTGCTTAAGGTGCCTCTCATTTTCTTAGGGCCGACGGTACCGTCGGCGAAACGGGTTGTCCAAACCGCGAGGACGATCGATATCGCGCCGACAGTGCTTGACATTCTTGGCGTTCCCGAAATGAACTGTCAGGGCGAGAGTCTGATGCCGTATGTCCGCGGAGAGCGCTTGGACGGCGAACGCCTTATATTCAGTCAGCGTAACAGTCAGTATGTAGCGGTGCAACGCGGCTGCTATAAATACCTTGAGAACAAGGAAATCGGCAAGCACAAGAAGGAGATGCTACCACTCGCAAGTGAGGGCAAATTCCTGTTTGACATTGCCGAAGACCCATTGGAGTTGAACAACCTCTTGGAGACGAAACCCGAAATAGCCGGACAATTGAAGGCCGAAATTACCAAATACCGCAAGGACTACGCGCACTGGCTCCGCAAGTCTTCGAGCCGAAAACTCATTGGCAGGGTCCGGAGATCCACCCCTGAGAATCGCAAACTCACTCCCGACGAGATAGATGATCTCAGGGCGTTGGGTTACCTAAAATGACTATGATAAGATAGCGTGGAGGTTCCCCCTTGGAGGCAGGAGCGGTTTCCTCCAGGCCGGAGAAAAGCCAGGACAAGTGACTTATGCCGAATGTCATTGGCAGTAGTGGAACACGTCGAAGAGAACTTGTTCTTGCCGGATATGCGTGTATCTGCCTGCTCGCCTGGTCGGCGGGGGAAACGGCGCCAGGTCAGTCTCCCGATGCAAATGGTCTTGAGCGACGAATTGCCGAACTGACGCCCGACGTATGCATTGAGCACACCTTTGGCGATGACTTACGCCTGAAGGGCTATAGCGTGGGAGAAGCAGTCAGTTCAGACAAGGGTGGCAAGCGCATCTCGCTGGACCAACGCCGGGAGTTCCCTGTTACCTTATTCTTCGAGCAACTGCGCATCGAGGCGGATCACTACCAAGTGATGCTCCGCGGGGATGACATTCCGTACGATCCGCGAACGGGCCTGTCCTATGCCCAGGCGCCTGAAAGCGAAAGATTCCATCAGAAGAAGCTCCCGGTTGACCTTGCTCGTGGTCAGATCGATGCGGTGGCTGGCCAAGCGGGAGGCACTATCAGACTGACACTGAGGGTATGCGTGCCTTATTTTATCATCCGCGAAGGTAGAACCGATCTCAAACTAGTGCTCATCATGCCGGATGGCGCCGTAACTGATTCGCAATTCCTCGATCATTTTGCGATCACCTATTCCGACTTTGCACCGAGGGGTTCGGAAAACGTGCGATTGGTGGTTCCAAACCCTGGCAATCTTCTGGGAAACCCGAGCTTCGAAGACACTCCGCAAGTGAATACACCCGGCAACTGGACCTTGTGGAATGGGCCTGGTGCGATGCAGTTTCTTGATGCGGTATACGCGGTTCACGGCACCCAGTCGTTGCGGCTCGATTTTTTTGGAGGCGTGAATCCACATGTGTATTACAAATACCAGGAAGTTACGGTCAAGCCGGACACCGACTACGATCTCAGTTGGTATGTGAAATCAGACAACATTACCTCCAAGAGCGGGCCGGGATTTGCCGTCTATGATGCGGAGAAAGGCTGGGATCATTTTGTTGTCCTTGGCAAGGAAGTCTTGGGCACGACCCCTTGGCGCCGTGAACAGTTTGCGTTCCATACCCCCCCTGACACAACAAGGATCCGAGTCTTTCTGCAGCGAAGGGGCGGCACGGAGGGTATGGACGATTGGAAGGCGGCCCCCGAAGAAGACACCCTGATCTCGGGTAGCGCCTGGTTCGATCTCATCGAACTGGTAGAGAAAACGAGCCAAAGGTAGAGACACGCTTTGGAGCTTATGAATGCCGGCCGCAAGCGACACAAAATCCTCTATGTCCAATCATCGTCGGACCTGTATGGGGCAGCCAGGTGCCTTTTGGAGCTCCTGAAGCAACTACCGCCCGAATATGAACCTATCGTCGTCTTGCCTTCTGAGGGTCCTCTGGCTGACTGCATGCGAGACCTGAGCATTCGGGTCGTCATAATGCCTCTGGGCGTTATACGACGCCAGCATGTTCATCCGATCCGGATATTCGCCTTCATTGCGCAGTTCTTCATCTCGATAGTGGGCTTGGTTCGGCTGATCACGAGAGAAGGGGTTGAATTGGTGCAGTGCAATACGAGTCTGATCCTCCCCGGCAGCATTGCGGCCTTCCTTTGCAGGCGTCCGTGCGTAACGCACGTGCGCGAGTTGCTGCCGGAAAAGCGCATCCTTACGTGGCTGTATCTGTCGATTATCTCCGCCACCAGTTGCCGGATATTCTGTATCTCGAACGCGGTGCGGGAGCAACTCCTGCCGCGGAGCATGGCCAAAGCGGTCGTCGTCCATGACGGGATCGACATTCCTGCCTTTGTGGCCCAGGCGCCGCACAGGGGCAATGTCGTGACGAAAGACGAGGATTCGAAGGACGGCTTTGTGGTCGGAATGATTGGCAGAATCAGTTTTGGGAAGGGCCAGGACATATTCATCAAGGCCGCCAAACTCGTCTCCGAGAGGTGGAACGCCAGATTCCTGATCGTTGGCGACATATGGAAGGGCAACAAGCGGTACGAGATCCTGGAAAAAGACCTACACGCACTCGCCGATGAGCTAGGCATCAAGGATCGTGTGGAGTTTACTGGTTTCAGAGACGATACGGCGGCGCTACTCTCGACAATGGATGTTTTCGTGTGTCCGTCCGTGGTGCCTGAAGGACTGGGGATCGTCATGTTGGAAGCCATGGCCATGGGAAAGCCGGTCGTGGCGACCAACCAAGGCGGCCCAAAGGATGTAGTGATCGACGGTGTTACCGGACTGCTCGTGCCTCTCTCTGACTGGAAGAGCCTTGCGGAAGCTATCTCACTCTTGCTCAGCGACAGGCGCCTGCGCGAGAGCTATGGCGAGGAGGGGCGCAAGAGGGTTACCGAATTGTTTTCCATCGAGGCGCACGCGCACAAAATTGTGTCAGTCTACCGCGAGATCCTCGCCGATGCCGGCTGAATTCGCCCACGCTCAAGAAGCGCCTGGCCGTCATCCGTCGGGCTAGGCTCAGCGATCACCTGTTCCCCTTAGCGGCAGCCTTCTTGAGGGCCGCTTCATACTTGTCCGTCACCACGTCCCAGAGGTATTCCTCTTTCACGCGCTCGATGGCTTTCCGCCGATACGCTCTCACCTCTTCGGGATGATCGAGGAGGTGGCGCATGTTCTCACGGATGCTCTCCGCCGAGAGTTGGTACTTCACGCCGGCATCCTTGACGCTATACGCGTTGTCGGGAGTGTCGACCGTCATGACGCATGTGCCATAGCCCAGCGCCTTGAGCAAACCGAGGCTCGTCCCACCGGGCTGATTCCCGTGGACAAGGAAGTAGCAGTTGTGGTGAAGCACCTTCACATGCGTCGGGTCGTAAATAGGGCCTGGGAATATGATGCGGCGGTCTTGGGTGCGCTTGAGTGATTCCGCGTACGGGCTCCGGTATGTGACGCCCCCCCCGAAGAACAGGGGCATGTCCGTCTCGATCCCTTCAAACGCGCTGATGATGTGCTCGCAACTGTTTTCAGGTTCGTGGCGGCTCAGGAACAGGATGAATCCGTCCTTTTCCAGACCGTACTGCCGGAGGATCTTGGTCTGTTCCTCTTGTGGAACGTCGGACTCTTCGGCAATCTCAAGGTTCGCGCCGTTGGGTATATAGATCGCAGGGGGATTGCAGTTGAAAGCCTTGTTGTAGTAGTCGCAGACCGAAACGGCATCGATGATCATTTGGTCGACGACCTTCGTGCACAGTCGCGCGGAAGCATGGATGAAAGAGCGCGCGACGAAACCCCATTTTTCCCGCTGCCAATCAAATCCATCGGGATTCAGCGCTGTTCTGTAACCGAAGAGCTTGGGGATGATGCAGAGGCTTCCGAGGGCAGGATTGAATGCGAGAACGACGTCGGGCTTCTGCGACAATACGTGAAACATCGAGATGATACTATGAGAATAAGTGTCCGTGATCTTAGTCTTCAGGCTGGGCAATGTGATGCGTTTAATGCCCTTGTATTCCGTCGCGGAATCATCCCATGACCCCTTGCGGCAGTAGACGATGACCTCGTGGCCACGCTGCACCAGACGTATGCCGACCTCTTCGGCACAGGTTTCCAGGCCGCTATATCTTGCAGGTACGCCCCGAATTCCGATCACTGCAACCTTCATGTAACTCCTCCTGAGTTTTCAAGGCCAGAGGCGGATCAGGACCCTGCCCAGACGACAGACCCACAGCGATTCTACACCGCAGGCAATCGGAGATGCCAATCGGAGATGCCAATGAGCGTGGTTGTCTTCCCGTCCGCCTTTCTCGTTGTTGAGTCAAAAGAGTGCTACGTGCTAACATATGTGCGATGAGATTTCGGAAGCCCTGCTCATCGCGCTCTAGTCTTGTCCACCAGAGAATCGGGACTGCACCGAAAAAGACGCAAGAGGATCAAAGGATGAAACCTATGAAAACCTACAGAATACTCCCAGTGTGTCTTCTGAGCGTATGTCTTCCGCTAATCGTTTGTGCCTGTTCGAAACTTGGGCCTTCACCGCTGAACGATGGGAAGGCCGCCAAACCGGCTCCGGGAACGATGATTGCCACTCCGCCTGTTCCTGTCCTGCCTGTCGATAAAAGGTTCGTTGGGAATAACCTAATAGAAGACGGCGGCTTCGAAAGGGCCATGGGAGGCGAGCCGGTTTCCTGGAAACTTGATGCCGCCGTGCCGTGCAAAGTCGAGCGTGTTCAGGACTGTTACGCGGAAGGGCAATATTCCCTCCGGGTCGCTGTGCCGGGGAACCAAAGCTTCGAGGCAACTCAACGTGTTGAAAACCACGGCCACAAGGAATATGTCTTTCGGTGTTTGGTATTGGCCAAGGACGTTTCGGGCCAAGTGAGGCTCGCCGTGTGCGACACTGCAGAGAACGGCAAGATAGTGTCAGCACAGAGCGAAGCCATTACAGGCACAAGAACGGAGTGGACCCCGTTGCAAGTCGAGTTTGCGGTCCCGGCTACAATACTTGACTTTGCGGTAGCATTGCGGCATGAAGCCGCAGGGGAGGGCTCGAGCGCGATGGGGACCGTTTGGTTTGACCAGTGCGAGTTATACATGCTCGGCGAGCCATCCCGCCAAAACCTCTTGAGGAATGGTGACTTCTCTGAAGGGCCTATTAAGAAGATACCATCGAACTGGGGTTGGTGGATGGGCCAAACGATCTCGAGGGACTCCGACGTGCAAATGCCGCAGTCCTTGAAAGTTGATTGCAGGCCCGAAGAGGAGGTTACCTTTGTGCAACCTGTCGAGGACGTGGTGAAGCCCGGCCAGCGCTACGTGCTCAGAGGATACATGAAGACGTCAAATTCCTCCGGGCGTGCAACGTTGGAGGTGGGGAAACAAGGATGGATACTCACGGCCACTAAACCGGTCAGCTCACCGGACTGGACATGGGTGAAACTCCCCTTCACGGCTCCTGATGACTGTAAAGGTCTGCTTGCGCTGCTTTACTGCAGGCGAGACAAGGAGCAGCCAGCGTCCCCTTGCACCGTGTGGTTCGCACACGTCGAGCTCCTCGCAGCAAACGACAAGGAGTAAACGCACTAACGCTCGACGTTCGATTGGCGGGCATACGGTTCTTGTCTCACCCTCGCGAAGAGATGCAGGCGAACTGGGCATCTTCACTCATCCCGTGAGCGCGGCGGGATGCAACTCTGTTTCCTCCGAACCAGATCTCTGGTCTTGTGTCCTCCCCAGCGCCGCGCCGGCCAGGAACCAAAACACGATTCCCGGTTCGTACGTAAAGGGCACATTGACCAAACCGCACAGGACATACGCGGCAAGTACGCCGACCATTCCTGCCGCATACGCCCGCCTGGAAGGAGGCTCTTCCTCCGCCGTACCTTCCCGCATGAGTTCCCGGCAGAGAAAGAACAACATCAAGAGGAACGAGAGAAGGCCAAATACGCCCAACTCCAACTGTTTGTGAAGAAACTCGTTGTGTGTCCCAAGCGGTTTATCCTGTTCTTGCGCCCCTCGCGTGTACATCCCGCTACCTGTGCCTGTTCCCGTGAACGGGTGCGCCTTGATACGGTTCGCCGCCTCAGCCCACGGCCCATGAATTCTTCCTGAAGTCACGGTCCCCGCATTGAAGGGATCGGTGAGTTCGCCAATGCGGACAAGTCTTGGATTGCCTGCGTCCACCCCTATATGGACCAGCGCCAACATCGCGCCGTAGATGATGAGGAGTGAAACACCGCAGAGAAAGACGAAGCGCAACAAATGCTTGTTTTGCCTTGACCGCCTGAAGTGTACCGCCAATACGCCAACTCCAAACATGACGATGGCCATACGTTCCATTGAGACTAAGAAGTACAGGCCGAGAAGAAGAAGGACCGTCAAGCGCAGCGGTTTCCAGGTCCCTTTCCCGAATTCGCCGCCGACGGCATAGATGATGATGCCGAACGCCACGATGATGCACGAGTAGAACGTGTAGCCGGAAAAGACCGAGGGAACCCTCATGGTGATGCTTGTGGCCAGATGCGGATCTCGGAATTCAACGTCGCCGACAAAAATCAGGTAGACGCTGGAAGTGGCAGACACGGTCCGAGAGTGCCAGAACTGCTCGAACGCCGGCATCCCCACGACTTCCTGATATAGCCCGTAAGCTAATGCGACTACGCTGAACCAGGCGATAAACTTCACGAACCGGACCGTGTCGTCAGGCGACCGTATCACAAGGCTGCCGGCAAACAGCATCAATACGGGCAGCACATTGTTCTTGGCGCCATACACGCCGGCAATGAGCGATTTACCGGGATTGAAGATCTCCAGAAAGTTCAGGAGCGCGTAGACCGCAATGATGCCGGCCATGTTCAACGAAGTGAGCTTGACCGAGCCACTTATGTGGCCCGCAAGCGCGAGAAATGCCGCACCGACCAACAGGAAGCTCACCGCGGTGGTCAACGGGTCTTTGTACCCGAGCATTGACTGTTCCAGGGCATCCGGGAAGTCGAAACTGAAAATGACCCTCGTAAGCAGCGCCTGGAAAAGGCTGAAGGCGAAAACACCCAATATTGCGCCGCGCACATTCGCCCGGGCGAGAATTCCGAAGAACAATATAGCCACAGTGCTGCAAACAACGGCAAGGCCGCCCATGCGGTACGCAAGGAAAAGGACGAGCGCAAACCCAACGGCCGCGATCGCTCCCAAGAGCTTCTTGATGCAGAGATGTCTTGTGTCAGATATCATAAGTAGCTAAAACCTAAAACCGAGATACCCAGTTAGCTCCAATATAGCCTATGAGCCGTCAGGCTCCAAAGAGATCCCGATGCGATCGCTCACAACGCTTAGGGATAGACAGACCCACGTCAATGGCATCCACAGGCCTTGCGTGAAAACGTACGAGACAAAAAGCCCCACGACGCCTCCAAACAGGCCCAGCGAGATGGCCCGGTATCTTGCAGAAGACATCTTGGCTGCGCAACGGCTGTGATATCGGTAGAACTTTCCCGCAAGCAACATGAATACCGTGAAGCCGACGATACCCGTATCGCTGAGAACCGTAGTGATAATGGAAGGATCGAACCTTCGTTCAATACCCTCCTGCGGAGGAATCCTGGGATCGTATTCCGGCTGTTTCGAAAAATTCCCGGCTCCGTTACCCAGAATGGGCCTTTGCAGAAATGTGCCGAACGAGACTTTCATGTCTTGAAATCTGATGTTTTCAGGAGAGAACGCCCCATGACCCGTGCTTGTGAACCTGCGTGCCACAACTTCTCGCAATGGCGCAGAGAACGCCATGACTGTCGCTGAAATGACGAATCCGATCGCGACAACAGCTAGAGCCTTAAAGAAAAGAATGCGAGATCTGTGGCGGAAGGGTGACGGTAGGATCATAAAAACAAATCCCGCGATGAACCCTAACCACGTAGCACGCACCATACTCAGTAAGAGAGCGGACAGGCAAATGGCGGCGCCTAGAGCATATTTGCGCCGACGGTTCTTTGGGCCGGAGAGCCACATAGCCACAAAAAAGAGGCTGAAGAACATCGAGGAAGCGCCAAACCAATCCGGCTCCACAAACGTTCCATACGAGCGCCCGTACTCCCAGCCTAGCTCGGCTATATGAGTCACGCCCTTCACGCCGATGGGTAGTCCAAAACGAAAGTGCACGTTCAAAACCTGAGCGAGCAATTGATACAAGCCGTACAGACTTTCTGCAACGCCGGCGGCCACAAAACACTTCAGCACGTTCTCAAAGACCTCTTTGGAGGAGACAAGTCTTGTGATGACAAAGTAAAGAGCAATAAGACTCGACAGCAAGATCGTAATTTGCAGGCTGCGTTCAAGGAATAGTGCCGTTGTTAGGGACAAACAGTTGGCGCCCAGGTATAAAATAAGGAGACCATCGATAGCGGTCCGTGTTCTTTGCCCCCGTGGACCTGCGAGCGTGTAAAGGACAGCAATAGGCAAAGCGACAAGTTCCACAATCTGTAAAGGCCGGAGCGAAATCCCTTGAACCACAAGACGAAACTCAATTCCCTCAAAAAACGCAAGCACGACGATGGGGTAGGCGAGCAGCCAAGGTGCTATAAGGACCACAGGAAGACAGCAGAACGCCAGGAAGACGAGCGTAACCAGGACGAACGGGCCCCCGTCATTCGCGATGCCAATTCCCTCAAGAAACGCCAGCACGGCGATGGAGTAAACGAGCAACGAAGGCGCTATAAGGACTACAGAAAGACAGCAGAACGCCAGGAAGACAAGCCTAAGGACGAACTGCCCCCCGTCATTCGTGATAGCGACTGATACTCCCGCGATTATGCACGTGACAACGAAAACGAGGTCCTGTGGCAACCGCTTCGTACGGAAGGAATTGGGCCCGCCCTCCTGTTTCGGTGCGCACTCTAGAGCCGCGTGCATACCCAAGCTCCGCTCCAGCTTTTGTTCATGCTAAGACGAGGTTAGCATTTTGAGGAGCACTGACTCCAATTCTGTTTGACAAAGCAGGGAAAACGCCTCCTCTTACCTGTTTTCATGCCAGGCATGCAACATCACCGGAGCGCCGCAAGGGAGCTCGATACCCTTCAACAGAATGCGGTAGGAGGGCACCAACGACATGAGGAAGTCGACCATCTCACAGGGATTATCATTCTTGTGATATGTGGTAATCGCAATTTTTGGTCTGAACTCCCGTATGGCATTGGACGCACCTTTCAAGAGCTGCATCTCATACCCCTCCAGGTCGGCTTTGATGTACGACACCTCAACGGCCAGTTTCGCACACATGCGGTCAACTGTCTCAACGTCAACTTCGGTGTCGGTTCTTTTCGTCGTTATGCGGGAGGAGATCCCGGCCTCGTCGAGGTACGCCTTTCCCGGTACATCGCCCAAGGCACACTTCAATATGCTCACCGCCACGCAATCCTGGAACGTGAGCTCAAGTCCCCGAAAATAGGCGGGAAGCGGTTCGAATGCGTAGATGTGCTTCGCGACTTTCCGGTTCAGAAAGGCAAACATGCCCTCAGCGCATCCACAATCGAAGACGATGTCTGTGGGAGTCACGCTCGTCTGGGGGAGTCCATAGTAATGCCAGTGCCAAGGGTAGAACTGCTCGACAATGGTTTGATGAAGCATCTTCACGTCAAGGGATTCCGGCGTGTACAGCCAGCCCTGGCAGTCTCTGAACTGGAATCTTGTGAAACCGTCGCGCGTCTCGACAGCCACAATCTTCCTCTTGGCGAGCATGCTCCATGGCGGGCAGAAGCAGTTCATGGCCCAGCTACTGAG
>Ga0209777_10006534_pt1 | contig 13106 bp, 13 predicted proteins | sample FrelakmetHBP12HB_FD_187147 | JGI IMG/M metagenome (GOLD analysis project Ga0209777, IMG submission 187147) | Freshwater lake sediment microbial communities from the University of Notre Dame, USA, for methane emissions studies -HBP12 HB (SPAdes)... | ecosystem: Environmental > Aquatic >...
TTCTATATATCTCTGCTTGCTCATCATGACTTGCAACCGCCCAAAAATCACTACCGTCAAGCTCATCATAAAGAACTCTTAATCTATCTAAATCACCCATTGGGATAAATCCCTCAGTAATCTTTGATTATTGCCCCTCAAATGGAAAAAGAATCGCAGAGATATTAGATGTAGGATCACCAACCTTAGCCAGCATCTCATTACTCTCAATCTTCTCTAATATCATACGCTCCAACTCATGATCCCGATACATCATTTGTAGACCAGAAGTCGGCTTACCAAAGAAACTCTGATCATCTAAAGTCTGGAAAGCAATAGCAGGATGGAAACCAAAAGGGGCGCTCTTCTGGATACAATCAGACAACTCATTCTCACCACCACCGCACGTCACATCGACACCTACCGAACGCTTCACCACCAACCACCTGACGCCACCAATCTCGACCAAAGCTCCGCAACATGCTTTGCTAATCCAGCCTCCCTCATAGAACATCAACTGGCTTAAAGACATATGGCAGGTTGTGAATTCTGCTGCGTGAATCCTTGGGCGAGTCACCATCTCCTTCATTCCAGAACCAAATCCTGAACCAATCGAAGGCATCAATAAGTTCTCAAAGCAATCTTTATGGCGAATGGCAACTCGCATAAAGCCACCATTAACACCTTGAACAGCAGACCATACCCTAATCTGCCCACTCATATGTGTAAATCCGAAGCTGCTCCCTACATATCGTTGAGCAGCCGAAATTTGGTCCTTAAACACACCCAAATTGGGATTACTCATAACTTGTTCACCAGACTTCCCAACAAACTTCAGAAATATTACACCAGAGAAACCTGACGAGATACCACCTTTAATTGGAATCTGGCAATAGCAATCCTCAACCTCAACTACATAAGAACCAGCCGCTAGTTCAGCGACAACAGCATTATCTTCTTCAAAGTTGAGACCACAATCCAGATCCAATTCAAGAAGTGGCACAGCACAGTCACGATGTTGTGATCGTGTCATCCTAAGACCTTGTTGTTTACTAATGAATAGCTGCATCTTACCAGAGTTACCGAATTCCTTGGTCTTAAAGGAACCACCAGCGAAAAACGCCTTGAGGAGACCACCATTGTGATTAACAATCACTTTATTCCCAGCATAAATCTTAGTAGCCTCATCTAACTTACGAAATGAACCAAGATTGGGAGAAATTATTTTGACAGGTCCCTTAGCTGTCTGATATACAATGGTGAACACACCGATATATGGTTTCTGGGCCTTAAACTGTGGCAATATTTTCGGGTTCAATGTAGTAAGGTCTTTGAGAGTCACAAGATAATCAGTTTCCGGTAACATCTCTGAGGAATAACAAGTGCAGCTCGCGGATTCAATGCGATAGATACCAGCCTCCAGATCAATGCTAACAGCCTGTTCCTCAGTTGGTGAATTGGCACTACAATCTATCTCAAGCCTAGCAATAAATGGTTGACCACCATCTAGACCACGCGCGGTAGGATCAATAGTACCAGGAGGACAATCTTTAGGACTATCTGGATTGTCAAATGTCTTATACTGCCGATCATCAACACTACAGCTAAACACGGTGGAAACATGCGCGGCAGCACCAGCCATACGCATTTGCTCGATATACTGCCTATTCTTCTGATTTTCACGTTTAGATTCACAATTCTCAATAGCGCAGCATAAAGAATTCTTCTGGTCATTATAGACGCCAATCATCACATTCAACCACTGTTCAACCACAGCTTGTTTAGCCAGCCGCATCTCCTCTAGCAACTCAAGATACCTATTGCGGATATCCTCCTCAATCGCTGACATATCGATATAATACAAACGTGTTGAACAGAAATTCTGTACCACCTGCGTCTGCATAAACCTACTATTTCCACAATCAGCTGGCTTAGGAGTAGACTGACATTGTGAGTTATAACCACAGGTCTCCAGAACCCGTACCTCTGCTGGACGCTCATCAGCAGCCAAGATCCATTTAGATTTGACATTTCTCGGATTGACTAATGATGGACACTGGTTAATATTACCAATATTGGCTCTAGTAACGACTAAAAAATTGTTATCCTGATTCGATTCAATATAAATATCAACTATAGCTCGATTGTTCTGGTTAGCCAGGACTACATTAGTACCTTCCAATAATAACGAACCAAGGAATGACATGTTCTTGCCATTACTACCAACAAGACCCTGCGGACCAGTCTCCAACCTATCAATACCATTGTCGCCAGGTAGTCCCTTCTTGCCCTGCGGTCCCACAGACTTGTGATAAGTAAGCTTTCCTCTACTCACCAAGTTATCGACCAATAACGGCAGATTTATGCGGAAGTTGATTCCATATGTGTTTTCGTGGATCTTCCAAACTTGATCTGTCTCAATTGGATTTCCATCCGAATCCTTCGTTATCAACTTCAATGAGGTATCAATAAGGACATCTTCATTTCCTGATCTAAAACCAAATACGCCTGAATTGAAGACATGTGAACAACCTTCCGCAGTCAGACTTGTATTTGGTGGCGGCAATATTAGACTATTAATCTTCTTCAGATCTGTAGAAGCCATTAACCCATCACGTAATGGAGTAGCTTCGTCAAATAAGATTCCATAACCCTGGAGGTGTACCCAAGTATTCCTACAGGCATCAAATTGATAAAATTCTCCTGAACTGGCTTCAAAAACAAGACGGTCAGTAGGGTTTTTTGGAAATGTTGTCATTTGCAATGACTCAGCTTACTCTTGCCTTGACAGTTCAGCGAGTGGCTCTATTACACCTACTCTCCCTGTCCGTTGCTTCCGGGTAACCGGCCCGTAGTCCCTAATGTTCTTAGCAGCATTCCAATCACGATCATGAATGGAACCACAGCCAGAACAAGTCCACACTCTATCTTTGAGAGATAGAGATTCATTGATCCTACCACAAACAGAACATAGCTTACTTGATGGGAATAACCTATCCCTCTTCTCAACCAAACAACCACACCAAGGACCCTATAGGAGAGAAAGTCAGTGAATATTCTCCAACTTAAGTCACTTACTTTCCTACCCCACCTTACCTGCATGCCCCTGAGTGACAGGTCTTCTAATGAAGAAAGTCCCTCCTTTGATTAGTACTTCGTTGGATAAAGCTAAGCGCATTCTTATCCAAATTATTTGCAGTCCACCTGATAAACCTTAAAGGTCGTCGCGCCAAACCCAGCTGGTTGGCAATTGATGATTGGGTTAGCCAATGTATTGCGTTTGGTAATCATTTGCATCGCTCCATTAAATGATATGAACAGATTACCAGGTTGTTGTAAGCTGTACTGATCACTCCGCTTTGATTGTGGTAGTATCAACTGCCCAATAGGATTTGGCACATTATACGCCAATTTGCATCTCAACCACACCGTACTAGGCTGTGTGATTACTACCTTCAAAGCTCTAGTCCCAATGGCTCCCTCATAATATGCAGCTTGCAGTGCACCAATTTGTAACCTGACTTGATCGTCCATAACGGTATTATAACACCTATTATACTGATCCTTTTGATTACAAATCAACTGCGGCGATTGAGCATAAGAACTGCCAGGAGGAGTTGCTGGGAATGAAATCCAAGACACTTGACCCAAAGCACTCTTCAACGATGCAAGATCTGAGTCCGTCTTGCTAAAATCAATCCTAGGATTAGGATAAAAACCAGCTGGATAATATAATGATGTTGGTGCTTGGTCATTAGGATTGCAACGTACAACACCAGCTTCGAATATTTCCACCGTACCATGCTTGGTTGGATAATTTGTATATGTCGAGGGTGGTGTAGATGAACCTGAGATGACAAACGGATCGAAATAATCAGATGACCAAGGTTTATTATAGCCAACCGGAGCCACACCGATTTCAACACCAACTCCTGTGTTGACCAATGGAGCGTTGATATTAGTTAATGGACCAGTAGGAGTGCAGAGATTCTGCATACTCAACAGAATACTACCACCACCACCTTCGTTACCAACATAACACTTTCTGAATCCGCCCTGTAGGAAATCAGCAGCTTTAAGATCAAGAGTCTCTGACATACAAGCTGGATTCTGTTGTGTCCCAACGCTCATTATATCTCGCAACGGATATTGGAAGAAGCCGCCGCTCTTGTACACGAAAACATACGTACCAGGCTGGAAGATATATGTTGTTGCGTCCTTTAAGATCTGAACCATATCATAGATCACAATACCATTAGCCAGCGCGGCTACCAACTGATTAATATAATCCTGTGAATTAGTACCACAGATGAAGCCTGGTGAATTCTGACTAGGATATGCTGCTGGGTCTGGCATATTGAAGGCGTAAACAGGCCCGTGAGCAGTTTGTGTCTGCGTTCCTAGTGCTATCAGTGATAAAGTGCGTTCACCAAGATTCATAACACAAGAATTATCTGTACATCCGATGAATCTAATGATCTCCAGTTGCTCAGCATCAGGCGAGCATCCGCCACTACTACTGCTACTCCCTCCACTACTGCTACTACTTTCGCCACCACCCGAAGAGGAAGAAGAGATGTTACACGGGGGACCGATCCCAATACAATAATCAAGATAGGTGATATTCTCGCATTCAGCAAGGCGATCAGTAAGTTCACTCAAAATATTACGGGCATCTGTATCCTTAGAGGTAATGAAATCTGATATTAGACCATCAAGACGCTTAGCTTCTTCCTGAAGTTTCGTCCTATGAGCATCAATTATTCTGTCAATTAAATTACTGAATTTAGCACGTACTAGTTGATAACCACGCACTTGTGTATTATTTGGATTGAAATGTTCCGGCAAATAGGCAATCAATGGATCAAGGACATCATAATCATCACCAACTATACATGGGTCCATTATTATTTGATATTCCCAACAAGTACCGAATTTAATACTGCGGGATATCTGCCGTGCTATTACTTGATCGGCCACAAGAGCATCGGAAAAGAGAGTTTTAGCCTTGGTAACATATAGAACACCATTGGGTTGATCCAACTCCAATTTAACTACTGCCGCATCGAATATATCTTCTGCGTCTATTAGCTTGACACCAGTTATTGGCAAGCGGTAAGTGGCGTCCTGACCAAGATCTCCATGCAGCCCAGCAGGGCCATCGCCAGTTCCTAATGTTCCTAAATCACCTTTGTCACCATCAGAACCTGGTAGTCCTGGTCCACCAGGTATATTGACACCGCATATTGATGTCCAAAATTTATCAGATAAACTAAAATCGAACCCAGGCGGAAGCTTGTCACTTTCCGTGAAACAATTACGATTACATGGTTTTGCCTGAGAGAACTGTACACCGCTAGCTCCTACGCAATCTAAATTGAAAGATTCACTAATAAGTTCAACACTCCCGAATAACACCCCGTCCGGATTACTCCCTGTCCTTTTGGTTAAAAATGGAGAGGTTATAATGGCAAAGCCACCACCCTTTTCATCAACTTTATCAATGAATGATTTGAAATCCTTAGTTAGTAATCCGACATTTGTACCATCTGCTGTAGGAATGGCATCAATTTTTCCTTGACGCATCCATGAATTCTGGTTGGAGCTATAGACCCACTTTACTCTGAATACATCAAGAAAAATCTGTCCGTCAAATAACCCCTGTGGTAAATTACTCATAATCTTCTCCATTCTTATATATCGTAACCAATAAGAAATGATTCATCATTTCATCTCTCAATTAAGACTTCCTTATTAGATTTGAATCTCTAGACGACATTGGGAATATTTAACAATTCAACCGTTTTTCCTACTAATGCGTGCGTGCAATCTCCACAGAACTGAATCCTGCCGTCTGTGATGACGCTGTGGCAAACGCACTCTTTCTTCGTTACTACACGCAAGGAAGGAGTGAATGTTGGCCTCTCTATATCGCCATTGAATTGCCAATTGACGCGCTCATGACCGCCCTCGGTGGGGATGACGTGATGCTGATCACAACCTGGACATACAAAGCTCCAGCCGTAATGCTTACCGTCCTGCTTCGTACAGTGTTTCACCTTCATATGGTTACTCTAACTCATCCAACGCAGAACTGTTTGTGTGTAGCACTGCGAAACGCGGTCCACCTTCCTCACCCCAATGAGCAACAGACACATTGACATCTGGGGCCTCGGCCTTCCTGGAGGAAACTATCCGGTCAATATAATCACTGATAGATCCAACTCCATAACATCTTGGACAGATATGATAATTCTTAGTAACGGGATCAATACCGATTTGACCAGCACCTTTACATTGGCTACATGGTCGAATGGTGGTTATAACCTTTGGATTATCTAATAATATCGTCTCGCCGGTCTTGGTCCCCAAGTATGGCATAGTCCAGGTAATATCCCAGCCCTTTGGCTCTGGCATCTTAGGGGTCTTGCCTGATTTTTTCCTTTCTGGCTTCTCCGGTTCACCTGGCATCACTAACTCTTCCTCACCGGCTTTCACGATTTTACCGGTAGGTGTCATATAACCAAGCACCTGCCCCTTACCAAGCTTGGGATGCAGTAATGTGCGTACAACCTGCGAGCCTGTTTCATGTTGAGGCTCCACTGCACCCCCTGGTTCTGCAGTTCGCTCTGTTTCTGGCTTAAGTGTAGGTGCTGAGAGCTTAGATGGTGCAATAGTAGTTGTTCCACCAGCTAAATATTCACTACCTTTATACTTGACTTTGTGCATTGGAGTTGGGGGTGCAACTGGGGCTTTCTTATATCTTATGCCTGGTGACGGCTCGTCCTTGCTTGATTTTGCTCGGCCTGGTACTTCAGCTTTCATAATACCAAGTTTATCGATTAATCTCTGTTCGAAGCCCACGGAGATCCCCTTTCTAAAATGACTACTAAATATTTTTGCTAACTATCCCATAAGATAAAGATAGAATAAGATCCGGGTGCGCAGCCGGTCTTGTAGAGGCGGAGATATGCCGAGCCAAGTAGTCCAGCCTTAGCTGCGTTGGGACATACTCCACTCGACCCGCTGGAAATTCGTAGCTGATTTCCAGCGGGTACTAAAAGTTGTTTCTCTGCCTATTTGGGCGACGAATGAATGAGGCATGCATCGGCTGCGGATTCTGCTGCAAGCAGTTGCAGTGCTGGATCAGCCTGGAAACGTATGGTAAACGGAAATGCTGTCCTGATCTAGTATATGTAAAGGGGCGTTACTGGTGCCGACTAGTTATACGGGATAGGATGGCACGAAAGGATTTGGGGATCGGCACCGGTTGTTGTGTCCCATCAAACAGGGTCAAACGTCGCAATCTCTCAGCTTGAAGAAACGATTTTATAAGAGGTATAGCTAACAACACTGTGTTTGTATACTTTTTATTTCCTGTAGATTCATGTCTACTTTATGTTTGGATTCTTATACTTGCTTGTCGCTGGAGGATGGTAATACGTCCTCTTTATCCCAACATACTCCATCGGCTGAGAACCATCCTGGTAAGCCCCATGCCCAAGCTTCTCAGCGCCCGGATAATGTCCGTCCCTCATTTTCTTCGGGACCTCGACATCAGCCTTATCCCGAACATCCTTTACAGCAGCCCAGACAGCCTTGGCTGAACTCTTATCGCGTGGACAGGAAGCAATCAGAGTCACGGCATGGGCTAGCACAATATCACATTCCGGCCTACCGATCTCGCACGCGGCGAGGAAGGCATTATGAGCGACCAGAGCAGCCTCAGGTGAACCAGCCGCATCCTCAGACGCACTAACCATAATCCTACGAGCAATATATCGCGGGTCCTCACCAGCCTCCAACCACTTAGCAAGAGCGAACACCGCAGCATCCGGATCACTAGCCTGAATTGCACCTTGCAACCAACTTGCCAAGTCGAAATGAGTATCATCAGAAAACACCATATACTTCGATGGAGCTATAGACTCCACAATCTGTTGTGTAATATGATTATTCTCGGTAATTTCAACGGCCATTTCCAGGAGGGAAATGGCCTTTCGACCATCCCCACAGCTAACTTTGGCAATATACTGTGCAGCTTCGACATCAACCTCCAAGCTCCTATACTCCTTGATCTCATTATTACGATAATAATCAATTCCCCGCAATATCAACTTCAGCAAGTCCTTAATACTGAGTGGCTCAAGAATGAAAATCTGGCTTCTAGATAGAAGTGGACTATGAATCGAATGAAAGACGTTCTCGGTAGTGGCACCAATGAAGATTAGTGCTCCACTTTCCACGAAAGGTAGGAAGGCATCTTCCTGCACACGGGTCATTCTGTGACATTCATCCATGAACATTACAGCAGACAAACCCCGTTCCGTAGCTGCCTGACCTGCCTGCCGGATGTCCTTAATGGTAGCCGAAGTAGCGTTTAAACGGAGAAAAGTTGACTTTGTGATCCTGGCTATTACCTCAGCAATCGTGGTCTTCCCGGTCCCGGCTGGCCCACCTAAGACCAGTGAACTTAACAAGTCAGCTTCGATCAGCTTCCGTAGGGGTGATTCACGTGATAACAGATGTGGCTGGCCTACTATCTCGTCCAATGTCTTGGGACGGAGGGTGAAGGCAAGTGGTATCCTCCTGGTAAACAGCGTTTGTTGGGCCATATTATGCCTTCCAAGCAGAGAAGTCACAGATCAACTTGCTTGTTTTATCTCCAACTATCACATTTCTACGGATTAGCTTCTCATAATCCATCCAAACAAAGAGTTGACTTTTCTTTTGACTATTAGCTTCCACTCGAACCATTTCTGGCTTAATTCTGAATGCAAGTAATGGCCAATGAATAAGAACAAACGGAGAAATCCTATTTGAATTTGGTACGCTCTCATACCCAGTCAATAATAGATCAGGAAAAACAATGTGAGTATCCTTACAACGTTTTCCATCATGTATAATATCATTCTTGTCTCCTAGGACAAATGATTTTCTCTCCATCCCCCATACCTTAAAATTATGGGGAGTCATGCATTTGACTTGCAGGGTGAGTATCCCACGACCTACGAATAGAAGTGCATCAAATCCAAGTTTATCCAACATATCAACATCATCTTGTTTACCTTTCATACCACGAAATACGACTTTTTTAATATCAAACGGATATCTACGAAGAATCTCTTCAACAAATGGCCTCATCCGTTCTTCCATCTTGAGTGCCTCCTCGAACGTCATCATTTTCTCCTCACGGCAAGCAGTTGCACATGTGATTCAGCTTGCCAAGCTTCGTCAGAACCTCAGTCGTTTCCTTGCACAGACCCCACGGAATCTTACACTCATCCAGAACCTTCCCAAGCGTCTGATAGACCTGGAGCCTGAGTTCTGGATTGATTCTGTTAGCGTGATCGTCACCATCTCGTAACATCAGATGCCCAACATCCGCGAAGGGGTTAGGCTTATCCTTCGCGTGCCCCTTCCTTGCCCAGATCATCAGGTTACTCTGAGCGCGGAGGGTCCTGATTGTTACGAAGTCCGGTTTGATGTCTGCAAGCAGCTTGATGAAGTCTGTGTAGTATTTCTCCCAGCCTTCAATCGGTATCACCGGGTCAATCCTTATCCTAACCTGAAATCCAGCCTTCTTGGCTCTATCGGCAGCAGCCAACCTGTTCAGGGCAGGTGGTGCTCCCTGTTCGTATCGTGCGGCTATCTCCGGTGCGTTGATGCTCCAACCGAGCCTGATGGTCTTGTGGGGCTTGAGTTCGTCGGGATAAGTGTCTCCCTTGGTCAGGAAGGCTATCACGTGTTTTTCCTGAGCGGTGAAGAAGGGCACGACGTGCTTGAGGTACTCCGTGCTGACCGAGAAGCTGTCCGCAAGCTCTCCTGTGTTCAGGAGTGATGGCAATGTCGTTTCCTTGAGCCAGCGCTGAACCTCAGTTTCCATCACATCGAAGTTATCATACCAACGCGGTTCGGTATTTCCGCGAAGGGTATTCTGCAAGAAGCAGTATGAGCACTGGTAGGGACATCCGACTGAGTGATGCAGGATGAAGAACCGTGGGCAGTAGACATTTCCTGGCATTCTCTCGAAGAGGCTTATGAACTTATATCCTAATTCGCTCTTGCTCGTCCTCTTCCTGCTTGGGTAGGCCATCTGCCCCTCCTATTTTATGACCAGACTCTTCCAGCTTTCTGAGGGGCATGTTGCCCCATCAAATTCAGCCGTATCCCATTCACCAGAGAGCCATTTAGCGGCATCATATGCTGCGGTGCAGACATTCTCAGGATATTCATGTTCGTCCGAATACTCATCTGAGGCTTCGTCTGGTTCCCAACGCTTTTGTAGTACCTTGATTTGTGCATCAATGGCGTCGTGATGGTTGTCGCCGAACATGCTCATTCGGCGTACATAAGGCTTCATCCTCACCAGATTGGCGATCTCAGCCTTGATTTCGAGAGCATCTGGTTTGGATGGTCCAGTCTTCTTCTTAGCCATTTGACCCTCACCTTTTCTTGTATCCAGGAATGGTCGTCTTACAATTTCTTGAAGGTCTGTGGCTCCCAGAACACCTTCCAACCACTCCTAAATCTCCCAGTTCGCTCACATTCCGTTTTACCTGGTGGTTCGATCTTGGCAACTACGGCAGTTGCTACTGGTTTCTTGTCGAACCGAAATATCAACTGTTCACCTATCTTGCAGGGTGGTTTGAATCTGAATGACCAGAATTCCCAATTACCTGGGGGTGGTTCTTCCCAGAATTCCGCACGAGCACTCTCAGGGACATTGATATTCATAATCCCTCCCTTCTGATTTCAAATACGAAACTCGAAATGTTTGTTTCGTACTACAATAACACCGCGTACTACAATAACACCGCATCCGCGCCCACCATCCGTCCCACTTCACTCTACACTGGTCAAGTTCGCTGAACAAAACATCCGTCCCGCACGACGGCTCTTAGGAAACATCCGTCCCACGCACACGACTTGAGACAAGGCATCAGCCGAAGACATAACATCCGTCCCGCCTGCTGCTGTTGCTGACGACCAATGCGACTGCCATCCGTCCATGGTGGGCACGACGCCACGTTTTACATCCGTCCACGCACAGATCTCCTCGTCCGCTCGTATTCTGGCAGAGACGGGTGGACCATCCGTCCACGACTTGGGTTGGTCTAAGGAGCGGTATCCACCGCTTAAACATCATCTGGTCCGGATGCAACCAAACCAACCCAACTAAAGAATCAAAGAACACCTCTATCTGAAAAACCGTGACTCTCTTCTGAACTGTCGTCCAGAGATTTTAAATCTCTGGCCATCAATAGTTATAATCAACCATTCCGTTCCGGGGATAACCGAAATCCTGAATTCCTCAACTGGTCGAACTGTAGGGTCATCCTTTTCCTGGGAGAGCTTCTCGGTTTTGAATAACTTTCTCTGTTCAGGTTCCGGTACTATTCCATCAAAACGCGGATCAAAAGCTTGCAGGAGTTCAACTGCATTACATGTTGAAGCAAGCTTGGTAATTGGCCCATTAGGTGTAGCCAAAATGACCTCAGAATTTGGATTGCGTAACATCTCTTTTGATTTCTTCTTGAGCTTGAGAAAATATCCAAGCCGCATTGATTTACAACGTATAGCTAGATATTCGGGAAAATCTCCTCTGGAGAAAGCTACTAGCCTGTCTATATGTTCTGCCCCAATGAAGCCCTTGAATCTCTTCTTAGCTTCTCGTAATCCAGGCTTAGAAAGCTGCGCTAGAAGTGGAGCGGCCTCTATTAGCTTATTACGCAATCCAATTAGGATTTGCTCAACTTGAACCAAGATCTGCCTATCCTGGTCAGTAATTACTTCTGTCTCAGTCGTCCCAGTCGTCTCAATCGTTTCTGCCATCTTTTCTCTCCTGTCTTGTCATTTGACCATCTTCTTCACATCCGTCCACGCACCTGAGACTTGTGCTTCAAGCTAATGCCTCACCAGCCTGTCACATCCGTCCCACGCACACGACTTCGACAACTTGAATCTGTTACATCCGCCCCACGTACTGCCGCAACGCAACACTCATTCGATCACATCCGCCCCACGTACATGTACGACCTGACAGTAGACATCCGCCCCACGCACACGTATGACCTGAAACGGAGTTAGAGGGACCGGGAACCCTATAGTCACCATCCGCCCCACGCACACGTATGACCTGAAACCAATGCCCCAGCGTGCAGCGTATCCAACGCCCTTACATCCGCCCCACGCACACGTATGACCTGAAACTGCCTATCCTTCTCTCCGTTGGGCCTTCTCCAAACATCCGTCCCACGCACACGTATGACCTGAAACTTCGGGGCTGGTTCCTGGTCCTTGGGGGCCTTCCATCCGTCCCACGCACACACCTGAAACGCTGGTCTGATGAGAGGACTTGGGTTGGTCTAAGGAGCGGTATCCACCGCTTAAACATCATCTGGTCCGGATGCAACCAAACCAACCCAACTAAAGAATCAAAGAACGATGACTAATATCGTCAGGTCTCTTCTCGTCAATATATCATCATAGTCATTTATGATTTGTGATCTAGCGATACAGTACAGGACAAGGAGGAAACATGACCAAAACCACAGAAGTTAAATCTACAGAAGTCAAACCATTCGTCCGTGTCCTTCGCTTAGAGGTCTATCCCACCAACAAAGAGGACAGGATAAAAATCAATGATGCGATCCGAAGATGTCGCTTCATTTGCTCACAAGCAATAGCCGTCCAATATTGTGCAGACCTGTGCGCGGCAATCCAAGAAAAGAAAAGTGTTAGACCAGATAATGAACAAGCCCAGAGTATCTTAGGGGAGATTCTACAGAAAAGAACAGGCGCTCCTCTCGACCAATTTATTAAGGACGCCAATCCCACCTGGAAGAGCGACCTCATACAGGAATGCCGAAGAAAGGTCGAATCTGCCCTAACCGCCAAAGACCCAGAGAAAGCAACCAAAGCCGGGATTAAACTAAACAGACGATTCCTACTCTTGAATGGAGCACGCGAATTACCATCATTCAAAAACATCGGCCTTCCTATCAAGCATTATGTCGATCCACAAACCGAGCGTGGGGAACACGCCCAGAGGATTACAGAAATAGACGCTCAGATAAAGCATATGAGAATTGTGCTGCAAATCCCAGATAGGCCAACGAACCCTG